>Ga0265297_10002479_pt1 | contig 37429 bp, 54 predicted proteins | sample Munlanlwell13791_FD_192502 | JGI IMG/M metagenome (GOLD analysis project Ga0265297, IMG submission 192502) | Leachate microbial communities from a municipal landfill in Southern Ontario, Canada - Leachate well 137-91 | ecosystem: Engineered > Solid waste > Landfill > Unclassified | place...
ATCGGCATCAATACTTTTTGGCGCAGCATAAAAACCAATACTTGTGCGCCTTTTTCCAAGCGAATTAACCCATCCAAAAATTACGCGCTTGCCACTTTCAGGCATTTTATCTGTTACGGAATACATGCTCCTCACTCCTTCTATTTATCGACAAACTGACGGATGCTGGTTCGCCAGCACCATGATAGAAATATATCGATCATGCTGACCTCCAAATTCCACTTATTGCGCTGTTAGGGAACTAATCCCAATCGTATGCACGTTGTTTATCAGACATTCCTTGTTCTACCCATCGCTTGAAATCATAGGGGTAACACCCCTCTTCTATGCATGTCTGTCCGCGTATAAATTTATTAAAATTATCAAATTGTTCTGTGGTAAGGGACGCTTTAATATCATCCCATCGTATATGCCGTACTGGATAATTATGAATCGTAAGCCCTAACAAGCCGTTGCACGCGGACTGCGCGGTATCCTTGCTTGTTTCAAGCCTTGTTCTCCCTGCATCATTTGTGGCATCTGTCATTTAGTACCTCCTTCTACGCTTGCCGGTGAACTAATCGTTATACTGTCACCCACCTCATAATAATGTTCCATATCGCCAACGTAAAAAACCCCATCAGAAACCCCTTCCAGTTCCTCAATATAAACCGGCAAATAGCGTCATCAACCTTGTGCTGGTTGATTTTTGTTACTGCCGTTGCGATTGTGTTGATCGGGTTCATTTTCCCTCCGAGCTTTTGTTTTGGCAGGGGGAACCCCTCGCCCCTGCCTATTGGTTACGTATAGCTCGACCTCCTTTCTAAAATTGCTCAGCACTCTTAATACTGGTTCTTAATCGCTGCCCCTGGGTCGCCTTCTGGCCTTGCTCACCATTCTGCTTTTGCTTTGGCCTTTTGTCGGGTGCGTAGCTTTAAGGCATCTGTCCTCTGCTCGTAAGTCAGAGCGTGCCGCCCGTTGCCATTGCTGCATGTGGGCTTAGTTACCGACGCCCTGTGTAAGCGGCGTTTCGGCCTTACGGCCTCATCAGGGTAACGGTTAATGATTACGACCAAGTAATTCATTCATTTTATTGATGGTGCTTTTTTGTTTATTGTAGAAAAAATCTTGTCCACTTAATGTGTGCCTGACTACGGAAATATTATTTTGTGTTATATGGTGCATGATACAGGTGAGCGTGTTTTGTGCGACAATGATTCTCGATGCTTCGCCACGGCGCGGGTTTTCGTTCCGGTTGAGCATATAATTTCTTAATGCTAATATCGGATCGCCCTTGGATAAATTTTCGCCATTGAAATATTTTTTTTCAAAATCAATGACTTCATTGAAATAGCATTTTGCGGCAAACACAAAACCGGATAGTGTAGGGGTATAAAGCAACGCCCTTATGCTGCTTTTGTTTTCAATTATCGCGTCAATTTCTTTTCGATAAATGTCCATAGCTTTAGAAATCATACCGAAAGACATTTTCCCTAATTTGGAATATCCTGAACAAATGAGAAATAATCCCCTGACAATCGCAGCACGAACATTCCCATTATCTTCACCAATAAGATGTAGCTTATCACCTACACCCCGCGCCTTGCCTGCATCAACGGTAGTTTGAGATTCCACTGGTAAGTCAGTCACAACAATCATTTCAAGGGTAACGCCGGATTGTATAATAGCCCAAAGCCGATGTTGTCCGTCGATCAAAACACCATTGACATCAAAGCCAATTCCTTGATTGTTCGGCTTCCATAAACCAAGCCTCATATCCCGTGCATAACAATCAACCGTTAATTGATATACCGGCCTATTGTGGGTATTTGACGACAGCATTTTTTCTGCAATTTTCGGCGTTACGAGTATTGTTTTGATTTTCATTTTTGATTGTCTCCTTAATTATTTTTTGACCATTCGATAAATATTTGCTTGTCTTTTTTGGTTGCTTTTCTCCACCAGCGTTTAAGCTGAAAAACCGCATCTGAATCTTGACAAACAATTTCCGGTTCGCCGGTGACTTCTTTCACTACACTAGCAACGTGCGCCGCAGTGACTTTACCTTCCGGTGCTGTTTCTACGGCCCTCTGCCATGCTTCACATCTTTGCTCTGCTGAAAGTTTTTCAAGTGGGCGGGTTTGTAGCTGGTTGGAAGGTTTTTGAATGTCGTCTTTAGACGACAAATCATCAATAACCTCCACGGACGCAATTAAGTGATAAGCATATGTACGTTGAAAATTCCATCTTCCTTTGCAGTACGCCTCAAAGGTGTCATAACCGAGAACGTCCCTGTAAAGCCCCTTATCCCTGATTTCCATCAATGCTCTGCCAACTTCGTAAAAGGATTGGAGGCTGCGGTTGATGATTATCTCTAATTCTTCAAGCCTTGATTTATTTTTTGTGATTGCTAATTCCATCATTCCTCCATGTGGGCTTATATCGCTACCGCCGAAGCGGATAGTGAACTGTTAAAAACTATTTCTTCTTTACGCTCTAATAAGTACCACGCCTCAAGATACCGATACCACTTGCTTTTCCTAACTTGCTTACCCCCTTTTGAAAGAGTCCACTCCATAACTGGCTTTTCGGGAATATATAGATGATCGCATTGGGGGAAATCATTATTGGGAATGACAAAAAATTTATTTAATGGAACTGCATAACAAATAATGAAGTCAGATTTACGTTGCGATATCCTGCGGTTAAAATGAAAAGCCTTTGTAACTTGGCTTTGTGCCGAAAATCTTGACTTGTAGGCAGACTTAACATCAACCATATAACCATTAATTACAAGGTCAATACTTCGATCTTGATGATATGGTGTGACTTTGTAATTTAATGTTTCGCATATTTCTAAAACTTTTTTCTCTCCCAATGACCCCTTACCAATAGTGCTATTCGTGTTTTGACAATGTTCGACTTTGTAATAAGGATTTTTCTTTTCAATAGACCGTAATATCTTTTTACTACGCCTCTTGTCTTTTTTGGAATTGACAAAAATGGTATAGCGAAACCCATTGACGTTATGGAATAACTGCCTTGCATATTCTCTTGTGAAACCATACTTGCTTCCAACATCTTCCAATGTATAATTTAAATCAGTAGCGAGTTTCTTAAGGTCAGATAAAATTTCATCTCCATATCTAAATGTGAGCGTTTTTTTTCTAGCGTCTTGTGTCAGCTTTTTTCTACCCATTTAAATCTCCCCTCAATCTTTGTGCTATACACTATCGAAATATCCTTTTTTTGTCAAGGATTTTTTTCAATCTTTTTTCCCAAGCCTTAACGCCTCAATATTATTCCAAATTATCTTATCTCTTGTTTTCATGTTCATTTTTTAATCTTTTAGCTTGCAAATAAATCTTTTTGGTGGTACCATTCCTCCAAATTGAAGCCGCAACTTATGGGCTTTGAGGATATTCTACCACGTTATAAACCACAATCAAGCACTTTTTAAATACAGGTGCATTTGTCAAAACGGGTAGTAGAAAAATTTTAAGGACACCACCATATATAGATATGACCGAACTAGACTATTACAACCTTAACGGAAAATGCACGGCAGAAAAAGAGCATCTATGCCGATACTTCAAACAAGACCCTTTCAATCGACGATACCAGATTTGCTTTTACCGACAAGATGGAAAGTGCAAACACAGCATGATGGATGTTGTTGTGGATTTGTTTGATTGCAGAGGGAGAGAGGATGAATGAAACCCGACCAAAAGCAACTGTACGCACTAATTAATTTAATAAAATTTCACGAGACATCTTACTATTGCAAATGGTGTCAACGTCATCTGCCGTTGGAGAATGGAATTTATATCCATGATGACGTTTATCACCCTGTTGATTATCAACCGGAAGTAGGCGGAGAACATAAATTACAATGAAAAAAATTGACCGCAAGAAACTGGAAAAGGAACTGGATAAACTGTTTTCGCAAGCCGTTATCGCAAGAGACGGTAAGTGCAAGGTTTCCGGTTCTGATGAAAGGCTCACGGTTCATCATATCAGATCACGCCGACACTCAATCACAAGATGGAATATGGAGAACGGCATTTGCTTATCATGGAGAGTGCATTTTCTTCAGAAGGCTAACCCCGAACTTTTCCACGACAAGATAATCGAGTGCATAGGCCAGAAGGAATACGACCGGTTAAAGAAGTTATCAAACATGACTTACAAATTCTCTTTAGATGAGCTTTTGAGAATCAAGGAACAGCTACAAGGGGTGATAAATGAGCATAATTAACCTCTACAACATAGACTGCATGGAAGCCATGAAAGCTATGCCCGACAAGGCTTATGACCTTGCTATTGTAAAAGAAATAGTAGAAGATTTGGAGGTGTCATGGCGTTAAGAGATCAACCATATTTACCTCTTTATATCCAAGATTATTTGACTGATGAAAAGCTGAATGAATGCTCTGCTTCTACACAGGGAGTTTATATAAAAATCATGTGCGTTCTTCATAAATCAGACGAATATGGAAAATTTTTGCTTAAGCAAAACGACAAGCAAGACTCCAAGCAGACAAAAAATTTTGCTTTAAAATTTGCAAAGCATATCACATTTACACCTGAAATTATCGAATCAGCCCTTGATGAACTTTTAGAAAACAAGGTCATGTCTATTGATGGAGATATTCTTTATCAAAAACGTATGGTTAAGGATAATGGGATTAGTTTAAAACGTTCTGAATCAGGTAAAAAGGGTGGTAAAAAAACACAGTTTGCTTCTAAATTTGCTAAAGCAAAAACTAAAGCAAACTCTGAAAATGAAAATGAAATTGAAAATGAAATTAAAAGAAATAAAAATAATGAGCAAATTTATCCTGATTGGATTCCTAAAAATACATTCCTTGAATATCAAAATTCACGCAAGAAAAAAATCAAACCGCAATCACTAAGCAGATTCTTTAATTCACTTAAAAAGATTTGTGACGAAACCAAAGCGTCACCGGAAGAAATATTAAACCAGTCTATTGTCAACGGATGGGAAGGGATATTCCCTTTAAAGGAGAATAAAAATGCAAGTAAGGGATTCAGCACCAGTTCATATCGGAGAAATAATAACGATAGGCAACTCGACCCCGACACAGCCGCCGAGATTGAGCGAATCGCCGAAAATTTACGGTCTAAGTAAATTAGCCCCATACGTCAAGCCTACATTGTGGCCTGATGAGATTATCAGGGATACGTTTACATTTGAGGAACGGGAGAACTTTATCAGGATAATTTCGACCAAACAAAAAACTAATGCCGATTGGGAAACGATAAGAGCAAAGTTGCCGGAAGATTTTTTGAGAAAGATCAGGATAATTTTATCTAAGTGTTGGGAAAACGGGTTTTGCAATCCGCACATTTCCGAAGGGTCTTTGAAGTGGAGCCAGATCAAAGGGAATGATTTTAAATATCCAGAACAATGCGATTTATGCAGAAACAGTTTTTCAAGTGGTATGTGCAAGGGGAGAGGTAAATATTCAGCAAATAGAAATAACGAATTTAAAAAGTGTTGGGAGGGAGTATGAAATATTACACAGACGGAAGTTCAACGATAGGGGTTAAGAGTGAGTATGCAGTCGTGGATGAAAACGGGAGATATGTGTGCGGAGAAAAAACATTATCCCCTAATGAATTCACAAACAATGAAGAAGAATACAGGGGGGTAATTAAAGCCCTTGAATTGTGCAAAGCCGGTGACATTGTTTTTACTGATTCACTTCTGGTTGTGAATCAAGTCAGTGGTAAATACAAAGTAAAAAAAGAACATCTCAAACCCCTCTGGCAAATGGCCAAATATTTACTTGATGAAAAATGTGCGTTTTTGAATTGGATTGAAAGAGAGAAAAATCTTGCAGGGAAATTATTTGAATAGGAGCTAATATGATTTGTCCAATCTGCGGAACAGAATTTACGCCATACCGGAATAACCAGAAATACTGCAAACCTGAGTGCAACAAAATTGCAAATAGGAACTACGCCAGAAACAATCCTAGAAATTATCGACCCAAGAACAAGAAACACAAGTGCAAGATGTGCGGATTGAATAGGTGTGATGGGAAGTATCAGATTTGTGAGCAATGTAAACAGACAGACGTTTATCAAAACTACAGCTACTGGCAACCGTGTTCAATACATTCATAAGCGAGGTCATAGATGAATCAGGAAATTAAAGATTTAGAAAAAAGCGTGGAGTTAAAAGAACAGGAAATACTTTTGTTGTGCGATGTGATTGCTTCCAAGATGGAAGAGTTGGAGGCGTTTAAGATTAAACTTAACGATTTATGGGAAGGGGTGAAATGACTATTCAAAAAGACATAGTTTTAAGGGCGATTGAGAGATTCCCAAGACTCCCCAACAGAACGCTTGCCAGATATATTCTCATGGAAAATGGAGAGTACTTTGACGGTGACATTGAGAAAATAAGAAATTCAGTAAGATATTTTTCTGGTTCTCAGGGAGAAAAATCAAGGTGTCACAAAAGAGAAATCACAATTCCCAAAACACTAAGAAACAAGAGAACACCCTATCACTTAACCCCCGGAAAATGGCTTTTACTTTTTGATGTGCACATTCCCTATCACGAACCAAAGGCCGTTGAAGCGGCGATTCAGTACGGGAAAGACCAAAATGTTACGGGGATATTTTTTCCGGGCGACTTACAGGACTGCGCCGCTGTTTCTTTCTGGCAGTCAACTCACAAAAGAAATTTCGACAAAGAGCTGGAAATGTTTATCGACTTTTTAGACTTCATTGAACAGGAATTTCCAACACAAGAAAAAGTTTGGTTGCCGGGAAATCACGAATACAGACTTGATAGGTATTATCAGAGTAAAGCACCTGAATTAATCGGTATGCCGTTGATAGCCTTTGACACAGTATTGGCTTTAGAACACCGGAAAATAACACGACTAGAATACAAGCAGATTGTCATGGCTGGAAAACTTCCGGTAATCCACGGTGATGAATTTAGGGTATCTCAGGCCGTCAATCCAGCGAGGGGGTTGTTGCTCAAGGCTCAGTCATGGGCTATGTGCGGTCACTATCACAAGACATCAGAACAGCCAGGGAAAAACTTAATGGGAACCCTTTTAACTTGCTGGTCGGTCGGGTGTCTGTGTGATTTATCCCCAGATTATAACCCTTACGGGAATAATTGGAATCATGGTTTTGCAATCGTTGAGATAGACGAAAAAGGAAACTTTGAAGTCCACAATAAGAGAATTTTGCCGAGTGGGAGGGTAGCATGAGCCTGCGATACGAGCAATACAACGCATTAAAAATTACCAAAGAATTTCTTTTTGAGCTTATTGATGTTCACTCACGGCCAAAGACTATTTCAGAAATGCAATCTAAGGCAATACATTGTCTGAGGCATTTCCCGCAATTGGAAGAAAGCGGAAAGCCTATTTTTTCGCAAGACGAGTTTACGAAGGATTGAGAAATGAAAGACGATCTTAAAGAATTTGCTAAACATTGCAAGTTTTACATTGAGTTGTTGAGCCTCAAAGATTGGGATTACCGTTGTGTCGTGTCTGATGAGCTGATGGACAACGCCAACGTGCTACTCAATCCTGACGGTAGAAAGTGTTACATCGGCCTTTGTAAAAGCAGGGAAGAACTAATTACTATAAAACAGCTTGCTCTCCATGAGTGCCTTGAAATTCTTTTAGCCGACTTAGCATTTATGGGTGAAGCAACTTTTGCAAAAGATAAAGTTAATGATGAGGTGCACAAGGTTATTAACAAACTCATGCCTATTCTTGAGAGGGTAAAATGAACAAAAAAAAAATGCAAATACTGATTGCAATCATTCACCTTGTTTCAAAGCGATACCAGAAAGACCAGGACGTGCAGTTGATCTGCAACACACTGGAAAAAATATTAGTGAGAGCAGAGGAAAAGAAGTGATGAAACGGGGGCAGGTGGCCGAGTGGTCAATGGCACCTGACTGTAAATCAGGCGAAGCAAGGCTTCACGGTGGTTCGACTCCACCCCTGCCCTCCATACAAAATCGGAGATTTTTAAGAAATGAGCAACAAAAAGAATCAATACAAAGTTTTTAAAGTAGTTGAGGGGGAAGTTATTGAGCATAGCTCTCACAATAATTTTGAATACGCTGTTATTCAGCGTGACCAGCTAAGGAAGAAGGGCATTAGCTCAATGATGATGTACCGAGGGCAGATAGTCGAGCAAGACGTAAAGAAAATTAAACCTATGAAGGAGGGGATATAGTGGCTTACATAGTCCAACACATTAGAGTTTATGTAGCAGGGAAACTAAATGCAGATGCACCGAATTATATTAAGAACTGTCACAAAATGATTAAAACAGCAGATAAAATTAGACGTATTGGCTTTTCTGTTTACGTTCCCTGTCTTGATTTTCTGTCCGGTCTTGTCATGGGTGACTATGAATATCAAGATTACTATGAAAACAATATTCCGTGGATGGAGTCTGCAAATATAGTTTTTGTTTGTGAGGGTTACGAAACTTCCATCGGGACGAAAAAAGAAATTATTCATGCCGACAAATTGGATATTCCGGTGGTGTATTCCATCGAAGAACTTTTAGAAATAGCGGAGGAACTATGAAAACTTGGGACGAACTAAAAAGCAAGGGTAGTGAGCATTACAAGACAGGCGGGACAGAACCAGTTGACCTTTACGCAGCAGGGAATATGTTTCACGATTTTGCTTTGTGCTCAATTATGAAATACGCTTTCAGATCACGCAGGGAAATGAATCTTGAAACAGATTTACTCATAAAGAATCTGGAAAAGATTATCGACTATGCCCAAAAACTGATTGCCGGACTGAAAACAACAAAACGTAAAAAAGAAAACCTTTTTGAAAAGCACAAGCGAACCAAGAACCAAGAGGTTGAAGTTTTTAGTACGCTACAAGGCTATAAAAATGATGAGAATGTAGTGGAACAATTAAAAGACATCACAGAAAGGAAGGAGAAATAAATGGATTACAAAACAACAGATGTAAACAAAGGTTAATTTTTATGGATAAGATAATTTACTCAATAACCAACATAATTAATGGGAAAATATACATAGGCCAGACCACCACAGGACGGTTTCATAAACGTAAAACAAGACATCTTTATGATGCCAAGCAGGGGAATGACCATCTTATTTATAGAGCAATAAGAAAATATGGACAAGAACAGTTTATGTTTAAAATCATTTATACTTGTGGGGAAGAAGAAGATATAAATCAAAAAGAAATGGAATATATTAGATTTTTAAATACAAAAACCCCCAATGGATACAATATGACAGATGGTGGTGAAGGAATGCGTGGATTTAAATTTACAGATGAACATAAAGCAAAAATAGGAATGTCCAATAAGGGAAAAATTAGAAAGCCAATTTCAGAAGAAACAAGAAATAAATTAAGCAATGCTAAAATTGGTAATAAAAACAGTGTCGGACATATAGTAACAGATGAAATGAGAGATAACCTAAGAAAAATTATGACAGGAAGAAAACTAACAGAAGAAACAAAAAGAAAAATGAGAAAAAGCCATCCATCAATAAAAGGATTGCCCTGGTCACAAAAAAGAAGGGAAGCGCAAACAAAAAGGAGTGAAAACAATGAAAGAGTTTAGGACAACAGATTATGACGGGATCAGATTAAGTGAATACAACGGGACTTATAGCATCGAGGCATTGCGAGTCAAAGACGACAATTTTTATCAGGTATGGGCAAAGTACAAAAAGAACAAAGAAGAATATCAGGTTAAAGACTGGCCTATTAAAGTTGTTTTGGGTGACAAAGAGAAGGCAAAAATAATGCTACTTAATATGCTTGCTGAATTGGGAGAACAGCAGACTGATATTCCCATTGATAATGTGCCATTCTAATTTTTTACCACGACAGGGGCAAAATCTCTCTATATCGCATTTTAGGGCTTAAATGTTAAATCGTACACAGGGCAAGACAAAACTCAATACAGGTCAATTTCAGGCGAAATTCGACATAAATAAGATAATAGCCGAGGCCGAAGCAAATCCCCCGGACGAATACTGGGAATTTTCGACAGATCAAGTTGAAAGTTTACTTTTTTTAGAGAAACAAATCCAACAAGAGGGAAAGATTAAAATTGAAATATAGAGATGATGTGTGCCGATTAGGAAAGTGTAAGAATCACCCTTGTAATAATTTGTGCGCCCCTTTGATTTTTGTCAACGGAAAGAGCAAATCGAAAGAGGTTTTATTATCAAATTTAATAAGTCCTGAAAAGATTGAATTACGGGATTACAAAGAAGCCCTGAACGAATTGGCTGAAAATCAGGAAACAAGAAATGAAGTGACTTTTGAGCGAATGCGTGAATTGACGGAAGGCTTAGAAGAAATCCCGTTTTATCAGCAGCGTAAAATAGCCATAACTATTTTATTATCTTTAGGATTTACAAAAAATATTATACAACGAATATGCAGGTTAAGCACCACGAGACTTTGGGAGATTTTGAGATAAAGGGGGCAGTTAGCCCCCTTGTGAGGTGATTAATATACGGTGTGAATTAAAATGTCTAACCAACGCCCCACCATAGAGGGGAAAGCATTGCCAATGGCAAACTGACCGTGGTAGTCAGAAGGAATTTATGACCGCAAACCGTTGGTGGCTATATAAGCCTTAAAATCACCTATGGACACCGTTTAACATTTTCTCTTGGAACAGTTATAATAGTTTTCCATACGTGCCAAAGTAATTGATTTTTATTGCCGATATAAAGAGGTACTTTTTGACCGATTTTATAAGGCAATCCTTTTACTTTTTTTATTAGTGTATACCATTTCATAACTTCCCCCTTATTTTATATTTTTTTTTATGAACGGTTATTTTCCTTCAGCCTTGGCGATTGCATTATTTAAAAATTTTTTTGCTGCTTTAATATCAGCAGGAAAAATCTTATTCTGCGATAATGCTGCTATTGCCGCCTTACACGCCTCCAACAGTTCCGGTGCGGCGGCGATTAGTGCAGCAATTTCATTATCATTTTCACCATTTTTCACGGTGCAAATCCTTTTTTTGTTTTCGTCCTCAACCCAAATTGAGGTATTTTTATCACTACCATTGACGAGAAATTTCATAATTCTCCCCCTATAAAGCAATAATAATCAGTACAACGGTTAATAAGATCAACACCCCGGCAAGCTCTTTCTTGTTTGTGCTTTTTGGAATGTCCTGATTTATCCACTTATCCGGCCGATTAGGGCAAATCCGGCAATCGTGATATTTTTTATCCCAGCAGTTTTGACAGGAGATCATAATTGCACCTCACTTTCCGGCACAAAGGTAACTATTATGTTTTTGGTGGATGCTTGATCCTCTTTTATTTTAATTTCAGACGGGAATAATGAAACAAAGAAATCTGCGGTATCCTTTACACCCGTGCGCTTATCAAGAAAGTATGGCCTACATTTTACAAGTGTTTCACCTTGTGATTTTTCAATAATCATATATTTTCCCCTTTCGTTTTTGTTAAAATTGTTTTATTATTACTTTGCCCTTGTCAGACCATGCTCCAACATGGCCGGATTCCCTTCCGGGATAACTGGCAAGGGTCTATTTTACTTCCGCCTTATTTAAGACGCTCCTGTTATACTGCCTGACTGTCTCCTTATTCCAACCTGGCCGTTTACACCGCGGGCATTGTACAGGCTCTTGTCCCTCCAACCTGGTTAGCCAGCTATGACCGCACCGCTTGCAAATATAACGCATTTTAAGCCTCCTTAGTTTTAGCAATAAACTTGATTTACTGCCGGTTATTTACTCCAATCATTCGTTGTTTTTTAATGGCATTACAATGGCCGCCCTTGAATCATTGTCATACATGACCAGAGGAGAAAAGGAACGCTCATCTTTAAATAGAGATACCAAAGAATTATCCATATAAGCATCATGTAAATAATCGGTATTATAAGAGGCCACGTCATCAGCGTAATTTTTATAAACCTCATGGAAAAGGGAATGATGCGAACCATTGCAAGCAATGGTTGACTGCCACTTCGGAACGGGAATCACTTTTTTATAATCAGGGAAAGCGCAATCGTCTTTTTGTAAAACTATCTGACTGGCTTTCTGGCTTATTACCTTATAACATCCGCTTTCAATCTCAAGGTTTGTTGCGAAAATATGCAAGCGGGAACCATCGGTACAAATAACCAGTCCATCGTCAATCAAAACACGCCTTAAGGCTTCCCTGTAGTATTTTGGATTTCTTGCTTTCAGCGCAAATCCGAACCCCTTTACTTCTTTTTCTCCTTCTCTGTCATTTTTGCTTTTTTTCTCAATAATAATCGTATCCATTTTACACCCCCAAAATACAAGCTATGATTAAGATAACCAGAAAATACTTGATGTTGTTTTCTGCCTGTTTTACGCTGTTTAATTCAATCTCAAGATTGCTCTTGTGAGGGCAAGTGGAGCAATCACCTTTTATCCAGCAGTTGTGACAGGTGATTATGTTATTCATGGCGGTTTATCCTCTGAATTAATTGATTAGCCTTAAACAGGTCATCAACTGATTTATTCCATGATTCTTGATTTATACCTTTCGGAGCTTTGATATTGCAAAGCCACGCCGCCGATTTAATGAGCTTTTGTAACTTTAAGTGATTGTTATTCATAAGTCACCGCCTTAATTAATGTCTTGCAATTTATCAATGACATCGTAAAATAAATAATTCACGCCTTGAAACTCTTTTAAAACGGCATAATAAGTCTTTTCAGCTTTCCGGCTGTCAGTATCATATCCAAATTCAGAACAGAAATCATCAAACGTTCCGACATCGTATTTTTGTAAGCAAGCTAATACATCGTAGGCCGTTGGAACATCTTTATTGTTGGTTCCGTTGATAGACTGACCAAAGTCAAAATTATAAGATTTTCCGTTCCGTTTCAAATTAATCCGGTAAATATCCCTAGTTTCTTTGTCACCGTCAAAATAGAAATCATTTTTCTTAAACTTTGCCTTAAAAGTTGTTCCCGTTTCTTTTAAGAAATCATTCGCTTTTTTTGTGTATTCGTTATCTTGTTTCATTGTCTTTCCCTCCTATGGGTTATTTGATTTAGTGTATCTAATCCCCTCTATAATGCCCCCAGTGGAGGCACTAACAAGGGATTAGTCGTCATAATCTCTTAATAAGTCTGGGTCAATGGCGTTGCCAATATAACGGCGGCCACCTGTATTAGTATGTGCATTATATCGATAATCCTCATCCACTAGCATCCCAGTCACTTGATTATCCTTGTCAATACGTACCTTAGTGTATTTCCCTGCATCTTCGATTTTATTTATCAATTCTAATTTTTTCATTTTGTGCCTCCTTGATGTTTTAATTGTATTATGATAATACAGTATCCGTGCCAAGATTAAGATAATCGTAAAATAATCTGTAAGTATATAATTTATAAAGATAAAAAAATTATTTGGGAAAAATCAAATAATAAAAAGCAGCTAAAAATCGGTGAAAAAGACCATAGAAAAATCAAGCACTTAGTAATAAGTAGCCAAATAATCATTATAAATCAATGGTTTAAAAATCGGTGAAATCCGCAAAATCCAGGGCAAAATCACCAAAAATCACCGGAACTATCGACCGAAAACCGCAAATGGCATGATTGCATAATAATATTAATTGATTAGAGAGATATTGAAGAAAAAAACCGAAAGAAATGCAATTAATAAATAGATAAGTACCGCCCAGTGTCTGCCGCAAGCGAAGCGGCAAGGCAGAGATAATGAGAGTACCACTAGTAATAAACTACAAACCAAGCACAAACCTAAATCAAGGGGCACAGGCTAATATGACGCAAGAGGCCAAGACAATCAGCAAGCCTAAAACCAAAACTAAGCCTAACCCCAAACTAACAGCCAAGCAAGAAAAGATAATTACGATAAGAAACGATAATCCGGGTATGACTAATCAGCAGATTGCAGACATAGCTGGAACCTCTTCGGGATACGTATCGGATGTATTACAAAAATACGGATTAAATAAAGAAAATGTTGATGATTATAACAAGAATAAAATCGAAATCTGGCAGGGAATAACAGCTAGAATATTATCAAAAATCAGCGACCAAGATATAGAAAAAGGCAGTCTCCAGCAGAAAATTACGGCGGCAGGGATAGCCTTCGACAAGACACAAGTATTGACCGGTGGGGCGCGGGAGGTAACCCCGATGGTGATCGTCAACCGCATCTCAATCGATAACAAACCTGTTGATAACTCCGACGTAATAACTGTTGATAACTCTGAATCGTTATAAATCAATAGGTTAGAGCGTTTCCAAGTTTACATAATACAGGTTATATGACGCGTTTTAGAGGTTATAAACAGGAAAGAACCACGATAAGTTATAATAATCAGGTACTTATATGTTAATGCACAAAAGTTGTGCAAAGTTGGTGCAAAATTCAGCTAAGGTTTACATAATTTACGGGCCGGCGGTAGTGAGTTTGGGTGGCGTGGAAATACAATCTATAGGTAGTGCAGCCCCCCCCTATACCCCCCACCCCCCCTGTGTCGGTCAAGGTCATTCCACCACCCAGACTTAGTAAAACAAAGGCTTATGGACGACAAGTTACTTCTTCTTCAAATAGCGTTTTCGATGGTTAGTGATTCTCTTGATTATACCTCTATGAGCATTGATAACCGTGTTGATGAGGTTAAGCGGGTGTTTAAGATGTTGGAATGTTTAGCCGAGGGGAAATATGAGCGAGATACGAACAAGACCTGCCAGTAGGGAGTATAGGGCTAATTTCGACAGGGTATTCAAGAAACAACACCCCCAACGCCTCTGCGGACGCCAAGCGACTGCAAGCGCACCATTGGGGGTTACTTCTCATAATGACGAATACGTAGACTGGGGCGAAATCAAGACGGTTATATGCTGTACGGATGACCCTCATTTTGGTGGTTAATGGTTAAGCAGAAAGGGTTGGACTTTGACAAGGACGTTGCGAAGTTCACCGACAGACAGATGCAGGCCAACGCTGCAATAGATTCGTTTAAGTACAAGTTCATTCTTTACGGTGGGGCGTTAGGCGGTGGGAAGTCTTACTGGTTGAGATGGGTTTTAGTAAGACTTTTGTTCTGCTGGTACAAGGAGAAGGGATTAAAGAACGTAGTCGTCATGCTGGCATGTGAGGACTATCCGCAGTTGAAAGACCGGCAGTTAAGCAAGATAGCCCGGGAGTTTCCGCCGTGGTTGGGCAAGCAGTATTCAGACCACAAGGATTACGGAAGATGTTTCATATTAAGTCCTGAGTTTGGTAGCGGTGTTATCTGCTTCAGGAATTTAGATGACGCTTCCAAGTATCAATGTTTTCATCCAGACACAGAACTCTTGACTAAATACGGTTGGAGAAAAGTGGAAGATGTCAAGGTTGAAGATTGCGTTGCTAGTCTTGACCCCAATACAAGAGAAGTTTCTTATGAAGATGTTTTTAAGGTGTGGTCATACGAGTACGATGGGTTGATGGAGTATGTGTGTTCTAGGGGAACACCGGCATTTTGTGTAACACCTAATCATACCATTTGGGCATCTACGAGCCGTTGTAATAAACTCAAGCCATACAGGGCAGATAAATTGCCACGTACTGCCAAAATACCTCAATGTGCTGAATGGGTGAAACCATTATTTGATGATTGTCCGGAAGAAATCGAGTTTAACAGTTCTGGTAATAATGGTCGTTCTGTAAAATTCAGTATTGATGATTGGATGGAGTTTTTAGGGTGGTATATCGGAGAGGGAAGTTTAGACCCTGCACCAAGATTCGCAATACGAATATCTCAAGTGAATGAAAGTGGTCGTGAAAAGATTATTTCATTACTTAACAGGTCTGGAATTAACTACCACGTTCAAGAAAGAGAAATAAATTTCAACAATAAAGCACTTTATGAGTACCTTGTTAAGTTAGGAAAGAGTCACGATAAATATATCCCAAGAGATATTATGCTCAATTACGATTCTAAACGGCTTTATAAATTATTATGGTCGTTGGTTGAGGCAGATGGAACCTGGGTAAATAAAAATAATGGTCATTTTGTAACAGCATCTAAACAATTAGCGGATGACGTTTCAGAGGTAGCCATATTTTGTGGCTTTAGACCAACCATAGATTTACGATACGATAAGGAAGGTCAAAACCCATACGGAGATGGTCACAAGCCAAGATACCACGTTCATTTGTTGAAGAAAATCACAGACACTGCGTGTGGTAAACATAGAAAGCAAATTCCCTATAAAGGTAAGGTTTATTGTGTAACCGTTCCTCCATATCACACAGTATTAACAAGATATAAAGGTCGTGTTTCGTGGAGCGGTCAATCTGCTGAGTTTGCTGCTGCGGCGATAGACGAGATCACCAAGAACAATTACGACACATTCACGGAAATTCGTAAAAGATTAAGATGGCCTGGACTGACGGATGACGAGTGCTTGCTCTTGGGAGCCACAAACCCTGGCGGCGTTGGTCATGCTTACTGCAAGGCGTTATGGATAGATAAGACCTATCCAGAAGAATTTTTACAACCTTACGATTACTCTAAGAAGTTCTGTTACATCCCGGCGAAGGCTGACGATAACCCGCACTTAGATGAGGGTTATTGGCGGATGTTAAACACGCTCCCTGCCCACCAGAGAGCAGCTTTCAGAGACGGTTCGTGGGATACCTACATAGGGCAGTTCTTTCAGGAATGGTCAAGGGTACACCACGTTATCAAACCCGTTCCAGTACCGAAGGACAAACCTATTTTTATGACCTATGACTGGGGATTTGGCGCACCCTTTTCAGTCGGGTGGTGGTGGTGTGATTCAGATGGGAGACTATACAGATTTGCGGAGATATACGGTTGGAACGGAACACCGAATCAGGGGTTGAGATGGGCAGACACCGAACAGGGACAGGCGATCATCAAGAAAGAAAAATCAATGGGGTTCGATGTCGAGTCTAACGGTGTTATTAATCCTCAGATTATCCGTCTTTGTGACCCTACTTGTTTTAATAAAAAACCTGATTACAAGGGTGGGGGGCAAGGGACATCCACAGCAGAAGAATTTAGACGATTAGGGTTGGTTTTAAGACCGGGCGACCCGACAAGGGCTTTGAAGTGGCGGCAGTTTCACCAGAGATTGCTTGTGACCCCCGATGATAATGGCGGTTTTCTTCAGCCCATGATGCAGGTTTATAGTAACTGCACACACTTTATCCGAACCATACCGAATATTGTCGTCAATTCCAACAACATTGAGGACATAGACTGTTTTGTTGCGGGAACAAAGGTTTCTACACCCAATGGAAACACGGTTATTGAGAATGTAAAAGTTGGTGACTTTGTAAAAACGCCAATAGGGAACAGAAAAGTCATTAAGGCCGGTATTAGCGGTAAGAGTGAAAGGGTTATTGAGGTATTTTTCTCCAATGGTGAAAAATTAAAGGGTACGGCTAATCATTGCGTGTTTGTTAAAGGCAATGGTTTGGTTGAACTTCAAAAACTCAAGACAGGCGATGAACTAGAACCCGAAACAACCAACATAGGTTTTATATGGCAAGTAAAACGATTGTGTATAACGGCGTTACTTATCGCAGAAGTGATGGGAGAAATTATTACAGACCTAGTGGGACGTATATCAAACTCGGTTATATGGAATTACATAGACAGATTTACAAAGACCATCACGGAGATATTCCAAAAGGGTACGCAATCCACCATATTGACCACAACTGCAACAATAATTCCATTGAGAACCTTGTTGCAATGCCCATGCTTGAACACGCATTACACCACGGAAAATTGCTTAATAAAAAACCAACAATCCACGATTGGGTTCACACAGAAAACGGAAAAAAAATACTGCGAAACAACGCAAAAAAGATGTTTGAGAACACTCCCGAAAGAGAATTTTCGTGCCGAAATTGTGGAACTCTTGTTAAAACTAAACACCCTTCAAAAAAATATTGCGACAACTGTAAATCAAACAAGGGACTACATAACACAGTATGTCCCGTTTGCGGAAAAGTTTTTAAAAAGAAAAAAAACGGAACAAGAACAACGCAAACCTGTTCGTATCGTTGCGGTTGGGAATTACGCAGAGGAAATAGTTTACAAGTTAACTGTTGCTGAATCTCATTTGTACTATGCCAATGGCGTTCTCGTAACAAACACCGATGGCGAAGATCATTGTGCAGACGAAGCGGCGTTGTTGTGCATGGCGAGACCTTTACAACTTGCAGGGTCAAGTAAATGGGAAGAAACATTGAATGAACAACCCCGTAGGCGCCCGAAAGACATTTCCGAAGTCGCCCAGAGAGAACGGGAAAACATATTTAACCAACTTAACGAAGATATTACATTCATGGAGTTGTATTAATGGAAATGCTTATAGCCATTTCGCTTTTTTTGAACATTTTTCTGTTGGTTTCCGTGGGACTCTTAATCAATTCACTTCAGACGGAAAAAAAAGACCTTTTGAACAGACTGATGGCGAAGGATTACAAGGAATACGCCGTATTTGAAGCCAGAAAAGAAGGACCTCAACAAGAATACACTTTAGAATACCCTAAAGATGTATTTCCGGTGAACTAAATGGGATTTAGCGACATCTACAAAAAGTTTGACGAATGGAAGGACGACAAAGCACTGGCTTCGGCAGTCAATGAGATATTTGACGTTGCCAAGACGGACTATTCAAGGGCCATGCAAGAACAGATTTGGTTCAGGAACATCCTTTACTATCTGGGAGAGCAGTATCTTGAATACGTCAAGACACTCAAAACTTTTCGCAGACGGATTATGCCTGATTATATTCCCACTCCGGTTTCCAATGAAATCAAGGAATACGTCAGAAGTGCGAAAGCTCTTATTTTAGAAAGACGGTTTGTCACAACCATTGCTCCGAACACCAACGAGAAGGAAGATATTAAATCCTCTGAATTGGGGAAACTGCTTTTAGAGTATTTAGACAATTATAACGAAGGTGAATTTTTAGACGAAAAGGAAAAAGTCGCAACAGGGCTACCTCTTTTTGGGACGAACTTTCTAAGGGCGTTCCCGTGGATGGATAGCGACTCATGGGTATTTGATAAGTCCGGCAATCCTATCGTCACCGGTGAAGTAGGTTCGGAGTGCATTATTCCTTTTCAGGTGTATGTGGACACTCTGGGAGATAGACTCAACAAGAAACGCTGGATAGGTATTCAGTCCTTAAAGCCGAAAGAATGGGTTGAAGATACTTTTAAGATTAAAGTCTCTAACACGGACGCACACACCACGGATTATTTAAGACAGCTTACCAGAATGATCGGGAATGTATCTCCGTGGAAGGGTGCGGTGATAGACACGCCTTCTTATGTGTCGGAAGATGATTCTCTGGTTTTATTCAGAGAAGTGGAAATGAAACCCACCATGAAACACCCCAACGGAAGATACATTATTGCTTGCGGGGATAAGGTACTCAAGAAATACGACCGTATGCCTATCAAGGTTCAGGACGGGAAGTGGTTTTATTCTCTGACTGATTTTCACATGGATTACATACCCGGTTCTTTCTGGTCAGAAGCCGGAGTCAATGGTTTAATTTCCCCCCAGAACACTATCAACGAGATTGACCAAGCATTAGCTATCAATCGTAAAGGCGTTGCAAGGCCGAAACTCTTTACCCCTGTCGGACTCATCCCGAAGAAAGTTGACGATGTAGGTTCGTTGGGGATTGGGATGTCCGTGCTTCAGTATGACCCGCTTTTAAGCGGTGGTCAGAAACCGAACATTGAGCAGGGAGTTCCCTTACCTCAACAGGTGCTTGAAGAACGTGCGATTCAGAGAACGGCTATTCAGGACATTGGCGGCGACCCCAAGAACATTCTTAGAGGTCAATCCCCCGGTTCAAAAGCCTCTGGAATTATGGTGGACACCTTGCGGGAAACAGCAGAGCGAGGCAAAGCCCCTGACCTTGAAAGATTCACCCGTTCCTTAAATAGAGTCCAGAAAAAGAGATTGTTGCTGGCACAGGAAATCTACACCGAAGAACGCATTTTAAAAATTGCCGGTAAGGGCAACAAGTGGAAGATTGTCAAATTCAAAGCCTCCGACTTGAGAAATAACACGGACGTAAGAATGGAACTAGATTCCGGTTTGGCGACCACCAATGCTGGAAAGTTAAACTTCCTGATTGAAGCGGCGCATAACGGACTTTTGGGGGATGTTTCACAGAACCCCGATTTGAGAGAAGAAGTTTTGAGAAGGGCGGGGATGTCAGGATTCACCCAACAGGAAAACCCCGATTACAGACGGGCAGAGAATGAAAACGCCAAGATAGTCTCGGCGCAATCTTCACAGGACTTTCAGGGAATCTTTATAGCCGAACCGAACCCCAAGACGGGCGTGATAGACGCTGATTCACAAGTTCTCTCTCCCGACCCGTTGTTTAAGTACGACAACCACACCGTACACTATGAGTCACACAGGAAAGTGATTATCTCTGACGAGTTTTCAGAACTGCCCCAAGAAGTGCAGATGATACTCATTAATCATGCAGACGCACACCATCAACAGGTCGTAGAGGAAGAAAAAAACCAGATAGACCCGTCAAGGGATGCCAGAGAGTTCTTACAGCTTGACAAACTTCTCCCTGTTCTTACGCCGATGGAAAGAGGTCAGGCAATTCAGAAGTATCTCGGTTTAGACCCAGACCCGCAACCGCAGGTAGTAGGTGCTGTGAGTGCGGATAAAGTATTTGAAGCAAACCAGAAGAAAAACGAAATATTGTTAGAAGGTGCAATAGAAAAACAAAACCAAAAAACACAGGTAAAACAACAACCGACTAAATGAAACTAGAGTTAGACGACACAAAACTTACACAATCATTAATGCTGGACAATCAGGGAGAGTACGAAAAGGAAATCTCTGACCTGATGAAGAAACTTCTTACAGAGGAAGATTGCTTCATTGATTGCGGCTCTCATGTCGGATTTTTCGCCATTCAGGGTGCTGAACTTTGTCACAGGGTTTATGCGTTTGAAGCGGATTCAGATAACTACAAGTCCCTTCAGAATAACATTGAGATAAACAGTTTTTGGAACAGAATAACGGCGTTTAATGTAGCTGTTGGTGATGAGTGCAAGAAAGTTAAACTGTTTGTAAATCTGGACAATGACGGCGGAAATGCTCTTTGGGATGTTTCCAAACATCTGTTTAATGAGAAAACCAGACTGAAAAAGAAGAAACCAACCAGAGTTGTTGACATGGTGACACTGGATTCTCTGATAGACGAACCCGTGAAGTTAATCAAAATGGATGTTGAGGGGTGCGAATTACTTGCTCTCAAAGGTGCTGAAAAACTCATTACTAAATACTCTCCAACGATTATAGCAGAGATTAACCGTTATGCTTTGGGAGAAATGGGAACATCCAAAGAAGAAGTGTGCGATTACTTAAAATCATTCGGTTACGAAGGATTTAAACTAACCGATGATGACGATGAAGGTTACGCTGTAAACGTAGCATTTGTAAGAACAAACCGTAATTAAAAAATCACTACAACCAGGGCAACACAATTTTGCGCTTTGTTGGGCAAGTCCTCTCAAAACGCACAAAGGAGAAATTATGTCAGAAAAAGATAGCGAAAAGTCAGGGTCGCAACCTGAAGACGAGAAAGCAGTAAGCACAGAAGTCAAAGACGCAAAAGTGGATTCGTCTACCACACCGGACGCTAAAAAAGAGGAATCGTCCGACTCTGTTCCGTGGCACAACGACCCACGGTTTAAGCAAGACCTGAAACTTCTGAAAGCGGTTAAATCGCTTGTAGAGGCAAACGGTCTTGAAGATGTCAGTGAACTCACTGATTTGGTTGAGTCAGGAAAGAAGGTACACGGAAAGCAAGTTGACCTTGATAAACTCGATGAGATTTTAGCCAAAGCCAGCAAGTTAGACCAGTACCAGAAACACTGGGAGACTCAGGAAGAACTCCGCAAGCGTGGAATGGAAACACCCGAACAGACAATAGCACGACTTCAGGCTGAACGTGAGGCCGAAAGGTCGGAACGCTCTAGGCGAGAACAGATAGAAACCGAAGCGGCAAACGCCAAGAAAGCTGTCATGTTCTACGAATCGGAAATCAAAAACCAGTTGGATGACCTTGAAGGATTGAGTGCTGATGAGAAGGGTTTTCTTTCCTACACACTGGGCGTGGGGAATGAGTGCAACGACATCAATATAACGGATAAGAGAGCTATCAAGAGAATTTTAAACGATAGTGTCAAAAAGTACAATAACTTGGTCAAGTCAATCAAAGAACAAGCCATTAAGGAATACCGTGAGGGGAAAGCCTCTATTCCAAGTGTGCCTTCAACAGATGGTTCGGCGGCAGCCACTAAAACAGAACCACCTAAAGGACTGAAGGGCATGAGAAATGCCTTTGCAGAAATGATGAAGAAAGGTTCTGGACAATAAGGAGTAGAAAATGTCCAATTATGCTGATTTAACAAATTTAGCCAATGCGTTGAAGTATGTTTACGGTGACGGGTTGAAAAACCAGTTCGCCGATGAAAAAATTACCTATAACCTGTTCCCGAAATCCGACCGTTCTCCTAAAGGCAAGGGCTATGTGTTTGCGGCTCGTATTGCCAGGAATCAGTCCACCGGTGGTCGTTCTGAATCCGGTAAACTGCCCGATCCGATGACCGGTTCTAAGATCAACGGAACCATTACCCCTGCGTATCTGTATGGTACGTTGAGAATCACCGGCCCCGCTATTGAAGCGGCTAAGGGTTCTGAAGCGGCTTTCGTTGACGGTCTTGCTGATGAAATTGACGACATCTATCAGAGCATTGTCGTGGATATGAACCGTCAGATGCACTGGGATGGTTTTGGCATGCTTGGTCGGATTTCCGCTGCTTCGTCTGCGGCCTCTAATGCCACCTATGCGTGTACGTTTGATAATGACATCGGAATCAAGTACCTTGTTGAAGGTCAGGTCGTGGATTTCTACGCTTCTGCCGGCGACACGGTTCTCGGTGCGACCGCCTCCGCTGCTTATGGTCAGAGAGTCAAGTCCATCAAACCTTCTACCAAAGTGGTCACGTTTGAAACCAATGCGACTACTTTTGCTGCCAACCATCCCACACTGTCCACACTGACCAACGGTGTTACCTGCACTTTGGATGAGGGTGCGATTGCGGTCAAGATGGGTGCAAGAGATTTGGCACACGCCACAACCGATACACCAAAAGAAATTACCGGTCTGTACGGTATGTTTGATGATGGTACGAACCTGTCTGTTTATGAGGGCATCACCGTTGCTTCCAACCCGAAGTGGGCTGCTAATATCCTGTCCAATTCTTCCGTGAATCGTGAACTGTCCGTTGACCTGATGCTTCAGGCTATTGATGTTGTTCGGACGGCTTCCGGTGCTTCCGTGAAGAAAATGCTCATGGGTCTGGGTCAGAAACGCAAGTACGCCAATCTGCTTATGCCTGATGTGAGATATGCCCCGCAGAAACTTCAGGGAGGTTACGAAGTTCTGACTTTCTCCGGTGGTGACGGTTCTGTTGAAATCATTGTTGACCCTCTGTGCCAGCCGAATCTGATTTACGCTTTCCCAGATGACGTTATTTTCAAGTATGAAATGAGTCCTCTGGGTTGGGGTAATCTGGACAATTCGCAGTTGCACCAGAGAACCGGCTACGATGAGTGGGATGCCTTCCTCCGCATCTACACGCAGTTGGGTTGCGAACAGCGCAATAACCTGTGTCTGATTAAAGACCTTGTTGAACCCTCCCTCTACTCTTAACCCTTTAACCAGTATCTAGGGGCGGGGCAACCCGCCTCTAGGGACAACTATGAAAGGAAAACAAAATGATTAAAAAATATAATTTAGATTCTTCGTTGGTCAATTACATTGATAATCTTGGAATGGGTGTAGAAGCACGTGGTGCTTTGGGCGGAACTGTTTATTATGTTGAGGGCAACGCCGGTAATGACAAATGGGACGGTCTTTCTATCGACAAGCCTTTTAAGACACTTGCGAAAGCTATTTCCGTTTCTAATATTGACATTAATCGTAGAGGAAGATGGGCAAAACGTAACACAATTTATCTGTTCTCCGATACGACCACGGAAAGTTTGGTGGCGTTTCCGAATAAGTGTGACGTTGTTGGTTGTGGTTCTTACGATGCCAACACAAAACCAGGCATTACCGGTTTACATGCTCCTGTTAATACAGGAAACTGGGGAACGAGATTTTTTAATACCTGGTTTAAGGCTACGGCAGTAGCTTCTCCCATTATAACGTTAGCTAGCACATCTTCAGGTTTTCAGGCTATTGGATGCACATTTGATGGTTCGGCCGGAACGGTTACACTGGGTATTAGCCAGACTGCAAGTCCATTTATGAAAGTCATTGATTGTGACTTCTTCGGGGCATTTGCAACCGGTTATATAGCACAGGGGACTGGCGAGACTGCCGGTACTGTTATTGAAAAATGTAGAATGAGTGGAAGTTCTGGTTATGGTATTAAGAATGTAACGGGGACAACCTCTTCTTATCCGTCTTATATCAAAGATAACATTATTGCTGTTACCACAACAGGAATCTGCCTTGATGATGACGCTAACAGCGGTGCTGGTATTTGGCATACTATCGGTAACAGGTGTTGCAATGGTGCCACCCTTACTAACTATGCTGGACGTACCGGAATTTGCGATATCAATGAAGATTTAGCGATTGATAATATATTCACTGGCGCTGATATTTCCGTCCGCGTTCCATTGCTGGTTGTTGCATAATTAAAAGTATTATTATGATTAACCCCGATGGGGAGCGGGTAAAACTCCCCACCTTAAAAATGATTAAACCGGAAAGAGGGAGTCTAAAATCTCCCTCTCCGGTCATTAAAATTAGACCATGAAACATTGTAATAAGTGTGGGTTGGAAAAAGATAAAACAGATTTTTACATTCTTCAAGATACTAAAGGATGTAGATACTTAAATAGTATTTGTAAAGAGTGTTCTAAAAAAAAGTCAATGGAGTGGGCTAGAAAAAACAAAGAAAAAGCCAATGCTAGTGTTCGTAAATGGAGAATCAAATATCCAGAACGAGAACGTGCATCGTGTAAAAAATGGCACGATAATAATCCAGATAGAGTTCGTTATCTCGCTAGAAAAGTTGGAGCCAAAAGAAGAAGCACACCCAAGGGCAAACTGAGAGATAATATTTCGTGTCTTATGTATCAATCGTTAAAAGGTTCTAAAGCAGGTCGTTGTTGGGAAGATTTAGTTGGATATACTGTTGATCAATTAAAACAACATCTGGAAAAAAGATTTACACCAGAAATGAACTGGGGAAATTACGGAAGTTATTGGCACATAGATCACAAAATACCCATAGCGGTGTTTAATTTTGAACGACCAGAAGATATTGATTTTAAGTTATGTTGGTCAATAAAAAACCTGCAACCGCTAGAGGCGAGACAAAATATTCTAAAACGGGATAAATTAAGTAAACCATTTCAACCTTCTTTAGCGTTAGGAGCATAAATGGAATCACCAAGTGTTGATCGTGGATTCATGCGCAATTTAAAATCACTCGATAAAAGATTGGGAGTGAAATTTAATGGGTCTAATTTTGTAATTACTTATGCGAGAAATTACGGTGAGCCTGTAAACCTCCATTGCGTGAAAGCGTCTGATGGGGGTTTCAGGCAACCCGATAATAGGGATTTGAAAGTAATCTATGACGGTGACATGAGCAACAAACGCCCCGAAGTTGAATTACAGAAACGTGCTTATGAATTGCTTTCGGTCAGGGAAGAAAGTAAGAAAAAATCAAAAGAGATGTTTAGGGACATGACCAAAGACGACCGCCATTCTCTCATGAATTCTTTTCGTAAAGCTCACGGCATAGGGAAAAATGCTCCTAAATTTAGGCAAATAACATACAAACCAAAGGGTCAAGTCTTTTGAAAAAAATTGATTTACGGGGTCAAAAAATAGGGAAACTAATCGTTCTTTATCAATCGGAAAAAAGAGGGAAACATAACGAAATTTATTGGCACTGTAAATGCGATTGCGGTTTGGAAAAAGATATATTGTCCTCCTCGTTGTTACGAAAAAAAATAAAATGTTGTGGTCATTGTAGGGGGCGTAGTGAAAAGATAATTGATCTTACGGGAAAAGTATTTGGTAAATTATTTGTCTTAAAAGAGGAAGGAAGAACAAAACATCAACAGGTTACTTGGTTATGTAGATGTGAATGTGGAAAAGAAACCATTGTTTCCAGCAGAGATTTGATAAGCGGTAAATGCCAGAGTTGTGGATGCTCTAGAAAATATAAATTCGGAGAAAAGGGTTCTGGTTGGAGAGGTGGTTTAACAAACACAGGTAAATTAGTTAGAAACCATATTAAAAAAAGCACAAATTGGACACAAGATGTTTTCGCAAATTACGACTACACTTGTTCTAGGTGTGGCAAAAGGGGTGGGCGATTACACGCACATCATCTTGTTAAACTTTCAGAGATAATTATTAAAAAGAAAATAAAAAGCATCGAAGATATTTATAGCAACAACGATATATTGTTTGATTTAGAAAATGGTGTTTGTTTGTGCGTTGATTGTCATAAATATGTTCATAGTAAAATGAATACAAACAAAGAATATCTCATTGAATATGATTGTGCATCGTAAGCCAAAAGGTCAGGTGTTCTAATGAACCCGCAAGGTTTAAGAGCCATTAAGAAGAAACTAAAATCACAAATCAAAAAATAAGGAAAAATGAAGAAAGCCATACTGACCATAGTTTCCGGTGAGAAATATGAGAAGATATGGGAAAAGACACAGCCGTTTTTTGTGGACTACGCAGAGAAGTGTGATGCTGAACTGATTGTCCTAAAGGGTTATGAGGGAATGAGTCTTCCCTCTCCCCACTGGTTGAAATTTTCCATACACGAATTGCTTAAAAAAGACTTTGACAGAATAGCGTTTATTGACGCTGATATTCTAATCAGAAAAGACTCCCCAAATATCTTTGATGTCGTACCTGAAGATCAGTTCGGGATATTCAACGAGGGAGCTTACACCCCACGGCACATCTGCATCTATGAAGTGATGAAAGTCTATAACGTGCAGGGGTTCAGGTATGACGGGCAGACCTACTACAATACCGGAGTCATGGTTTGCTCAAGGCAACACCGGCACATTTTCAACGTCATTGAGGAAGTCAAGCCGTTAAGAAACCATTTTGGAGAGCAGACTTTCCTTAATATGAAAATCATGCTTTCCGGTTGCAAGGTGTTCCCTTTAAATTTCAAGTTCAACCGTATGTCCATCATGGACAGAATCACCGGAATTTCAAGACTAGACTCATACTTCATACATTATGCCGGTGACGGGGATAAGTTATTTGAGAAACTTGAACGGGACATTATAAAGTTAGAAGAATCTAAGGACTATCAAGAGTTCTCAAAACGAAACGTATTTATCTGGGCGTTAGGTGGAATCGGAGATGTGATTTCGGTCGAGCCGGTTATTCGATACATAAGACAAAAAGTCTATCCCGATGACAATATCTATTTAATGTCCAAAGACTATGAAGTGTTTGAGCATCTTCCAATTAATTTAAGCGAAGATTACCCACAGAAGGAATTTGACGCTGTTTTAGAGGTCAACACCCATCAATTACCGTGGGGCAAGTTCGGGCAGAACATCCCGTTTCATTTCGTGCATTGCGTGGATTGGGTTTCGTTGTGTGCAATGGGACGGCAGATACCGGACAAAGACAAACAGATTAAACTTTCTTTCTCCCCTGACCACATGAGGAAAGTTCTTTCGATTTTCGATCACCCCGAAGATTTAGTTTTAGTACATCCGGGCGTTGGTTGGGAATCAAAGACTTTCCCTGTGGAATACTGGAACGCCATTATTAAGGGGCTTCAGAACAGGGGTTACAAGGTAGGAATAATCGGTAAGAACATGAACAAAGAGCGTGAATTGCTCACGACTCATTCTTACCTAGACGTAGATGCGACAGGGTGTGTGGATTTCAGGGATAAGCTAAACTTGAAAGAGTTGTTCGCTTTGATTTCCAAAGCCAAGACTCTGATTACCAACGACTCCGCACCGGTTCACATTGCAGGGGCTTTTGATAACAACATCGTTCTTATCCCCACCTGCAAGCACCCTGATTACATACTCCCGTTTCGAGAAGGACGGAAAGAATACAAGTCCGTGGCTCTTTACAAGAAAATCATGGACGAGGACGCTATCTATCAGGATGGCGGTGAAAGTTTTGTGGCGGTCAAGGAAGTTCCAAAAGGTCATACGATTTGGGAATACCTACCGGAAGTTGAGGACGTATTAAACGCAGTAGATAACTTTTGACGGACAATTCCAAGATGAATGTTCGGGCAAATTGAAAGGAGATTGAAATGTTATTTTTGTGGAATCCTACGGGAGAAGATTTTGATTACACTTACGGCGGTCTTAGTTACCGTCTGGAAGCGGGAAAAAAGAAAAGAGTTTCAGAAGCAGAAGGCAACCATGTTTTAAACGCTTTGGGTTCAAGAGGGGTGACGAGGTTAGTATTCGATGACGAGGGAAAGAGTATTAACGAGGACAAGATTAAGGCAGACGCACTCGACAGAAACAGAGAGTTCAAGGAACGGCAGATCATCCACTACAACGAGCGAAATGAACGAAGAAAAGCCTCCGGTCAGCCTTACGACCCACCCACGAAAGAAGTCAAAAAGTACGCTGTCGAGTTAGGCATAGAACTTTTAAAGCCCTACGAAATGGCAAAAACGGAACTCGCACAGGTCGCCAAAGTCACCGCAGAGAACGAAGAACTCAAGAAACAACTTGAGGGTATGGCATCGGCGCAAAAAGAAATGCTGGAAGCCTTTAATTCACTCAAAGATCAGGTCAACAAAGGGTTCATCAAGCCGAAAGACGACAAAGACCCGATGATTCAATGCCCGATTTGTGATGAAAAGGTTTTAGCCAGTAAACTTAAATCACATATGAACTATTATCACAAGGATAAGTAATGCAAAGTTTATATATCCACCATAACTGCTATGCCATGCTGGAAGAAATCAGGACAGACCTTAATGAATACAATGCAGCATTAATGGCCGGAACGGAAACGGGAGTTTATGACAACTCCGATATAGTGAGGAAAATAAATCAATCCCAGAGATATATATGGAATATGTTATTTCAGAGATTCCCCGACTTGTTTTTTACTTCTTCTTCTGTTTCCGGCTCTGGTGGTTCTTATACCATCCCATCTGATTTACACAAGCTATCCCATATCATCAATTCTAACGGGGATAAAATCTATCCCATTTCGATTAAGCAGAAACACCTTTCTATCTCAAGAGGTCAGGCGAACCAGTATTACCGTTATGGCAATACTATAGTCCGGGACGACGGGTCTAATGGTGCGTTGACTTTCTTCTACTATAAGACCGTGAAGGATTTGACACAAGGCGTTTCCACGGCTGGGGGATCAACGGCGTTGACGTTGGCTACTACCGCAAAGGCCGTAGCAGATTACTATAATGGCATTAAAATTGAGAATATCACAGATGGATGGGATGATACCATTACAGATTATACCTCAGCCAGAGTTGCCACTATTACTAATACGGGGGCAGCATCTAAATATTACGGTACGGTATCAGAACTTCCAGAGCCGTTTCATCACCTGATTTCGAGACGGGCGATGATAATGCTTAAAAACAATGTCGTTTCTCCTCAGGATAACAAGATACCTGAGGTATCTGACTTCAAAGAAGACCTTATTGAAACATTAAGAAGTTACACCGGAAGTATAAGCGATGTTTCGCTTGATGAACTCTTCTATGACTTTGCTCCGTTTGTGTAGGAATTATGGCACAGAATAGAAAATTAACAGAAATTGATACCATTCCTTTTCAGGGAGGCATGGACACCTACCATGATCCGGCTGTTTTGCCATCCGGGTCATATAGTCTTATTCAAAACATCAGACAGAAACACCCGGGCTTTAAACAGAGACCTGGATATATCAAGGCACACACAACAGCCGATTCCACAAATTCTGTAGTGAGTATGTTTCAGTTCAAAAAAGGAAGTGTTGATGAAACCCATTTTTATGCTCAAATGTCTGATGGGGATGTTTTGGAGGCTTCTGTCAATCCCCCAACAAGCGAAGAATTAATGACCCTTGATGTCGCACCCAGTACAACGTGGTCAGAAGGGGACACCATAACGGGAGTAACATCTGGAAAAACGTGTGTGATTGTATGCAATGTATCGTCAACAAGTTATTATATTAAAGATCGTTCTGGTACGTTTACATCAGGAGAAGTATTGACAAATGGAACCGTTACGGCAGATCAGGGGGACGGTTATCCCTCATTTTCTTCCGGTGTTTTTGGCACGGAAGTATTTAGCGGAACGGCCTCCTCTAAACCTGCAACATGGACTATTTTGAACGATTTGCTTATTTATTCCAATGGTGTTGACCAACACCAGATATGCGCCGGAACAACAGCCAAGATAAAAGGATTCGTTGTATATAATCATACAAAAAAATTACCAGATTACCCAACGGATCACGGTATTGATTATACTGATGAGATTAACTCTTCTGTGAATCAAAATAACGCCATCTTGGATTCACTGGGAACAACTTATACTACCGTTGGCGATGACGACGAAGTTACCGTATCATCATCCGGTTCAACATTAACCGGCATAGGGACTGAGTTTCTTTCCCAGTTAACGGTAGGACAGCCTATTGTTATAGAAGGATACGCTTCGTCAACCATTATAGGAACAAACGTACCTTCTGATGGCGACCAGCTTGTTATAGACACCAAAACATATACTTGGAAAACAGCATTAACTCCGACCGAGGGGGAAGTCTTAATCGGCGGTTCTTTGGCTGTGGCATTAGACAATCTTAAATTGGCTATTAATAGAACCGACCCAGACGCCCATGATGGAATAAACTATAAAATTGCCGCCGCTCATTCAACGGTCAGGGCAACAACAAACTCCGATACAACTCAAAAAATTTTAGCACTAAACTCCGGTACGTCTGGCAATTCGATTGCAACAACAATCCCCGGAGGAGGGTCTGGAAATTATTCATTTACTGGATTTACCCTTTCCGGTGGTGTAAATTCGGAATCAAACATCATAGACTCTATTACCGACAATACCACTGCAACAACAAAAACGGCACTGTCTGGAACGCACACCGCTTCAACACTAAGCATTAACCATGATTGTATCATTATTCAAGCAGAGGTTATGCCTAACAGAATTAATTGGACGCTTCCCTATCCCAATGGAAATTCATCTGTCTTGTCATTATCATATTGGACAGCAACGGGATGGAAAAATCTTACTGTTACGGATGGATCGGCTTTATCCGGTAAAACACTTGGGCAAAATGGCTCAACAACGTGGACACAGACAACAGATCATATTGAAAAATTCCTATTTGGCAGGAACGCATTTTCCGTTAAAGTTGCTTTTACAGCAGCATTGGATTCGCAGGTTGAAGTAAGTGGATGCACCTATGGGTCGGGTTTTACGTCTCTACAAGATGTATGGGATGGTGACTTGGTTGATGCTATTGAGGCACAGGTTTATTCAGTGGCAACATCAACAGCAAAAAAATATGCACCTTTAAATTTTGGGACGGTATCTTCACAAACCACAGGAAGCGTCGGTCTGCTGGCGACTCATGCCAAAAAAGAAAACAAAAATCCGTATTCCGTTTATGGAACAACATCCATAGATATAAGCGCATTAACTCCTAGTGACGTTGTATTTTTCAGCACAGCCGACCCTATTGTTGGATTTTATATTGATGTTGGATCGACGCCAAACACGACAGCATCAACCAGAATTAAGAGTGTTGGATATTCATCAGAAAATGGTGGAGGCGAAATAAGTAATTTTACGGATGGTAGCAACGGCCTAGCGCAATCTGGATTTGTATCATTTATGAGACAACCTGGAATTAAGCCTTCTGTGTTTAATTCCACGGGGTATCAGGCTTATTGGTATTATTTTACAGTCGATAAAACGCTCTCTGATGACATCAGTATATCCATTCAAGTTATTCCGTATTATGACATTAACAATTATGGTGCTGGACTTTGCGGCTGCGGATGGAAGGGTAGAATGGCTTACGCTTTCGACAAAGACCCTTCTTATTTATACATTGTCAACCCCTCCAACATTCAGTCTATTTCATCCACCAATACTTATGTTTGGGAAGTGGGCGATGGCAGAAACAACAAGATCGTCAACATGAAACATTTTTATAACGAACTTGTTGTTTTTCAGGAAGAGAAAGGCTCTCTCGGAGGGTGCGTAACCCTTATGCAGGGGTCTGACGTTGAGGATATGGGCAAGATTAATATTTCTAACTATTACGGAACAATGAATGCCAATTCTGTAGAGGTTATTGAGCCGTCTTTGGGTGGGCATAATATTTATTTTTTATCTAAAAAAGGCATCATGGTTTCAACCGGCAAAGAAATTCAATTTGCCGAAAATTTTGATATGGTCAAAAACTACTTTGACCCGACAGATTCGGACTGCATAAGAAACGGCTATGAACATAATATGTACCTGAATTATGATTCAGCATTTAATATACTTAAAATAGGTCTAACGACAGGACGCGCAACCCAAAACAATGTATTTTTAGTATACGACCTCACAACCAGAACATTTATGTGCGATACATATGCAAATAATTTTTCGTGTGAGTATGAGTGTGACGCATTATACGGCAATGCCCCAATAGTCCGGTTAGCTGGTGGACAGGCTAATGGATTTATCTATATATTAAATAATGGCCTAAATGATATTGCTACCGCTATTAATGCACAAACGACGTTAGAGCTTAATAAAAACGGAAAAGTCATAAGGGATTGTTCAATGATTATACGATCAAAGACACAATCTTCTGGGTCAATAATTATTACTCCATATTACAACGGAGTCATTCAATCTTCTTTAGCCAAGACCCGTTTATTAACTGCCGAAAAAACAGGAGAAAGAATTAGAAGACACAGGATGCCGTTAAACTTCAAAGACCAGAATGTAAGCATTAACATATCCCACAACACATTAAGCGAATCCATGTGTTTATTGGATTACGGTGTCGATCTTGAGGAATATATCACCCAATGACGGATTACGGCAAACGACCATACGCCTCTAATGCAAAAACGTATGGAGAATATATGCTGGAAATAACAGAGCAGCAAAAAAGAAGTCAGGGATACACGATAAGACCAGACTTAAAGCAACCGTATCTACACGATGATTACACTGAAATGAACTATTTATTTGCCGGAATTAAGAAGACGCCGGACAATGAAGAAGATATTGTTGTGGCTACAGTCGTTTCCCCGTTTTTTGATTTATTGGATTTATTTACCGATGAAGATAGTAATATCATCGCCACCCCGGTTTTGGTTGAAGAATTTTTAACAGATACGGGATGGATTCATGGTTCTATTATAGGAACTCCCAATATATTTGAAATTTCTCCCGCAAGCGAGCTGCATGTTTATGTTATTGGAGCCTTTGAATGAACGGAGAACGAAGGTCGTATAAAGACTATGATTCTATTGTTATCAAAAACACGTTCACCGTTGAAACAGAAATCAAGTTTGATTCCATGCACAACTATGCCGATAAAGACCAACGGCTGCGGTTGGGATTTTCCAGTAACACAGAATATGAAGATACCTCGCTGCTGGAGGTGCTTTTTGAGTTTGATAGCATTAGTGCCGGAGATGGTACGCTATGGAACACCATAGGAACGATTGCTCCTCTATACGGGGAGGTTGCTGAATACGAACAATGGAAGTTTGTATTTAAAAAAATATCATCACTTCAATGGCGGTGTAAGCTGTATCGCAACGAAGATTATTGTGGTGGTGTGTATATTTATACAGCAGATGTGTTTAATTCAATATCAAGGATATATATTCACAGCACACAAGGCTCTACTGATACACCCCTAGAGTACCACATTAGATACATTAAAATTTATAACGAATAGGAGAAACGGCAGTGGCTAAATATGGTGATTATCTTTCTGTCGAGGATATTTCAAGCCCTTTTGAGGCGTTTGGAATGACGCGTGATTATAAACAGAGCCTTGTGGATAAATACAATGACGCAATGGGATATTCCTCCTCGCGAACACCATCGGCTGCTAAGAGAATTACACTGGGAGGATCAAAAAAAACATCAAATAGCGATTACGATCCCGGAACGTTTTCTTACGATACCGAATTAACTCTTCCGACATATAAAAATAATTCTACCTTCAATGCTCCTGAATATACATCGCCAGACTATAGTAAACTTGGAGATGCTCCAACTTATAGCGTTGGAAGCTACGCTGCTCCAACATACACGGCACCGACGTATGACGAAGGAAAAGTTAAAAAACTTACACAGGAACAGGCAGCACCGGCCATTCGTGGTTTGAGAAGTGCAATTCAACGTGTTCAAAACAACCAGGGGGAAAACGCCAATGTCAACAGGATGACCCTACGGGATGCGTTAGCCGGTTATGGACAGGGGCTACAAAGTGCAATGTCAACGGCTTCGGCAACAGCAAGAAGCCTTTATAATGAAGAATATTCAAGAGAGGCAGACGCCGCCAAAACTAATTTTACTGCCAGAGCAGACGCCGCCAAGACTAACTACCAAGCCAGCGTTGATGCCGCAAAAACAAACTTTGAGGCTCAATATGACCAATATAAAATGAAGTGGAATGATTTAAGTGATGCCGCAAAGATGAACTACACGGCTAAGTACAATGAGGCTATGAAAAATTATGAATCAGAACAGGAAGCAAGTAAGTTGAATTTCCAGAACCTTACCGATGCCAAGAAACTGGCTTATACTTCTTCATATGACGCTGCTAAAACCAACTACGCAACACAGGCGGATTGGAAGAAAACCCAATATACAACCGAAGCGCAAAAAGACTTGGCGGAATACAATGCAGCACTTCAGACTTATCTTAAATCCTCTTCAGGGAAGGGACTGTCATATGGTGGGAGTGAAGCCAGTTCGAGTAATTCTACTGGACTGTATGGAGATGATTATCTCAATAGTGAAATTGAGCGTACCAGTATGTGGAACAAAAAACTATACGGTAAACGGAGTTAATTATGGCTATTAAAGATAGATTGGGATTTGAATTTGACCCGAATGAAAAATATCCTATTTATCAAGGGTATTCTCCCGAAGAAGCTGGAATGGTCGGAAAGGAACTTTCTGACAGGGGAATAAATCCTATCTTCACAGATTCCCCAACGCAGACAGCAGATTCAGGACAAATCTATACCGATCTAAACCCCCCCACGTCTTACGAACCTTCTTACGAAGCCATGAAATTTGCACAGGAACAGGCGAAGTTTGCGAAATACTTTGATGAGGAATTAGACAAAAGCGGGAACTTCGGGTCTGCCATGTACCGCACTCCGCAACAGGAAGAAATGAGGAAAAAAATATTCAATGAAGGACTGAAGAACTTTTCGGAGTGGTATCAGAGCAAAAGAACAGAAAACACCTATGCGCAGGGAGCAGTTACTACTAACGGTCAATCAGTCAGTTTTAATAAATCTGCTGGTCAATGGGAAGTATCTAAACCAGACGGAACAAAAGAGCCGTGGAATCAGGATATACACGGGAAGATTCAAAACGCTATGTCCACTACTACATTGCCGGATAAATCGTTTAGGGATTGGGACAAGACAGACAAGGATAAGGCTGTCAAGGATTATATTCTTACCGGCAAACCTTATAAATTCTCTAACAGAGATGCTGCGAGTACACAGCAATATGCTGAATACACCCAGAAGTTTTTAGAGGAAAATGGATTAAGACCTGAAGATGTCAATAATATCAGACAGGAAGTTTCAGCAAACGCAACATCTATTAAGACACAACAGAAAAACAGGGATATGGCAAGCAGCTTTGTGAAAAACATCAGTGGTCAGTTAATCGAAATAGAAAAACTTTACAATGACATTGACAGAACAAACGCCAAAATTGCCAACGTCCCCATAAGGGCATTGAATACTCAAATCAAGGGTAGTGGTAAGGAACAGGCGTTAGCTTCTTACCTCATGGAAGTATCAAGGGAAATCGGTAAATTATCCACTGGTTCACAAGCGAGCATTGCGGAGCTATCAGTCGATGCACAGAAAAAATGGGATAAAATACATGACGGTTCTTTGCCGTGGCGTGAAATAAAAGAAGTCTTAAAAGCAACAAAAGATCAGGCTGACATCAGATTGCAGTCAATGGATAACGCAATTTCAGAACTGCAAGCTAGAAACGATACGGTAATTGACAGATATGCCAAAAGAGAAACATCGAAACAACCCCAGGTACAAACAACCGATAGGGATATTTCAAAACCGATTACTTATTTGAAAAATGCAGTCAACAGGGGTGATGCCATAGCAAAAATAAGAGAGTTATCTAAAAAAGGATGGACAAGGGACGAACTGGCTAAAATCGTAAAAGAAGCAGGGTGGGAATAATGAGTATCCTTGATGAAGCATTGGGAAATGAACAATCCAGTATTCTTGATGAAGCATTAATAGAACATCCCCGGAAATCAGTAACAACGGTGCAACCACAAGAAGATACTTTCTTCTCTAATGTAGGGCGTGATTGGGATGAACGATTAGATACAATTCAAGACCCGACTTATATCAAACCCGGTTTAAGAAACGTTGAACAAAATGCTTTGAGGTTGGGAGGTCAGGTTGCGGGCGGAATAGCTGATGTGGCGACACAGGGACTAAGAAGTGCATATCGCTCTCTGGTCCCCCAAAAAGCACAGGATGTTATATCTGACGTTGGCACAGCGATTATCGAAAATCCGATTGTATCAAAAGCCGTTGAAGATGTTGGAATGGCATGGAAGGGTTTTTCAGAAGCACACCCAGACCTTGCTAAGAACGTAGAAGCCGGATTAAACATAGCGTCAGTAACCCCCGCAAAAATGTTTATGCCTAAGGGTATAAGGATAACCAAAGCCGTAGCAAAAGAAACTGGTGCTGTCGTTAATGACACAACCAATTTGTTCAATAGGGTTCTTCAGCCGGTTACGGAAAGTTATGTTGATAAAGAAATAAAAAATGTTGTGACTAACAACATTACTAAGGCCATTAAATCCTCAACAAAAAATAAAAACACGATTCCATTACTGAATAAGTATTTTGATGATGCGGAAACTGGCATAAAAGAGATTATTGCAAATAAAAGTAATATTGGGTTCGCTGATGATATGGGAAATATTATCACAGGGAATCTTCCCCAGACTCGTATGCAAATGGCAGAAGCAATTCACCAAACGGAAAGGAAAT
>Ga0265297_10002480_pt1 | contig 37419 bp, 27 predicted proteins | sample Munlanlwell13791_FD_192502 | JGI IMG/M metagenome (GOLD analysis project Ga0265297, IMG submission 192502) | Leachate microbial communities from a municipal landfill in Southern Ontario, Canada - Leachate well 137-91 | ecosystem: Engineered > Solid waste > Landfill > Unclassified | place...
CTGTTTTTTTGTTAAAATAAGCATATGAATCTTTCCCTAGACACTGAAATAGAGCATCTTCCCCGAGTTGGTCCGGCGATCAGCAAAAAACTGCACCACCTGGGCATCGGGACGATGGCTGATTTATTGCAGTACTATCCCTTTCGGTACGACGATTTCAGCACTATTATTCCAATCATCCAGCTCAAACCCGACATTCATTGCACAATACGCGCTCAAGTCAACCTTATTGCCAATAAACGGGCCTGGCGGCGGCGGATGTACGTAACCGAATGCCTGGTCTCCGATGACACAGCCAGCCTGAAAATCGTCTGGTTTAACCAGCCATTCATCACCAAACTCATCAAGCAAGGTGACGTGGTATATTTTTCAGGTAAAGCCGAATATTCCCCTTACGGGCTACAGCTGCAGAATCCGACGTATGAAAAGGTAAAAAAAGAGCAAACGCATACCGGCCGGATCGTGCCGGTGTATTCGCTGACGCAAAATCTGACGGAAAAGCAGATCCGCTACCTCGTCCGTCTGGCACTGCCGCTGGCCAAGGCGATCCCCGACTGGCTGCCGGTGGAAATTGTAAAAAAATACCATCTAATCGCTTTACCGCTCGCGATCCGGGAAATCCATTTTCCGACAAACCAAAAGACATTAGCGCAGGCAATCCACCGGCTGAAATTTAACGAACTCCTCCTGATCCAGCTCCGGACGCAAAGTATCCGCCAATCCCTAGCTAAAAAAAAGGCGCCCAACATACCTTTTGACCAGCCAGCCACGAAAAAATTTGTTTCAGGATTGCCTTTTACGCTAACCGACAGCCAGAAAAAATCATCCTGGCAGATCCTCCAGGATATCAATAAGGAGTCTCCCATGAACCGCCTGCTTCAGGGCGATGTCGGATCGGGGAAAACCGTCGTCGCGGCTATGGCCATGCTCAATACCGTTAAGGCCGGCTTCCAGTCGGCACTGATGGCGCCCACCGAAATATTGGCCCAGCAGCATTACCTGACCATTTATGCATTATTAAAAAATTCCGGGTATACGATCGGCTTACTCACCCGCACCAGCAAGACTATCCAGGGCGAAAACGTAAGTGCGGCGGTTATGGCCAATCAAATAACTGAAGGAAAGGTTGACATTGCGATCGGCACGCATGCGCTTATCCAGAACAAAATCAGCTTCAAGCAGCTCGGCCTGGTCATCATCGATGAACAGCACCGCTTTGGCGTAGATCAGCGCAAATCACTTAAGCTGAAAAATAAAAGCCACGAGCCATACGCCACGAGCCATACGCCACATCTTCTTTCCATGACCGCCACGCCGATCCCCCGGACATTAGCCCTGACCGTATACGGTGATTTGGACATTTCCACCATTACCGAGCTGCCGGCCGGCCGTAAAAAAATTCTGACAAAAATCGTACCTCCTGAAAAGAGGCGATCAGCCTATGATTTTATACTCAAAGAAATCGGCCAGGGGCGCCAGGCCTTCGTGATCTGTCCGCTGATCGACGAGTCAGACAAGCTCGGCGTCAAGGCCGCAACAGCAGAATATCAGCAATTGCAAAAAAATATATTTCCGCAGCTCCGTATCGGCTTGCTCCACGGGAAATTACCGGCTCACGAAAAAGAACGGATCATGAAGGAATTCAAGGATCACCACCTATCTATCCTCGTTGCCACTGCCGTGGTTGAAGTCGGCATCGACGTGCCGAACGCGTCGGTCATGATGATAGAGGGCGCCGAACGCTTCGGACTGGCTCAGCTCCACCAGTTCCGCGGCCGGGTCGGGCGGGCCGAACACCAGTCATACTGCTTCGTCTTTACCGATTCTGACAGCGCCAAAACTAAAGACCGGCTCGATGCGCTAGTTTCCGCAAAAAACGGATTTGAACTCGCGGAAAAGGACCTGGAATTCAGGGGTCCCGGCGAAATCTACGGCCTTCGGCAATCCGGGTTTCCCGAGCTCCGATTGGCTAAACTGACTGATCATGAAATTATCCAGCAGACTCGCGAGGCTAGCGCATGGCTGTTTGACCAGGATGACCAATTGGCCACATGGCCGTACTTAGCTGAAAAACTCGTGAAGTTTTCGCAAAACCTTCACCTGGAGTAATTTCTACCCTAAAGTTAGCGCAGCATCTAACCATAGGTTGACTTTTGTTACAATACTGTTTACAATAAGCAATTCAGTAAGAGGGGAAGCTGTGCGTAGTGGGTTTGGCGACTCTTCGGCGCCCAGCTCCCTCTTCACTGAAAAAAATGAAAACATGTCCCTCGGATAATATAAATAAATCATGTAACACCTGTCCCCCAAGGAAGGAGGATAATGAAATCTGTATGTTTAGTTGTACCTTATAAACCTCAAACCCACGTAATGGAGAGTCGCCACTATGTCAACAAGAAACGCCCTCAGAATCGTCGGTGAACTTCACCCGTCAAGTGGCAAAAGCCACAGCAATGATCCCACCGACATGACTATCGAAGGCGAGTCAGCCAAACTGGGCATTGTCCACACGCTCGACAAGGCAGATAAAAGGTCCGCCAACTTCCAGGCATTGGTCGACGCCGGATGGGACGGCAAGAGGTGCATCGGACCGATTCCGTTCACTGAAGCTCTCACCCGGATCCGTGACAAAAAGCCGCTCGCTTGTCGGAAAAATATTCCGAAGGCACGGCGCGAAGCGCTGCCCAATGCCTACCGATGCGCTGCCTGCCAGGGCAAGAAAGAAACCCAGGGCCGAGACAGAAATCGGCGTTGACGTAGACAATCTGCAAGTACAGGCGGTCCCGCACGTGAGGGCCGCCTATTTTTTTACCACGAAAATATTTGGCCGAATGGAAAACCGCCACAGTTTATGGCGGTACGGGCCGGCATAGTCCACCCCCACACGCTTGGCCCGGATGATATCTTTTTTACAGATTTGGACACGCCTGTCTTCAACCCATAATTCGCGTCCACACACGTCCGCGCCATTGAGGTGTTTATCGATCCGGAAATATTGGCACACTTTTCCCGGACCTGAGGGGCGCACGCGGTTCTGACCGACCGGCTCAACAGCACGGATTAAAACAGCGGCCGGATATCCGCCACGCTGAGTCACGATATTGAAGCAATAATACATGCCATAAATCATATAGACATACGCAAAACCGGGCGGGCCGAACATGATGGCTGTACGTGGCGTTTTTCCTTTTGAAGCATGGGATGCCTTATCCTTGAAACCGACATACGCTTCAGTTTCCACGATCATGCCGACAATCGTCCGGCGACCGACTTTCCGTAAAATAAATTTGCCTAAAAGACCCCGGGCCACACGAAGTGTAGGCTGGCAGAAAAAATTCCGCTTCACCTTCATATCAAATCCTTTATCGCCTCACTGACATACCCGGCTTGGATAAGATTTAAGCTGGCCGGCGCATGCGACAGCCGCGTCACGGGCATCAGTACGTGCTTAAATCCCATTTTTTTTATTTCTTCAAGCCGTTTCTCAGTCTGGGCTACAGCACGCAGTTCGCCAGCCAAGCCCACCTCACCGAATGCCGCGGTATCCGTCGCCAGCGGCTTACCCCTGGCGGCCGAAGCGATGGCCAGACAGACGGCCGCATCGACTGCCGGTTCGTTCAGTCGGAAACCGCCAGCGACGTTGAGGTGGATATCCTGGTTGGACAGGTATAAATTCGCTTTTTTCATTAAGACCGCAACCAATAACTGCAGACGATTCAGATCAAAACCGGCCGCCCGCCGTTGCGGATACCCGAAATTCGTGCGGGTGACCAGCGCCTGCACTTCAACTAAAAATGCCCGGGAACCTTCCACCACCGCTGTCACGACAGAACCGGGGTTGGTTTCATGGCGCTCCGCTAAAAAAACCGCCGATGGATTAGCCACTTCGTGCAGGCCGTCGCGCTGCATGTCAAAAACGCCCACCTCGCTTGTCGAGCCAAAACGGTTCTTCACGCTGCGCAAGATACGGAAAAGATGGTGCTCATCACCCTCCAAATACAATACGACGTCCACCAGATGCTCCAGGGTCCTCGGACCGGCCACATTGCCCTGCTTGGTGACGTGGCCGATTAGGATAAACGGAATTTTGGATTTTTTCGAAACGTCAACCAATTTGGCCGTAGCTGCCCTGACCTGACTGACGCTGCCGGGATCAGCGTCCACATCAGCGCATTGCATGGTCTGGACAGAGTCAATAATCACCAGCTGCGGTTTCTGCTGGATGGAGGTGGCCATGATGGTATCAACGTCCGTGGCCCCGAGAAATTTTACATTGGGCGTTTTTAAGCCCAAACGCTCAAAGCGCACTTTAACCTGTGCTGACGACTCTTCTCCTGACACGTACAGCACCTGCTGTCCGGCGTTTGCCATTTGGCCGGCCACCTGGAGAATGAGGGTGGACTTACCGATACCCGGATCACCGCCGATCAACAATACGCTGCCGACGACAATCCCGCCCCCCAACGCCCGGTCAAATTCACGGATGCTGGTCGGGATTCGATCTTCCGACCTGACACTGACCTCGGCCAGCGTCTCTACCTCTGCAGCCGGAACTGTGGAGCCGGTGGATTTTTTCTGGACAGGACGTACAGACTCCCCAAGCGTTCCCCACGAGCCACATTCAGAACACCGCCCCATCCATTTGGGGGATTGGGCGTCGCAGGAGCTGCAAATGTATATTGTCGCGGGATGTTTGGCCATAAGACAGAACTTTATTGTATCAAAAAAACATCACTCAGTACAACGATACACTTAATGGATTCATCTTATTGACTCCAGGCAAATGCAGGATCATTCTGAATTTTGTTGTACGTATCCTCAACTTTGGCTACATAATTACGGGTTTCCGCAAATCCGGTGTTCGCTTCACATTCCCACCACGTGGAACCCGGACAATCCACACTGGAGCAGTTTGCCCCCCTTCCCCCATTGTATGCCGCAACTGCATAATGAAATTTACCGTCAGTACAGTTAGTTTTCTCAGGGTAGCATTTTGCCGTTGCGCCGCTCTTATACAAGGCATGGGTCGGGCACGTATTAGCCAATAATTCCTGGAAATACTGCCACGCCTTCTGGATGCTCAAGGTGGGATTATTTTTCAGCTCAGCACAGCTGACGCCCGCTGTTGAGGGCAGCAACTGCATAAGCCCGCAGGCGAGCGTGTTCCCGTATTTGTCTTTTGACTCAGCTTGTGGGTTACCGCTGGATTCCACCAGCATAATGGCCTTGAGCCAGGAAGCCAAATACTTATCATTATCGACGACCGCCAACAACTGGGCATCATAGGTGGATACATTCTGGGTAACCGGCTTATATGAGACGCCGTACTTCACGCTGTTCTGCTGGAGTTCTTCGAACTCCAAAGGCGGACCGATGCCGGAGCCTAATTCACTTAATCCCTGGAATGTCACCAAACGCGGACTGATCGTCAATAGAATGACATAGGACCCCAACGCGATGGCCAGCCCGATCATTGCCGAAGTAATGGAGTCCCGCGCGTCAGAAAGCTTCTGCGGACTTCCGAACGATATGGTATATTTTATCCCCCCATAAATCATCATCACTACCGAAAGTATCCCGGCTACACCGACAAAAAATACGTATAACGCGGTAATATAATCGCCTAAGGTATTGCCGTCCACCTGCACCGACTGGCCGGCTATGAATTTCGACCCCGGCAGAGTAAACTGCGGGATAAAAAACACCGGCTCCTTCTTGTCCTCAGCGGTGAGAGTACCAGATGAATTTGGATTGACATACGTGGCATCTGCCGGATTGGTCGATTCTGACCCCGCATAATCCTCAATGCCAGCCTTCGTATAACAATGATCCACTCCTGATGTCGTGTCGCGGCAGCACAATTCCCCAAATTGTTCGACGGGAATATTGCAGACGCAGTAATCTGAAAAACCGCACCCCATGCCCGGACGGCATGATCCGTCGGCCCAATTACTGCCCAAATCAGAACACTTGGTAATATCTGCCACGGCGGGCCGGGGAGACATAATAAATGACGCCAACATCAAAAAAACGATAAAAAACAAAATACCGCGAAATCCTAAGGCGGGTTTGTTATTGCCAACTCTGTACATTTTTATTGATGTAGTTATCGTAATTTGATCGAATACACGCCCCCCGTCACATCCTCGGTGAAATACAGCGTCATCCCGTCCTGGCTGACGAATACGGCATTAATGACATACTGACTCATCTGGCTCAGGTAGGTCGGCAGGGCGATCAGGCTGCTGATGCCGGTATTGACGTCAATCATGTAAATACGGTCATTGGTATACCCGGCCAAGGCAGGTTCGAGGGCGCTGCCGGTCGGCAGGTATTGCGGCACGGCGCAGAAGGCAAAATCACCCGCTTGGTTATATGTGCATTTACTAGCCCAGGTCTGCAGATTTAAATTAATGTTATTATAGCCGGTTGCGTCGCCGGAAGCGTCCACCAGATGGACGACGGGGTTATATCGCGAACCGTCAGAATAGATAGAATACAGTATCTGGTCCCCTATTGGCGACCAGATCCCCTGGAAACCCCGGCCGAGTACGTCAAACGACTTGAAATTTTCCTGGTGCAAACCGATGGGCAGGATGGTCTGGGCAGTGGCGTTAGCCGAGTCGGTAAACAGCGCCACGACCTGTCCAGACGGTGACCAGTTTACGTCCACCTTGCTGGCGTTGTCACCGAGCGGCTCGACCAGCTGTACCTCGGAAGCGTCAGTGTTTGATACGGCTAGCCAGCGCGAATCTTCCTGCTCGCTGACATTCATGAATCCCAGCTCATCACCGGTCGGGGAAAACGTCACATCAGACCAGGTTTTCGGCAGGGTCACCTGCTGTTTTTTGTCAAAATCATACACTATCTGGCTCTGGTCAGGAAACGAAACTACGGCCTTATCGCCTTTGGGCGACCAGGTAATTTTTTTCGCGTCAGGAAACGTCTTGTCCGACAGCTCCTGGGGTTTTCCGTTTGAGTCAAGTTTATAAAACTTCCCCTGAGTCGGGTCATAATACCGCAAATTCCCGTCGGATGACAGGCTGACCGCCTCGGTTTTCTGGGTCAACTCCTCCTTGGCAAAGGTCTGGCCGCCCCGGGCCACGTCGTCCACCTTGACACCGTTGATATTCGCCTGCTGGCCGCTGTTAAAATTCAGTCCCTGGTTCGTATTCACCTGGATGCGGTTGGTATTGTCCACGCCATTGATGTTCGGCAAACAGCCGTTGAAATTCTGGTTGGTGGTTCCGTTCACGTTCTCATTCGCATTGCCGTTCTGCGGGTTGACCAGGTCCTTGATAAAAACGAAATAAATCAACACCCCCAGCGCCACGACCAATATCACGAATCCGATGATCAATAAGGTTTTTTTATTCATAAAATACCATTAATAACAATAAGCTTTTGGATAATAGCCGATATATTTCTGATCTTCAAATCCAGATGCGCGTTGTTCTCCGGCAGCATAAATGTGCGGAATAGAATCATGGATATCAATTCCGCAAGCCCGCTGCGTATCGTTGCACTTAGTCCCAACAAGTACCACATCATGGAGATATAAAACCGAGTCAAAGATTATTGCTCCGCACGATTCGTCATTCCTGGCATGAGCATCATACATTTTATCTTTATATTTTACCGGCAAAGACTCCATGCAAGTCACATATGCCTTGGTATCCGATCCGACAAATAAGGTGCATAAAGAAGACTCCGTATTGCAATTATTTACCACCGTACATTGGTCGTCCTGCCCGCTATGCCATATGCCACCGCATGCAAACGTCTGTCCCGCCTTTCTTGTGCATATCTTTGTCCCATGATAATCCGAAAAATCACCTAATTCATTTGATACAACATCGGTCAATTTCGGCACTTTCAAACTGGTAATGCTGGGGTTGATAAAATTCAAAATCACATACGAACCCAGTACCAGCGCCAGCCCGATCATGGCCGATGAAATGGTGTCCCGCGCATCCGATAATTTTGAAGGGTTGCCAAATGAAATGACATATTTTATCCCCCCATAGATCATCATCACGACCGCTAAGATGCCGGACACCCCCGCCAAATACCGGTAAATATCAGCGAGAAAACACGACATATTCCTCACGTATGGATGCTTCACGCCGTTCGCGTCAGCAATCATTTCAGTTACTCCGGGAATATGTATATTAAGCTGGATGCCTTCAAGCCTGCATTTTGTCCCGTCCGTACACTGCCCGTCGTTACTGCAGGCCAAACCGTTCCCAGCGCATCGGCTCAAAATATGGCACTGGTCGCTGACCTGGGTGCCGGCAGCTGTCTGGGCTGCGGCCGGCCGGACAAACACAAAAACAAAATACCCCGCAAGGAGAACCGGCAGGAAGCCGAGTAAAAATGGTATGATGCGTCGCCGTCGAAACAACATGAAAATTTGTTAATAACTGCCCTGATCACCCCAGGCCGCGTTGTCCACGAGCCACGTGTCGCCGTCCTTGATAAAATTCAGGGTCAGAGCCTGATAAAACGTATTGGCTCCGTTGATATTTGTGCCTATTTCGCGGCGCTGCGTACTGACCCTGACTGTCGCCTTAACCGCCGTCAGGTCGCTCACCGAGGTTGACAACGCAGTCGCGGTAACTGACGTATATGATCCCGTGGTCGCCTGGGCTTTTTGGGTGGTCACGAAACTGTCCGACACCACCTGCATCTTCTGGGTCATGTACTGCTTAAGGTCGGTTATGTTCTGGTACCCGGCCTCGGTCGAATAGCTCCCGTACCGTTCAGCGAACATATTCGCCAGCCGGATCAGCTCCAGTTCTTCGGCATCAGCCGTGTTGGCCGGCGCGACCTCATTAGCCGCCGTATTGACATACACCACGTCAGTATTGAGGACCGCCGTGTTCGTGATGTTGGTATTCAAATCGACCGGCGTGGATTTCTGGGAAACCAGCCACCACACCACCACCGCAACGATAATCACCAGAACGATACCCGCGGCAATAATGAGGTTTCGGCGTGTTCGTGGATTCATGTCCATATATTTGGTCTAAATGTATTATATCCCGACTTAAGCCGGAGTCTCCGCTCCGGATCCCTGGGCATCCTCAAACTCTTTCTTGGCGGCCTCGATCTCCAGCAGCTGGCGCGGATCAGACGTGATGATATGGTCTTCCGTATAGGAAGCGACGATTTTTATGGCGGCATGCTTTGACCCGGCGAAAAATATGCCTTCACCGACGCCGCATTCCAGCAATAAATATTTTTCCCCTTCGGTCAGTAAAAACGTTCGGGCAATCAGGTCAATAGCCGCGGGCGACTGCTTCATGAGCAGCTGGATGGACGAGTTAGTGACGATTGCCTGGCCGTACGGGGACCGCAGGTAATCATTCACGTCCTGGGTGATCGTGGTGACTCCTAAGTAATATTTCCGGCAGCGCTTTACCAGCGCATAAATGAACTTCGCGGAGTCTTCCTGCTGCATCAGCCACCAGCCCTCATCGATGACCATGATGCGTTTCTTCATTTGGGACCGAACAGTATTCCAGACATAGGACACGATCAGGGAAATGCCGATCGGCTTCAGTTCATCTTCCAGGTCACGGACCGAGAACACCACCAGCTGGTTGTTCATCTGGATGTTCGTCGGATTGTTCAGCAGCCCCGCAAACGTGCCCTCAGTGTATTTCTTCAGGCGCACCACCAGGTCTTCCGCGCCGACCATGCCTTCCAGCACTTCCTCAAAATCCTTGAACAACGGGGATTCAACGTGGGTCAGGTCCGCGTCGGCCGTAATATCTTTTTTTGCGTATGTTTCGATCAGGGCCCGGTCAATCAGCGAATCTTCCTCATGGGTAAACTGGCCGAGCATCAGGCGCAGCAAGCCTTTGAGCGTAATGATGGCCGACCGGATGATGTCGGCGGTCTTCTCGTCTTTACGGGTCGGCCGCGGCAGGTCGAACGGGTTCAGCTTACTTTCTGACGACAGGGAAATATTGATATAGGTGCCACCAACCGCATCGGACAGGTATTTATATTCCATTTCGGGATCAATCACGATGACGTCCGTACCCAACATCATGCTGCGCAAAATTTCCAGCTTGACGGCATAGCTCTTACCGGCGCCAGACGTGGCGAACACCACCGAATTGGCGTTCTGCAGGCTGAACCGGTCGAACAAGATCAAGCTGTTATTATGGCGGTTGATGCCGTACAGAATGCCGTTGTCACTCGTCAATTCGGACGAGATGAACGGGAACGAAGACGCGCAGGGCGAAGAACTCATGTTAAACGCAATGGCCAGTTCATCGTCGCCGAGAGGCAGCGTCGAATTGAAGCCCTGCTCTGCCTGGTAAAATACCCGCTTGGTATACACCAGCCGTGAACCAAACAGCGACTCGACCTTCTCGGTTATCTTGTCCAATTCATCCTTACTTTTGGCATAGATGGTGATATACAGCGCAAACTGGAAAAACTTTTCCACGCCCTGGGTCAGGTCATCGCGCAGTTTCTCGATATCACGCAGAGCCGTTTCCCTAATCGGGTCGCGAGGTGCGCCTTTCTCGGCGTCGCCCAATATCTGGGCCTCCAAGGTACCGACCTTGTTCCGCAACTGTTTGAGAATCACCTCAGAACCGATCGGGTAAAAAAACATGGATATGTCCAGTGGCACGTTCAGGTTGATGACCGGCGCAAACCACCCGACCCGGATATACCGGGGGTACGTGACCACGAAAATCGTACGGGCATACTGCGCGCCTATTTCCAAATACCGCGATTCCGTTTTCATGGAAGCAGGCGCGATCAGGTCGCGCACAGTCACAACGCCGCGGCGGTATACTTTCTCGGCCTCCAGGAGTTCCTTCTTCTCCTCAACTTGTTCAGCCATCAGCCGCTGCTGTTCCTCGAGCGTCAAGTCAGGGGGGGCCTCAGTAGGGAGTGATTGGGTTTTTTTATATAGCTCGACCATATATTATTGTTCTATGTTGAGCTTAGCGATATCGACAAGCTTCTGCTGGTCATACGTATCAGGATTATAGGTGTTATAAAACAGCTCAATCAGCCCCTGGGTATCCAGCGGTGTCGCCTTTAGGCCGATGGAACTGAGGCCGTCGATGATATACTCCATCCGCTTGGACAGCTCGACGCGGTTTTTCTCAAATTTTTTCTGCTTGATGCTAATAACCGTAGTTGGCGATACTGCTTCCTTCAGGCGCGAAATAAAGCCTTTTGATTTGATTGATCCGGTAGAGTACGGCACGACGATATAAAATCGCTTGCTCATGATGTCAGCCAACGACACCAGCTCGGCAATGTACTGACGGTATTCCCGCGTCTGCATTTTGAGCAATTCATTCGTTTGTTCTTTTTCAATCTTCTTTAGCCGTTCCAGATACTCGTCGATGTTCAATTTTCTCGATTGGATGACTATCTGCAGGGAAAATTCCAGGGAATTCAAAAACTGCACATACCCCTGGATCACGGCATTCTGTTCATCTTCCGATTTCAGGGCAAAATTGATGGAAGAAACGAGTACGACACCGCGCAACGTCCCGTCTTTCAGAATGACCGTATCGTCCTTGATCTCCAAAATATTCAAATACGCCTGCGTGGAAGGCATGGTGACTTTTCGAACTGCTTGTTTTTCCTTTTTTGCCATGTGGCGTTGTGTTATTTATCCCTCATCTTCACGGTACGACCCGCCGGTGTCCACGACCAGGGACAGCTCGGACAGACGTGACGCGGTAACGTGTTGTTTGGCGGGCGGAGGGGGCGGTGGCGCCTTTTCCTTTTCTTCCTTGATCTTCCCTTTGCCCATCTCCTTATTCCACACCTTCATAGTGGGACGGCGGAGAGTTTGGGTCATATTTAGCAAGAAATAATGGAACGGACGGCCGTTTATCTTCAAAAAGGCGAACATTCCAGTGAGAGCAAAGATTAATATCCCTTCAATGGCCGCGGCCCAGAATGTGGCCAGCTTAAATACGATGAAAATCAGCCCCGCCCCGACCAAAAACGTCAAAAACTGGCGGACGGTCAGCGGACCGATAATCTTAGCCTCTACGTCTAAAAATTGTGGAACAACAAACTGCTGCATATTAAATGACTAAACGGCTGTTCAAATTATTGATGGCTAAAAACTCATCTAGCAAAAGGTGAGGGCGTTTTTCCTGCATCCGCTTACGGATGACGTCAGCCACTGTTTGACCGGTTTCCATGCTCTCACGGCCAATATCAATGTATAACTTATTCGCTTCTGACCGCTTCCAGGCTTTCGTGCCGGCAATTTTCATTTCCCAGGAATCATGCTCTAACAGGTCAATTTTTTCCACCACGCGTTCTGCCGCTTCAATCGGGTTGGTCCCCTGTCGCCGGAATTCATCGAGGTTAATATCCGCCAATTCCTCTACCGGACCCATGACCCTGGCCGGGCGCCTGATATCATTAACCTGCGGGCGTTCAGCCTCAAGTTTACGCACCTGAACAATTCGCGGCAGCTCATCCACGGGGCGGCTGTATGTATCCGGGGTGGAAACTGGCGGTGGCTGGGAGGGCTGTTTCGGCTGAACCGGAGGCGCTGATACTGGAACGTTCATCTCTTTTTTTATCTCTTCAGCCAGCTGGACAACCTCCTTGGGCGCGATCGGCGCTTGAGGTACGGGCGGAGGCGCTGGCTTCACCGGTTGCGGACGGGGAATAAAATCAGGCGGCATGTCCAGCCTCGGCGCCTGGGCAACTTCTGGCGTACTTGGCTTGATAACGGGTTTCCCGCTTAAATGCTTTTCTATCGAGGCAAGAAGCCGATCCGCCTGTTCCGGCGGGAGCTCCAGACCGCCGATTTTTTTCGAACGGGTCAGCACTTCTTTCGTCTCCACGCCATCGCGTAAATCCCGGAGCCGGGATTCGATCACCTTGGCGAAACGTTTGCGCATGACCTCATCAGCAAACGACAGGCTAAAATCACTGATGGCGTTATTGACGATATCTTCCACTGATACAACCGAACTTCCGGCCGGCGGTTTCATCATCTGTTCCAGCTTAGCCTGCTCTTCCCGTATTTCGCGTTCGTCATCAGGCGCCATAAACGCGCTGGCATTCGACGACGATGAAATTGGCGACGGAGGTTTGACCGGCAATGGTTCCCGTAGCGGGGCACTGGCCGGGCGGGGGGGCATTGAAACGGGCTTTATCGGCTGAGCCGGCGGCCTGTTTTGCTGAGGCGGAAATGACGGCGGGACGGTTTTCTTCACCGTGAAATCTACGATTGTATCGTCCTGGACCTTCTTAAACTGCCCGCTTTTATCCTTAATTAAAAAACCAGCGGGCAAATCGGAATCCTGGTCTGAGCTATTCATGCTCAAATTATCCATAAATTAGCCTAACTAATGCTTTTCGCTGGTTAATATAAAATACTGTTTGAACTGATTTATTATATCACATTTTTCACAAAAAAACAATCCCATTCGCATCATGAAAGATATTGTATGTTCTTTATGGAAAAACGGCCTACAGGGTAGTAATTGGCCTGGACTGGACTATATAAAACCTGCCTTTTTCCAGGGCCCATTCGATAACTTGCGGGTATTTGTAGTGTTTTTCGATACGCTCGCAGATCTTCGCAATTTCAATGATTTGCTTACCAGTCAATTTCTGCTTTTCCTGCTTGGCCGACGGCACAACCACAGTTTTTGAACCTCCGCCTGCTTTCTGAATGATCATGTCGCGTTGGCTGCCAATGTTTACTTCAACAATCCCGCCGGTTTTCTTGTCATAGACATATGTATCCGGCGTCACACGTCCGGACACGACGGATTCGCCCTGACCCCAGCCAGCTTCGATGACAATATGATTACGGTTCTTCGTGACCGGATGGACAGTAAAGGCAATGCCAGCGATTTCCGAGTTGACCATCTTCTGAATAACAACGGCGACCGACACTTTTTGTTTATGTAATTTCTTTTCAATACGATAAAAAATCGCCCGTGGGGTGAATAACGACGACCAACAGGTCTTTACTGCCTCCAACAATTTCTGTTTAGTGACGAATAGATAACTTTCCAGCTCGCCGGCCCACGATGCAGCAGAAGAGTCCTCCGCCGTGGCAGATGAACGGACAGCGACAAACGGAGATTTTAGTTTTAAAAACTCCTTAACGACTTCATCGCCGATGTCCATGGGGAACTTTGCATTTTTAATCAGTTTGCGCAGGTTAGCCGATACGGCATCAACCGACATAATATTTTTCGGATTTACATTTTTTAGCTCGATTTCAATTTTTTTATCTATTCCAGTCTCTTTGACAAACTGGTCGAATGAGCCGGCCAGCACGACACACCCGGGCGGTACCGGAATGCCGGCCTGAGACATTTCGCCTAATGAGGCGCCTTTACCGCCGGCAATGTCGACGTTTGTCTTGCCGAGTTTGGAAAATGGGAGGACAAATTGGATTGGCATAACAATTAAATAATTCTTATTGCTTTTATTATACAGATACTCAATAGTTATTGACAAGCATCATCGGTCGTGCTATAGTGTGCTGTTACTTTGTAACTTTACATCAGACATAAAACTCATAGAAACTCAAAGATAGAGAAGAAGGAGTATGACATGAACGAACATGACACGGCGCTCGAGTATTTTATCCACACCGTCCAGGTAGACACCGCCTCCGGCGAAGAGATGGCTATGGCCGATTTCATCGTCCGGACGATACGCGGCATCGGTATTGCCGTCGACAACATCCTGCACGATCAGGCTCACGCGCAATTCGGAGGGAACTGCGGCAACCTGTTTATTTCCGTACCGGCGACCCAGGGTCGTGAAAAACTGCCCTGTATCGGTTTCAATGCACATATGGACCGTGTCCAGCCCGCCTTCGGCGTAAAACCGAGACTGACGGACGACGGCCGGCGAATCGTGTCAGACGGGACCACCGTGCTTGGCGCCGACGACGGTGCCGGTATCGCCATTATCCTGCAAATGCTGCGGACACTGCACGACCTCCGGATTCCGCACGGCCCTCTTCAACTGATCTTCACGGTCAGTGAGGAGACGAAACTGCAGGGTGCGAGACATATCGACCCATCACTGATCAAGGCGAGTATGATTTACTCGTTCGACGGTGACCGGCCGGAACAGATCTTCACCCACACCTGCTCGTCCAACAAATACCGGATCATCGTAAAGGGTAAGAACGCGCATGCCGGCGTTCATCCCGAACAGGGCATCTCTGCCCCGCTGATAATGGCTAGGGCACTTGAAGCCTTGAGCCAGGATGGCTGTTTCGGGCGATACGAAAATCGGGACCAGCACGTCGCATCAAGCAACTTCAACGTCGAGGGGTTCCAGCCGGTCGGGACCAATTCCGTACAGGCTGAAATCGTCATCGGCGGCGAGACCAGGTCGTTTGATGACCAAACGCTGAAACGCATGGACCGTGCTATCAAGCGGGAATTCGATAAGGCGGCCATAAGTGTCATGGGGTTCAATCCCGATGACGGCACCTACTCACTGCGTGGAGCGGTGGAAATCACCTGTGACTGCGCTTATGACTTCCTGGCGGTGCCAGCGAACAGTGACGTTGTCCGGCGGGCGACGAAGTCAATCGCCAATTGCGGACTCTCCGCCGAAGTTATGCCGCCGGTCATGGGTGGCTTGGACGCATGCTGGCTCAACAAGTACGCACCAACTATAGCGCTTGGCATGGGCGCCTACAAGTATCACACCGTCGGGGAATACCTCGACGTCGCTGAATACCTGCAGGCTTGCCGAATCGCCGTCGCCCTGGCCGTACTCTAATCTGAACATTCGTTTCTTTCTTGAGAAACAAAAGGCTCACCATACACCACTGGTGAGTCTTCTTTTTTTGTCATCCTGAACTAGTTTCAGGATCTCATTATTTGCCTTCCATACTCGCCCAAGCCGAAGCGGCCACGATATGCGGATACCAATCTTGCTCGTTCCGGGAATCGTCCTCATACATCATGCCGTTGGAAAACAACGTCGGGCAGGTCAACATCGCCCCGCCGCCTAAATACACGAGGGCCCGGAATATCTGATTACCGGTAGTACCGTTAGCCGGGGCTAAAATATTTGCCCAGGTGATGGCATTTTCCAATTCAATATGGACATTTTTTGCTTCATAACCTTTCTTGGTAAGGTACTTCACCAATGCTTCCGCTTCGTCATACGTTTTCGACATGACCGGGTCTCGGCCGTACGATCCGGGCCGACAGGTGGCCATGACCGCCACCTTCGGCGCCAAACCGAACGTGTTCTTGGCCCAATCGGCTACCGCCCCGACGATTCTGATTTTATCGTCCAGGTTCTGCCCATCCGGGTTTGACCCCATAGTCAGGAATATTTCCCGGCCATGCGCATCCCGCATCAGTGCGAAATCGATCCGCCGTTCGTCTTTCGGCAGGCCGAACTGCACCTTGAATTCGTCAACAGTACCGAGATCATCAACCTGCCCGCGGACAAACTGATCTATTTTTCCGTCCTTATAGTCCCGGACGATCTGCCGGCCGATATTTTCTCCCTTTGCGTCACCTGACTCCATCTCCACGCATTCAAAACCAGGAATCTTATTCCCGTAAATGACCACGTCGGCGATTTCCTGTCCCTTTTTAAGCGTGGCTAACATTGCCTCATCATAATGCGTGATGGTAATGCCGATCCGCCGTCGTTTTGTTTTTGCTTTTACAAGCAGCTGGTCAAATAATGATGCCATATGGTTATATGATTAATGGTTAAAAAGTAAATTCGCCGTTGGTGATCATGGTAATCTTCCGGCCATCCTCCATTTCCGCCACTACCTCCGGGTGCATCACTACATGGTCCAGATGGATCGGAATAGAATTACGGTCGGGGTCCGTCTTTGGCACGTTAAAAATTGAATTTTTACCTAATGCGATGTGAATGGTGCCGTACCCTTTTTCTGCCTCCAGCGAGGTTGGGGGGCTTATCTTCTTCCCCTCCGGCGACGTCCGGAACGCCTTGCTGTTTGTGCCGATGCCGATTTCCGCAACCCGGAACGCATTAGCCGGATTATCAGGTTCTTTGGCGCGCAAATCGGCATTCGCCTGTTCCAAAATTGACCGCACTCTATCCCCTGACGCGCCGCCAGTAATGCTCACCGCTACCCCATGCTCGATGTTAACGGTGATCGGTTCAGGCAACCGGCCCAACATGGTCACTGCCCCGTCAACAACCAGAGTGCCATGCGTTTCCGCCAGGTCAACCGCGGTTGACCATTCGCCCATGGGGAAATTAGCCAGTTTGCCCGGCTTGTCAACTTTGCCGTTCTCATATTCCGGGGTGGCCGTTTTTTTCGGCTTCAAGACCAGATCGGTGCCTTCCGGCGTAGTAATATGCAATAACTTCACTCCAGGCATGAATTCTGCCAACCGCTCGCTGCGCCGGGCTAAATCCGCAGGATTTTCCTGGGACGCCCCTTCGGTCAATATTTCCTTGGAGGCGCTCGTGATGGAGATCAAACGCATCTGGGCTGGGTAGGGTACGCCGCGCCGCTGTTTGCGGTGCTGCTGGAGCTGGCTGATACGTTCATCGGGGTGGTCGCTGATCAAATCGACCGTCCCTTTTGAATGTGACCGTGAAATGCTTGTCGCATACAATACGGCATCGGCGTGTTTTATCTTCTCGTCAATGGTTTCCTGGAAATCCTGGGCCGCATGTTCGGGGGCGCTGCTGACGACAAGCCGAAAATCTACGCCCGCAGCTTCATGACCGGCTTGCTCTAATGCCCGCCGAACCATCGGGTCAACGCCGGCGTCCGTGACAATGATCAGATTCTCCCCCTTGGTATTTTTCCCGTTTCGTTTTAGGTCAAACGCCCTGATGACATTGCGGGCCCCCTCAACGACTTTTTCGAATTCTTCACGCTCTTCTGGCGTCATCTCCTTTTCCGGCTGCTCCATACTATGCAGCGCTTGTTGCATGGTCTCATTCTCCTGGACATTAACATCCGGAGACTGCTGGTGCACCTGGTCGTAATATTGCTCAGATTCTTTTTCGCTCATGTTATTTCTTAATAATGATGCCTTTAGCCAGATCCATTTCCACCTTAGTGCCGGTTTTGAACTCAACGGTGGCGTTTTTTGTCCCGATAATACAGGGTAGATTCAGCTCACGCGCCATGATGGCCGCATGGCAGGTCAGCCCGCCTTCGTCGGTGATGATCGCCCTCGCCCGGCGCATCAGCGGCACAAAATCCGGCCGGGTCATACTGGCCACTAAAATTCTCCCGGAGATAAACTTCTCCTTATGCACATCCTTGATGACCTGAACGATCCCGGTAAACTTTTTTACCGGTACGCTAGCCACTTGGCCGATCACCAAGCCTTTTTTTACTTGGAACTGCGACTGGACGGTGATCATGACCTTTTTTGCCTGCTGTCCGTAATATATAGTCGGAATCGCGGTATGGCCACGCTTTTCTATAACATACGCCGACAACGCCTGCCGTGCTTTAATAATTTTTTTATCAAGCCTTTCCCCTTTCAACAGGAGATTTTTCATTTCAGCCGGCAGATAATAACGAACATCATGGACGGGTAATCGAAACCGGCGGGCCAGTTCACGGCAGTATTGGTCCAAACAGTCGTTACCGCGCAACATGTAACTTTTCCGCTCATCAATCCACTCGCCAAAAAACTGCACCAACCTGAAATGGCGGATCAGACCAGCTGAAAACTTGTACGCTTTCATCGATCGTCTGTGTTCTGCCTGTAACCGGCTGACTTTTGTCCGCAAACCGCGTAACTCATGCTGTAATTGGACAATTGATTTTTCCTTCACTTCCCCTTTGACCTTGGTAAGAAAATCGTCAGGGCACAGCCGGATGACCGTGGCATAGGAATTGCTAATCCAATAATAATCGCGGCTCAATTTTTCCAATTCCTTTTTCCAATGCCCTGTTATGGATTCTAAACCAATCCGGGGATCCTTCTTGAGTCGTGAATACAATGCGATAGCGACCTTCATAATGCGGCTATGTTCCGCTTCCATAAAGCTCAGGTGCGCCGGGGTGGCCATCATTCTGGTCACTTCCAGCAAACGGTCTTCTGAAACATCCGGCAATTCTTTCCGTACTAATGCTTCCAGTTCATACGCGGTGAAGACGTCGACGCATTCGGGCATCACGACGTACCGGGTAAAATCAAGATAATGGCGGATGAACCGCTCGTATGACCGCCAGACCTGTTTATTGGAAAGGCGGGAAGCGTCACGCCGGAATTGCCTGCTGATGTTCAGAAATACCTTATTCTTGTCGCCGGTCTTTTTCTTCCGAATCAGGTATGAGGGATTTTTCGTAATCTGACCGTACACGTACCAATACACGGCCGACTTTTCGTCTTGCGGGGTCAGTTCATGAAAAAAATCCCCCGGCGTCGATACGAACGCCGAAATGGACAGGAATTTCGGATGGAAATACCGGCACTGCTCCACGAAACAATGCAGGGGATACATGACGTACTGGTACACGGCCGGTGATTTTTCCTCCCACCAGGTATGTTTCTTGATGGTTTGCAACAGTTTATTGTATTGCATAGTATTTAACTATACTAGCAGCAAATAGTCCATAGGTAAATCCTAAACTCGAAATTCGAAATTCTAAATAATATTAAAATTCCAAACTCAAAACAGAATTCATGAGCGTTATTTTGGATTTGGAACTTTTGATCATTTGAATTTATTTAGAATTTCGAGTTTAGGATTTAGAATTTAGCCTCCTTACTATACCATGCGTGGCATCCACCTCCACCCGGTCGCCGTCCTTAAATACTTTTGTGGCATACCGCGTCCCTATGATACAGGGCTTTTTCATCTCGCGTGCCACAATCGCCGCATGGCAGGTAATGCCACCTTTATCGGTAACAAATGCTGCGGCGTGCCGCATAGCAGGTAGAATGTTAGTTGTAGTAGCAATAGATACTAATATTTCACCTCTTTTTATTTTTTTTATTTCTTGCACTGTATTAATTATTTTAACCGTACCTCGTACGTTTCCAAGATATGCAGCCATCCCTTGCACAAAGTCCACAGCATGCATTGAGTTTTTTTCCTGATGCATGATGTCGTGTAGGAGTTTTCTCGCAGCAGAACCAAAATACAAATAATTTCGTCCATTACAATATCTATGTATAAATAGCCGTTCTCTTTTACGTATTTGTTCTTTAGATATCCCGCGATGTGCTGACAGATTCCAAATTTCTTTGGGCAAACAATTATGTAGTTGTTGTCTAGTATATCCAAATCTACTTCCAACTTCAGATAGCAATCGATCGAATGTGTAGTAGGTCTTATACATCAGTTCCTTCCGATTTAACTGCAAGTACATAAACGTCCTTGATACCTGCAAAAGATACCGAACTTCAGGGTTAAGACGCAGTTCACCACTTAAATGGTCCCGCAATATAATATTTTTCTTTCGTTCCTGCTCAAGCTTCAGTATTACGTGCCGTAAATTACCCTTACTCCGTAACCTTGATAATGCATTTTGATATTCAGTCAAGGAAACTTCGGGACCAATGTACCCATATTTTACCCAGCAATAGTGAAAATGATGCTTCCGTAAATCGTGTTGTGTAATTACTTTTTTTGAAGCTAACCGGAGCAGGTCCATCTCCTCCCGCTGTGAAAAAGTCAACTTGGGTTGTACGGTTAAAATAGTAAATGCTTTCTGAGGTGTTATTCGAATATGCGTACGTTTTTTAAGCGCTGTGGTGATCTTTCGTTCAAGCCAGGCGGTCAAATAATTATTTTCAAAATCCATAGCAACCACCCCAATCCCCCATACATTCATAGCATTGAATTTTATTGCGAGCGATTTCATAGTTTGCAGCAAACGAGCGTCCGACCATTTTTTTTCATCACTTAACAAAATTGTGTCACACGCTTTTTCAACGACTCTTCCAGTAAATATATGTTTACGACGGATAAATCTAAAAAACGATTCCTCCTTCTTTATTTTCTCAAAAACCGCCTGACCAAACTTTTGCCAAAGTGGATAACTCACAAACCAGTGTAAAAAATTATTTTTGTACTCAGAATACGTTTCTGAAATATATGTTCCAACAAAACGACTCCATTCTCGACCTTGTAATCCTTGAAGGAGCTGACTGATACTAAACAGACTGACATCGGGAATTGAATTTATTTCTTTGAGGTTTTTTTTCTTCATACTTTTTTCACTATCCCCTTGACGGCGTCTACCTCGACCTGGTCTCCCGTCTTGAGCATTTGCGTGGCAACCTTTGTTCCCACTACGCATGGCAGGCCCAATTCCCGGGCCACAATGGCCGCATGGCAGGCCAGGCCGCCGTCATCAGTGACGATTGCTGCTGCCTTGTGCATTGCGGGGACGTAATCGACGGTGGTCATGGGGGCAATCAGTATGTCACCCTTTTTTATAGTCCGGTTTGCCACTTTCGCACTCTCTGTAACCAGCGCTCGGCTCCGGACCCGGCCCGGCTGAGCCGATATTCCCTTGATTTCTGCCGCGTGGTCATGTCGGATTGCGTCCAGGACGAGCCGTTTAACCGCCCTATGCGCCGGCTGTCCGATCAATACTTTTGTTTCATTATTTTTTATTACCATCGTAACCCCTTTTTTGCGGGCGGCAATCACGTGATGAGGCACCAACCGGCCGACAGCGCACAAGCGTTCGATTTCATCGTTAAAATAATACACCACATCGTTATACGGCACCCGGAACCGCCGAGCCGTCTCCTTGAGCACCGAAAAAATAACCTGCGAATTGCGCATCTGGCATTCTTTCCGGTCATCATGCAGTGCCGTAAATATATCTAAGAGCTGGAAATACGGCCATAACTTTTTTTTGGGTAATGTATATCTGGAAAATAATCTTTTTCGTTCATGGAGAACCTTACTGGCATGGCCCGCCAAATTTTTCAGTTCGCTTTTCCGGGCCGATAAGGATTTCCGCCTTATAACGCGTATGTCGTGTTGTACCTGCGCGGCCGTCAACTTATGACTGCCGTCCCAACTCATCATAATCCAATAAAACCGTGATGCCACCCGGTTAATATCACCGTCAGGCACGCGTTTCTTAAACGAAAGAGTCAGTACTGCCGTTTTATACTGTGTGACAACCGACGTATATGCCGGCCGCATGAGGGCAATCCAATCATGCGGGACGATGCGCTGGCACAGTTCCGGTCCGAATTGCTCTATCAATATCCTGTCGAAAAAATCGTCAAACAGGTCGACCCCGTATTCCGAGTACAGGATATTCCCCCAAAACAGCAGCCGTGCCTGCTGAAAAATATCCAACAATTGCTGGTTTGTAAGCAGTCGTGGCGAAGTCAGTTGGTGTTTTAGATGCGGGATATCATGCCGGACCTGCCGTACCGATCGGCGGAATGACCGGAGATACGAGCGCAGAACCAACGGCCGGCCGGTCCACTGCCGCATCCAGTGCCGGAACCGTTTTTCCAGCTGGTCCAGATCGCGGGCCCACCAAAAATGAGAACCGACGAACGACATCACCTCATAAAACCTGGCGAGATACGGATATCGGCTGACATCCTGCTTCTGCATCAGGTCCAGATACGCAGAAATGCTTTGCGGATAAATATGGTCGCGGACGTATACGCGCCAGTTTATGTTTGCCATAATTAACGAATGACTTTGACAATACCGTGGTTAGCCCGTACTTCAAGGGTCATGCCGTCACGCAGCACTTTAGTGCCGACTTTCGTCCCGATGACGCAGGGGATATTCAACTCCCGGGCGACAATAGCGGCATGACAGGTTATACCGCCTTCGTCCGTGACAATAGCTGCTGCCTTTTTTAAGGCAGGCATGAATTCCGGCCTGGTCATGGAGGCGACAATGATGTCGCCCCGTCCGACTTTTGGTATCGATGCAATATTTCTGCACACTACTGCGCGGCCTACCGCCGTTCCGCCATTGGCGATAGTGCCGTGGATGGCGTTGCCGGTCTGCGCCGAACGCTTTTCCGCCTGCTGCAATGCCGGCAAGAGATGGATGTATGCCTGCCCGCTGGCAATATATTCTTTCCGGCCAACCAATAACTGCAGGCAGCCCTGTCTCCGGCGTAACAGCTCCTGAGCCAACCCGGAAACATCCTTAATCGTGTATAAGCCGGCTACTTCATTGACGCCAAGGTGGTAAACAGACGCCAGAGGCACACGTGCCCGCCGCGACACTTCTCTGGCCATCCGGTCGAGGTACGTGATATTTTTTAAAATATTCGCCTTACGGTCATCCTGCCAAATCGTGGTAAAATCAATCAAGTGTATCAATTTTTGAATATACGTATTGAGCTTCAGGGAAGTGATAAGCTTCCGTTTGTTCCTCAATGCCTCAGCGGGCCGCTCAACAGCTAAGGATTTTGCGGCGTGCAATCGGCGCTCAAAGTCCCTCGCCAACAGATGTTTTGGGCCCGTATAACTGTTCTGGATCCAATAGTACTTCCGTACATGATCATGCAGGCGCTTCCGCAGCTGCAAACGGGGCGCCAATGCGATGGCATGCAGTGCGGATTCCTGCCGGCTGATGAATGACGGCTTTGAGGGCGCGGTTAACCTGGCATAGAGTTGATTGAAATCCAGCCGCGGGCCGATGGCTTTCATCAGGGCCATCTTAAAATCCTTTTCCACGGCAACGCCGATTGACTCAACAAGATGGCCAACACCGACCGTATTGATCTGCGCCTGGTAACTGTCCCGGAACGCTGTCAGTAATGCCGTGTCCGTTAATACACGAATATTGTACCGATCCATTTTCCGCTGTAACACCTGGACTGACTGTACTTTTTTTTCATAACGCTGTCGGCATTTCTTCAGATAATCGGCGTCACGCGACAAACGCTTTGTTACGGTCAGCCAAATCCGCCTGATATCGCTGTTCAGATAGGCCATTTCTCCATAACCGTTTCGGTAATGGAATACGAACGCAGAATACCCGTACCCCAGGTCGTCCGCCATGTAAATCCCGCTGACTGCCGAGGATGCCAAAAACAACGGTACGGAATTAAACCCCTGGATATACCAGTCCCGGCTGATGACACGTCGGATGTTCCGTTGGACGCTCATAAGGTTACTTTTTCCTTTCAATCACCGTCACCACTCCATGATTGCCGTTCACTTCCACGATATCGCCGTCATGCAGCACGTCTGTAGCGATCTTTGTCCCGATGACGCAAGGGATATTCAGTTCGCGGGCGACAATAGCCGCGTGGCAGGTGACGCCACCTTCGTTGGTCACGATCGCCGCTGCCTTTTTCATGCCCATGATATAGTCCGGCCTGGTCATGACCGCTACCAGTACGTCGCCGGACTTCACTTTTTTCGTTTCCGTGGCGCTTTTAACAATCTTGGCCGGTCCCCGCGCCACGCCGCGGTTGGCGGACAGGCCCCGGAAATCATTGACTGCCTGCAACGACTTTTTCTCAAAGATTTTTTTATATGTACCTCGGGCGTCAGAAGTGATTACCTCATACTTTTCCTGGCCCATCTGCAACCACAAACATTTTCTCCATCTGGCTCGCGCTTCCCGTGACGTAACAAACGGTTTTTTCGTAAACAGGGAATCCACTTCCGGCGGCGCCAGGTATTTCATTTCGTGCAGCGTAAAACCGAATCGCCGGCCGATTTCCTTGAGCAGGATGCTGCCGTAATGCGTCGACCAGTACGTCATTTTCTTCCGGTTGTCCTGCCAATAGGTGAAATCTTCGGATATTTCCAGCAGCACGCGGATTTTCTTCGGGGGGTTCAATGTTTTGATCAACAGGCGCTTTTCCCGGAAACTGCGTTGCGGAGTATCCTCGATCTGGTTTATCTGCCGGGCGATGTTTATAGTGGATTTGAACACGGCCTTCAATTCACCGACCCACGTATTGACGTCCAGATAATTGTTGTGGACATAATTGTTTTTACTCCAAAAATACTCATGCTCCTGTTTTTCCAGCATCTTCAAAATAATTGGATATTTTCGGACAGTTTTCTGTAATTGTTTAATCGGAAGCTTTCGGAAACTCCGTGCTAATGCCGGTATCTTTTCAATCCGGAAAGCGACGCGCAATAAGGCCACTTCCGCCTCATTGATGAACGAGTGGTGCACCGGCGCCGTCAGTACGGAAAAATATCTGGACAGTTGTTTTTCCAATCCTTTCGATTTTAACAGCATCATCAGCTCTTTTTGGATCAGGAAATCCGTACCAAGGGCAAAGCCGTCGATAATCGAACTGGACGTGACAAATTTCACATCGCGCCTGATATATTCGTCATAGATGTTATTCAACTCAATATCCGATAACTTCTTTAATCCGTTCCAATCGGTAGTGTCGCATAACCGGTAGAACGCCGCTTCATCAGCGCTCCATTTTTTCATCAGCTTTTTGGTGAAATGCGGGTACTTCATGCCCAACTCAACCACCCGCTTGGCAATGCGGTCAATGTCTGCCTGGTCGATATACCAGTCAGATTTATCCTGCTCAAAAAGACCGAAATGGCTGGTGGCATGGCAACCGTACTTCCGGGCCTCAGGCATCAGCTCGGCCATGGAAATGAGGAATATAAAATGCGGCGCACCATCAAAGCGCTGGTGGTACCATTGCTTCCCCTGAATAAAACCCAGATGACGTTTGATTAAACCCCGTACTAGCCGCATAGGGTGAATAATTCCTTAAGGCTCATTATAGCTTTTTCCGCTAACTTTTGACAAACCAACACTAAAACGCCCGAGTAATTACTCGGGCGGTAACGGCATCACTCCTTAATTTTTCCCTCTTCAATTAACTGCCGTAATATGTCCTTTGGGATCACCTCATTAAAGCTGAATAGCTCCTTGCCTTCATCATCCTTTTTTTCGTATTTCAGGCGGACCAGCGGCTCGTCCTGCCCGGGGATAGTGTCAATCACCACATCAAATCCTTCCTGATAACTAAACCCCTGCTTGTTAAGGGCGGCAATAAGCTTATCCTGTTCAGCGGTACCTTTAACCTTATCAACTAACTTGGTTAAGAAAAGGTCAACCACGCCCATATGGCTCCCCAGGAAACGTTCCAGCACTGACCCGTACTCATCTTTTTTACTGGGGTCCTGAATAAGCTTGTCGTAATTCCTGCCGACACGCATATATTTTTCCAGAACACTAGCCACATTCCCGGCAGCTCGGCTGTAAGTCGTCGATTTTTTATCATGCAACTCTTCTGCCAGCGCATCGCTCTCCCGCGCCATATATTCCAAGCCGTGACTTTCGTCATATGCGCCGTCGGCAATTTCCCTGTACTTCGGGTCATTATACGTAAACCCGAGTCGAGGATCAGAGCCTATCACCGTCCCCATCTCCCGTTCCTTATCAAGTTTCGCGCGCAACTCATCTAATGACTCTGTGCCTGTCACATCCGGCGCACCATTCGCGCCAGCCAAAACAAAGCCAGCCGTTTCCTGGGCACGTGGCAAATCGCTGCCAAAGGCAACGGACGTCAGGGCCGCTCGGCCGCTTTTACCCTTTGCCAGTGCGCGCAACTTACCCCGCTCAGTCAATAACTGCTCCTCATTGGTTTTGTCTGGATCTTTGCCTTTTTCCTCATGCCGGAAAAAATGCAAGAGAACCCGCGATGAATAATTTTCCTGCTCCGCCATCCCCTCTACATGCGCGCCTTCGCTCATCCTTGTTTCCATAGATTTATATAATTATTTCATCTAATTTTTTCTTATCATCTTCCATTTGCGCGATCAGCTCTTCCCGGCTGGCAAATTTTTTCACATCACGAATTTTCTCAAGAATTTCCACTTGTAACTGCTTGCCCGCCGTCTCACCAACGGATTGCCCCACATAAGCTTCCAAAGAAAGTTTATCGTTGAACGTCTCCTTGAAACCGAAATGCAGCAGGGCCGGATACGTTTTACCGTCTATTGTTACCCTGGCCGTGTATATGCCGTGCGTCAAATCAAGGTCCGTCCTGTCCAGATTCACCGTCGGCGTACCCAGCGACCTACCCCGGCCTTCACCGGCAATAACATGTGCCGTAAAACTGACAGCTTTCGCTTTACCGCGCCGCACCACCATATACATCGCCCCAACTAGGATGATGGCGGCAAACACTTGTATAGTATTCAAAGTGTTGTGGTTAAACAGGTAATCAAGGATCACGGCGGAAAACGGCCAGAACAGTTCACAAATGGTGGCGACCGAGGCACTGACGCGGCGCAGGCCGAAATAGTAGATGAACATGGACACCGCACCGCTGGTGAAGACGATTAAAATAAATAACCACCACTGGGTACCAGTAAATGACGTGTAGCCACTAAATCCACTCGTGAAAATGAGATACATGCCAGTAATGACAATCGTCAAGCCGAACCGTAGGGCGGCCGTGCTTTTAAAGTCCAAATGGTTTACCAGCCGCTTGCCGAAAACCGTTGACGAGCCGAAGGCGAACGCCGCAACCAAGGCATAAAAGGCGGCACTATGGAAAAAATTGATGTTATGCAAATCCAATCCGCTCTTGCCGAACGCTAAAAAATACGCGGCAACCACCGCCAACCCGGCCCAGGCGTAAAACTGCTTCGAAAGTTTTTCCTTCAGTAGAAGTCGCGCCATGAGCAGCGCAAATACCGGCTGAAGCTTTTGTAAAATTACCACGGTGGCAAACGTCACCTGCCCGCCAATGGCCGAGAAAAACGCCTGGGTTATGGCCAGTGTGCCCAGGAACCCGCCGAAAAAACTGACCCACATGGCCGCGCCCCAGCTTTTCCTGTCCAAATTACGCAACTGCCGGATTCTGGGGATCAAAAACGGGACTAATACGATAAAGCCTAACAAATGCTCCGTGAAAACAACTAAGCCGGCCGGCAAGCTGTATAGCTTCGGCCGGATGAACGTCCCGTCCAGGCTCCAAAACAGCGCCGCTAGCATGATGGCCAGCGCGCCGATGACGACTGATGATATTATTTTCCTTTTTTCTTTACTTTCCATTCTCCTATTTTACGGCGTTTCAGGCATTTTTACAATCCCGCGTCATTTCTTCAATCCTGGATTATTACCCCCCAAATATCGACCCGACACCCCCCAGCCAGGAAAACGTGTCTTCCAGGTTATTGATGATCAGCTGCAGGAATGAGGAGCGCGTCCGAGTAGTGAGGACGGTGTAGGAGCTGGATTTGGAAGCGTTGCCGGCTTTGTCCCGGGAAATGGCCCGGAAATGGTAGGTCTTGGCAGCAGCTAAATCGCTGATGACCACCAGATGGTCCATGACCAGTTCGGCGTTTTCCTCGGTGGAGTCGGAGAAATCCGTGCCGGACAACCCGACGCCGTATTCTACCTGGGAGGTGGTCGGTTCGTCCGTGGACCAGCTGACCACGATCTGGATGGTGGACGTTTCGCCTGATCCGATCGTATTTGACTCTGACTGGATATTGAACACCTCTGGCGGGGTAGTGTCCTCCAGGGTGGCAAACGACAACTCATCTGAAGCCGCCGAGTATCCGAATTGGTCCGCGCCCCGGACGCGGAAACGGTAGGTGGTAGCGTCTTCCAGGCCAAATAGAAGAATTGTATGTTGGGTGACTTGCGCAGTATTCCCTTGAGTTTTAGGGGCAATAAGGTCGTTGTAATATTCAACAACTGATGTGGTCGGAACGTTCGTGACCCAGGTCACCTCGGTCTGACCCTGCGACTTGTTCGAAGTGCTAACAGAAATAACTTTCGGGAAAGTTAACGTTGTAAACGAATAATCATCGGAGGTGATCAGGTTTCCCTCGCCATCCAGGCCGCGCATGCGTACGTGATATGTCGTCCCGTCGGTCAGGCCCTGGAGCTTCATTTGGTGGTTGGTATTCAAGATACCCGACGTGTCCGATGCCAGCAGGCCGTAGGTAGTAGTCTGCCCGTATTCCAGCGCAGTGGTGATGGGCAGGTTCGATTCCCAGGTGATATACGCATCATACAATTTTATATCGGTGACTGACGCATTAGAAATAGTCGGCGCCTCCAGAGTAGTGAAGGTTGATACGACCGACAGGGCCACGTTCCCATCCTCATCCCTTGACCGAATCCGGTAATAATACGTGGTCTCCGGCATTAAGCCCTCCAATTTAACTTCATGGTCTGTCGATACTTCGATCGTGCCCTGTTCATCCCCCATGTCTTCGGCCACTCCAAACTCGATATGCGAATCTGCATCACGGTTGGTTTCCCAACTCACCAATGCCGAAAAACTAGCCGGCACGACAGCTGGCGCTCTGGTGATGTCCGGTGGAGTGGTGAAACGGCCTTCGGGGATTTCGGAAACTGTTGTGGAGGAAGCCGAGGTCGAACCGGCGTTGTCAGACGCCACCACGTAATAAAAATATTCCGTGGTATTGTCAAGATCGACATCCAAATATCCGGTAGTCTGGAGCGAAGCAATGGGAGCAAACGTAGTATTATCAGTGGACCTATAGACGGTGTAGGTAACATTCCCACCCGATGCGATCGTCACCTTGCCCCATTTGAGGGCGATTGAATAATCCTCTGTTTCCCGATTGGACGCGTCGGTGATAATAATACCGGTCGGGATGGCCGGGGCGGGTGTGCTGGCATAGTATTCTATTGAAGCAAAATTATTGTAATTTACGTTGTTAGCGTCATCCATTGCTACCACATAAAAGGTGTTTGTACCCTGTCGGGTGGCAAATGGGGACGGGCCAAGCGTTGTACTGGTAGTATACGACGAGTTCACGGAAGTGGGCGTGGCATTTATTGAATAATAATACCCCTCAATCTCTACTCCGGCATCAGCGGGTGGTGACCAGGTGAACGTAAACGCATTATTCGTGCTGGATGGGGGTGAAACAGACAGGTCAACGGGGGCAGAAGGCGCATCCGCAGTAGTGAAAGTCGAGATTGCCGAATAGCCGATATTGCCGTCCTGGTCGGTATATTTAACCTTGTAATAATACGTCGTGTCCGGGCTGAGGCTCAGCAGCTGGACGCTGTGGTCGGTCACGAAATCGTCCTGGCCAAGAATCCTGCCCAGAGTATCGGCCGTCCCGAATTCGACAAACGACGAACCTTCGCGGTCCGTTTTCCATGTGACCGTCGCCGACTGAATCAGCGGCTGGACTGACGGGTCAACGATCAGGATGGGCGGTTCGGTATACCGGCCCTCAGGCAGGGCAGAAACGATGCTGGAGGCTTCGGAAGTGGCGCCGGCATTGTCGGCGGCCTTGACCCGGTAACAATACGTCGTCATGTTTGATAACCCTGAATCAAGGTAGCCTTCACTGCTGGTGGTGGCGTACTCGGAAAAAATACTGTCCGGATCGGGGTCGGTAGCACAGCCCGGTGACGTTGACCGTTCTATGATATAGTGGTCAATGCCCGACCCGACCTCCGCCGGCTCATTCCACGTCACGGTCAATAAATACTTCGCATTGGCCCTAATAGACGAGTCGGTGATGGTTACCGAAGTGGGAATGCCCGGTGCCGTCGTGTCAGCCTCAAATCCAATAGATGCGTACGCGTCCCAGTTGATATTGTCTGCGGTATCCTGGGCTACGACATAGAATAAATTAGTGCCCTGTTGGGTGGCAAAAGCACCGGGTCCGACCGAAGTGCCGGCCACGAACGTAGTCGTATTAGCCTGCGGCAATTGGTTGATGGAGTAGTAATACCCCTTGATACCCGGGGAATACGTGGCCGGGGCAAACCAGGAAAACGTAAAGCTGTTATCCGGACTAACACCGGTAGGATCGACCGACAAGCCTTGGGGCGGTGTCGGAGCGCTGCCTGAATAGTAGTACTGGGTCTGGGTATAAAAGGACGGGACATTTCCAGCGACATCCTGGGAACGTATATAAAAAATATTAGCGCCGTCTTTATACTTAGGCACATCCACCGCCGTAAACGTGGCATTGCCCACGCAGGTATCCGTCCCGGGACCCGTATCTCCGGCGTAGGCTGGATCGGCTGTTTTATAGCAATAACCGTTTATGCCCGAGCCTCCGGTATCCGATCCGGCCGACCAGGTAAAGTCAAAAGTCGTCGAGCTGCTGAATCCGGCCGGGTCAGGCGTGACACCAGCCGGGTTGGCGGGGTTAGTCAAATCAAAACGGTACTCAAATGCAGGATAGGCGGTAGAAGCCACGTTGCCGGCGGCGTCCCGCGCCTTGATCCGGAGATAATACGTTTGATTCGTGGTAAGCGAGGAGGCGGTATACGCCGCGTTCGTAACGAATGTCCCGTCGGTCGGCTCACAGCTGACAGTACCGAAACAGACCCAATACCCGGAGTATCCTCCGGTCATGCCGGAATCGGCGTCAGTCGCCCCAGACCAGGTAAAATGCGGCGCTGGATAGTTATACCAGGTGGCCGTGACTATCCCCGTACCCATGCCGCTGTCCGAATATCCGTTTTGGCCGGTGGGATTTGACGGCCCATCAACATCAGTCGTGTAGTCGAGCTGATAGTCGTCTACCGAGGGATTCCCCGTGCCATCCGAAGAGGACAGGGTAATCCGTACTTGAACATATCTATCTGTAGTGTCGCCGATAGCGGCGACCAGGTCAGCCCTGGTTTTGGTAATGGCGCCAGTCAAAGGCGAAGTCTGATTATGAATGGTTGTCCACGATGACCACCCTGTCGACCCGTCCGCCGAATGGCGGAGTTCAAAAAGCGCGGCAGTGTTTGCGGGGACGGTCACGTTGGCGGTAAATGCTCCTGACACATCGCTGCACGAACCTCCGGTGCAGTCCCCCCAGGCGTACATTTGGTTCAAGTCCAAGTTTTGGGACGTATACGTACCGGGAGACTGGAGAGCGCTTTGCACTGCGCCAAAACTCGATGTCGGTTCAGTGGCCATCCACTTGCGGACACGGGCATTATCAAATTCATGCGTTCCCGTATGGAGCGTCCAGCCAGGGTGAAGATTTGACTCCGTGGAATATGCGGAGGTGTACGCAGTCGTCCAGGTAGTGCCGGCATTGGTACTGTAATCATAGTAGGCTCCGCCGCTTGACCTCATTCGGATGCGCACATCATAATCTGTCTGATACACCCAGGTATCAGCAAAGGGGCCACGGCCAGACCCATCTTCATACGCCATCTGGGTAATGGTCGTCGTGCTGCAATTACATCCGTTATTATAGTAACCGTAAACTAAGTTTGAATAGCTCGCGCCCGTACCATTATCTTTCCATCCCATCATCAACGCGTCCCAGCCGACATTGTTGCTATTCCACCGGTAGTCCAATTCAAACGCCAAATCCGATCTGGCAAAAGCCGTATCCGAATACATAGCCTGGGTCCAGCCACCATTGCCCGGGCCAAAAACCAACTGCCCGCCCGTTTCACTGACATGGCCAGCCAAATTGACCGTATCCCATTTAGCCGGGTCAATCGACCCGTCGTTGAAATCGTCAAACAGCTGGAATGTCGCCTCCCCATTTGACGCTGAACTAGCCGCGCCGTTTCCATAGTACATATAGATAATGGTATCGCTAGCACCCGCCAATGAGCCCACCTCTACCCACACGACGGCCGCAGTGCTGTCCGTCTTGTTCTGCAGCCAATAATCAAGCTGGACACCACCCGTAGTGGCAAACCGCAGGTCATCAAAATCAGCCTGCATGCCGCTGTCGTAGGCGATTGTTAATTTAACCTGGTAATTCGTCTGGACCGCTCCGTTATTTGTGATTGTAACAGGCTGCCGAAAACTCCAGGCCGGATCAAGCCAGCCTGCCCCGCCGTCACCGCTGATCCCGATCGATCCGCTACTGACTGTGATATCGCTCAAGGTCCCGCTGTTCCATTCTCCATCTGCAGAAACGGCCACGGCATCCTGGATTGGAGCCGCTAACAAGCGCGGGCCCCAGGCCAGCCACGCTGTACCGACAACAAGAAGACCGACTAGTAAAACAGCCGATATGCCCATTTGGGTGTGGTATTTACGGCGATAAATCTGCAGCCTGATTAATGCGTCCCGTAACTGGTCACGCAGCGTTGGTGTGCGCTTTTTAGCAATGGATAATTTCAGTTTCTTTTTCCGCTCCAACATAACAAAACCACGAATTCATACTTAGATCTATGCTTCGTTGTTAAATATTTTCACATACACTATAGCAAAAAAATTCCGTTTTGTCAAAAAACGGATTCAGCATCATCTGATATTAGCCTAACTGATTTTTTTCACGATCCCCTTGTTAGCGTCCACCTGCCGATTTCGTCACCGAAAACAAACGAAGTGCAGTTTGCGGTGGAACGAAATCGAGCATCCTGACGAGCCAAGGCGAGGAAGGATCTCCTCAGACAACAGTATCATAGTTTCTTAACTATACCACGCGTGGCATCAACTTCCACCCGGTCCCCGTCTTTAAGTACTTTCGTGGCGATTTTCGTGCCAATGACGCAGGGGATATTGAATTCTCTGCACAAGATTGCTGCATGGGATAATTTTCCGCCTTCATCTGTAACTACTGCTTTTGATTTCTTGACTTGGCTGATTAGTTTTGGGCTAATTAATTTTGAAACCAAAATCATTCCAAAATGCAGTTTATAAGGAATTATATCAGGGTTGCGAATATATAAGACTTTACCAGATGCATGTCCGCCACAACCAGTCTCGCCACTGACCAGACCATTATCAAATGATTGAGACTTAATTGTTTCGTTGACAACTTTATAGATGTCCTTAGGTTTGTATTTTTTTATTAAATTGCGTGTCATTTTTACGATTTCTTTTTTGCCTCTTCTTTTTGCTTCTAAATACAAGGCTTCAAACCAGATAAACCGGCGAGCAATAATATCTGCGCTAAACTGTTTTTTCCAAATTGGCATGACTTGTTGGGCGTACATAAGGTTGCCAATTGTAGTAGATATCCTGATTTTATTTTTTCCGATTCTATACATGATACTGTGATTATCCTTGATAGTTCTGAAAAAAATTGGCTTAACCACTTTAATATGGAAATCGTGGTAAGTTTTCTTGATGAAATTATTGAAGTCTTTTTCAAAACTGGAACCAGCGGGAGTGATTGTTTCGTCCAAAGAATTATTTTTTTTGATTGCCCAAGGGATCTTACTGGGGTCAATGACAATATGGAGGTGACTGTCTCGGCCATATTGTATATTAAAACCCTGCAACATATCGCTATAATGTAGAAACAGAAACCAGTCATTAACACAAAGCCCCCATTTGTCCATCAATCTTTTTAATTGTACTAGAGTTTTTTTAAGTGTCATGTTGTTTGAGTTTTTTTTGCGATTGTTTTATTAATTGCTTAATATTTTTATAACTCCATTATTTGCATCGACTTCCACCTGGTCGCCGTCCTTTAATACCTTAGTGGCAACCTTAGTGCCAATAATACAGGGGATATTGAGTTCTCGGCTGATTATGGCAGCATGAGAAGCGATGCCACCTTCGTCAGTAATAATTGCCGAGGCCTTCTTCATGGCGTAAATCAAGTGTGGTCTGGTCATGCCAGTCACTAAAATTTGCCCCTGCTGCATTCTGTTAATTTCTTTTGCCTGGTTTTTACTTAGAGCGTTAATAATTTTTACGGTATTGATTACAAATCCCGGATTGGCCACATTCCCCTGGATCTCATGGATATTATGATAATTAATTTTTGGCAGTAGTATTTTACTGAATAATTCTGATTTCTTACCGCAGTATAATTTGATAGATTTATTTTTTAAAATAAGGACATACCGTTTTCTTTGCGTAATTGTGGTTACGGGCACCCGTCGTCTTTTCTCCAGTAGTTGCAGCATCTCTTTTTGTAAGTAACTCTTTGAAGTATCCCGGCTGAGATTGAATCTTCGTTCAATCTCCCTGAATATACCGTTCATAAGAAAACCATTTTCGATCCAGGAAAGCCTAATACTTAACCGTAAATGGGAAAATTCCTGAACCAGAGAACAAAGAAACACTATTTCACTGGTGGGCTTGAGTTTGTTAAGTAATTTTTTTTGATTCCGAATCAACACCTTTTTCTTACCAATTTTGTTTTTTATTCTTTCCCTGATATTGCTTGCCGGGCTTCTCAAGTCTTTGAGCAGTAATTTTGTATAATAACTGACTGACCAGGGATCCCGCTGTTCCGATGTACCAATCCATCCATATTTTTTCTGGTGAACTTGAAGCTGGTTAATGATAGGACTGTTCAAATGGGGTCGTGCTGTCTTTGCACGTAATACAATTTGCAGCCATTCGATTTCCTCTTGGTCCAGAAGAGTTGACGTCGTATTAGTTGTTAGGACGCCAAAAAATGCATTTAACTCCCCATGATCAACCTTTTTTTTAAGCAAAAATTGTTTGATTTTTTTCTCTACATTTACGAAAAACTCCGGGCGTGATAAATCATAGCAGGCCAACAGGAAAGATAGTCGATATATAATATCTCTGTAATATGCTGCCAGTTTTATATTGGATATTTTTTTTATCTGCTTTGCTATGGTCTCGGTTAATTCCCTTAACTCTACAATACGTACACGAGTTTGATCAAAATATTGTCTGATTTTTTTCTTATTTTTAAAAATGGCGGGTGAGGATTTTATTTTTCTGTCCAAATCATATTGCGAATAATACATTTGGACGACGTTATTTTGGGAGTGACAATATAGAGAATTGTAGTCGCTCCCCGGTGCTTTATGTCTCTGATGACCAATAAAAAATGCCTCCATCCGATATAGCGGATGGACAGATTCCCATCTAAGCACCCAGGGTATTTTACTCATGGTACAACTAGTATATTGTTATTCTGCCACACTTCTATTCGAATTTTAACAAAATAAAGTACTCCGAGCAAGTGTTTCTAACCGCAATTTTTGGATTTATTCTACTTTTCCCAGCCAATAATTTCAGTCAGTTCTGGTTGGTTTTTGAGTGAGGATAACAGTTTTTTCACTAATGGATGTTCGTCATTTTCGCGGTTTTGGGAATACCATTCCTGTAAAACCTTAAAGCCATCCACCCCCCGGACATCACCTTGCTCCATTTTCTCCTTATTTAGCCTGTCCGCCAGTTGTAATATTTCTTGCACTGGCCCGGGCGTACCAGTTTCAATGCTTTCACTCAGGTCTCCAACTAGTTCACGTTGCAGGCTGATATTGCCCATAATCCTTTCGAATTCTTCTTTCGGCAGTTTTGATAAGATGCCAAGATTCCCTTTTTCAGCGGCTCCCTGTAAAACAGTAAAAAATTTTTCACGTTTGTCCAAATGATGGTTAAAACGATCGGCGACAAATTTTTCTATCGACGCGTCTTGGCCATGTTCTGTGGTGCGGTATAGGTTTGTTTGTTTGGCGATGCCGTCAAAAATTAATGATGGCTCGGCGCCAGTCATTTTATCGGCAGCATAAATAGTTTGCTCAAATTCATCCAGATCGGAAAATTCAACCTGTTCGCCGCTGGGTTTAGTAAATTTACCAGTTTTTAAATCAGCGCTGCCGGCAGTATTCCTGATCGCGTTAATGATACGTTGCTTTAATGCTTCATCAAACTCGATCCCATTTTCCTTCATTTTTTCGACTAAATGAGGCTGGTTTAGATACCATTCTACAAATCGTGAGCTTTCCCTTTCTTCGTTTGCGTCCTCTCCACTGCCTTGGTAGTCCCAGGACTGTTCCATTTTTTTCTCTAATTCGCTGCCTTTTGGCGTTTGTTCAGGTTGAATAATGTCATGCCCCAAGCCAGCAACGAAAAGCGCAAACTGATCTTTTTTATCCATGTTCATGAGCTCGCCAAGACGTTTGCATTTTTCCGAAACTAAAATAGTGTGATCCCTCACCCCATGTCCTCTCCTGTAACCAGCTAATTCACTTTGGATGCCAGCTAATTTCTTAAAAAGTTGCTCCAGATGCGGAATGTTTATTTCTAACGACATTGATTCTTGACTTAATTCACGATTTTTATTGCCCATAATTATTAATGTGATTAATCATTAAGCGTGGAATTATTATAGCATTCAAAATGATAATGACCTAGGCACGAAAGGTATTGGTGCCACAATGACATGTCCCTAGTGATAACCAGACGCCAATTTTTCATAGGTTCCCGTATGACATTACAACTTATTTACTATGCCCCTTGTCGCATCCACCTGCCGATTTCGTCACCGAAAACAAACGAAGTGCAGTTTGCGGTGGAACGAAATCAAGCATCCTGACGAGCCAAGGCGAGGGAGGATCTCCTCAGACAACAGTATCATAGTTTCTTAACTATACCACGCGTGGCATCAACTTCCACCCGGTCGCCGTCCTTCAGCACTCGTGTCGCTACTTTTGTCCCAACAATACAGGGGACTTTCAACTCTCTGGAGACGATAGCCGCGTGGCAGGTCAGCCCGCCCTCATCGGCGATAATGGCCTTTGCCTTGCGGATTGCAGTTACGTATTCTGGCGCGGTCATCGCAGTAACCATGATACGTCCTGCCGGGAAAC
>Ga0265297_10002481_pt1 | contig 37405 bp, 50 predicted proteins | sample Munlanlwell13791_FD_192502 | JGI IMG/M metagenome (GOLD analysis project Ga0265297, IMG submission 192502) | Leachate microbial communities from a municipal landfill in Southern Ontario, Canada - Leachate well 137-91 | ecosystem: Engineered > Solid waste > Landfill > Unclassified | place...
ATGGCCAAGGCTAAATTCGAGCGGAAGAAGCCCCACGTGAACATCGGGACGATCGGTCACGTGGACCACGGTAAGACGACGCTGACCGCGGCGATCACGCACGTTCTGGCGAAGAAGGGACTGTGCGCGGCGAAGAAATTCGACGAGATCGACAACGCCCCGGAAGAGCGGGCGCGCGGGGTGACGATCAACGTACACCATCAGGAGTACGAGACGGAGAGCCGTCACTACGCGCACGTGGACTGTCCTGGCCATGCGGACTACATCAAGAACATGATCACGGGATCGGCGCAGATGGACGGCGCGATCCTGGTGGTGTCGGCGGCGGACGGGCCGATGCCGCAGACGCGGGAGCACGTGCTCCTTGCGCGGCAGGTGAACGTGCCGTTCCTGGTGGTGTTCCTGAACAAGGTGGACGTGGCGGACAAGGAGCTTTTAGAGCTCGTGGAGATGGAGGTCCGCGACCTTCTGACGAAGTACGAGTTCCACGGGGACAAGGTCCCCGTGATCCGGGGCTCGGCGCTCAAGGCGCTGGAAGGCGACCCGGAGTACGAGAAGGCGATCGTGGAGCTGATGAAGGCGGTGGACGAGTACATCCCGCTGCCGGCGCGCGACACGGACAAGCCGTTCCTGATGGCGGTGGAGGACGTGTTCTCGATCACGGGGCGCGGGACGGTGGCGACGGGGCGCGTGGAGCGCGGGAAGATCAAGGTGGGGACTCCCGTGGAGATCGTGGGGATCCGGGACACGACGTCGACGGTGGCGACGGGTCTGGAGATGTTCCGCAAGCTCCTGGACGAGAGCGTGGCCGGCGACAACGTCGGGATCCTGCTGCGCGGGGTGGAGAAGGACGGGATCGAGCGGGGGCAGGTGCTGGCGGCTCCCGGGACGATCAAGCCGCACAAGAAATTCAAGGCCCAGGTGTACGTACTGACGAAGGACGAGGGAGGGCGGCACACGCCGTTCTTCAAGGGATACCGGCCGCAGTTCTACTTCCGGACGACGGACGTGACGGGCGACATCGAGCTTCCGGCGGGCGTCGAGATGGTGATGCCCGGGGACAACTCGGAGTTCACGGTGACGCTGATCACGCCGATCGCCATGGAGAAGGGTCTCCGCTTCGCCATCCGCGAGGGCGGACACACCGTCGGCGCCGGCGTCGTCATTGATATTGTGGAGTAAACCATGAATGAGACTCCAGTCGCCACGAAACAGCGTATACGCATCCGTTTGCGGGCCTGCGACCATCGGGTCCTGGACGCGAGCGTGGGGAAGATCGTCGAGACGGCGAGGCGGACGGGGGCGGTGATCCTCGGACCGGTGCTCTTGCCGACGCACGTGAGGAAATACTGTGTGCTGCGCTCCCCGCACGTGGATAAGAAGTCGCGGGAGCAGTTCGAGATGCGGGTCCATAAGAGGCTCATCGAGTTGCGGAGTCCGACGTCGAGGACCGTGGACGAGCTGATGAAGCTCGACCTTCCGGCCGGCGTGGACGTCGAAATCAAGCTTTGAGGCGTTACTATGGAAGAGAAGAAGGAAGAGACCAATAAACAGAGCGAGCCTGCGCCGAAGGCGCAGGCTGCCCAGGCCCCGGGAAGCCTTCGGGCCCTGCTGGGCGAGAAGGTCGGGATGACGCAGATCTTCACGAGCGAGGGCGCCCGGCGGGCCGTCACGATCGTGAGGGCCGGCCCCTGCGCGGTCGTGCGGGTCAAGAGCGCGGACGGCAAGGACGGCTATTCAGCCGTCGTGCTGGGGTTCGGGCGCGCGCCCAAGAGATTGGACAAGCCGACGACGGGACAGTTCGCGGCGTGCGGTCATCTTCCGACGCGCTATCTCCGGGAGTTCCGCGTCGCCGACGCAAAGGGATTCGAGCCCGGACAGATCGTGGATGTGAACGGGCGCTTCGCGCCCGGGGATTACGTGGACGTGCAGGGCACGTCGAAGGGCAAAGGCTTCGCCGGAGTCATGAAGCGTCACGGCTTCGGCGGCCTGCCGGCGGGCCACGGCGCCTCGGACAAGGAGCGTTCCCCGGGATCCCTGGCGGCCCGGCGGTCGGTCGGCCGGGTGCTGCCGGGGCAGAGGATGGCCGGGCATATGGGCGTGGATACGGTCACGGTCCAGAAGCTCGAGATCCTCGGGATCGACGCCGAGAAGAACCTGATTTACCTGAGCGGGCCCGTTCCGGGCGCGAAAGGGAGCCTGGTGGCGGTACGGGAGACGTTCAAGGCGCTCAAGCGGCGGATCGTGAAGCCGAAGGTCAAGCGGGTCCGGAAGGACAAGATGGGCAACATCATCGTCGAAACGCCCAAGAGGAAGAAGAAATAATGGAGACGCAGGTTTTCAACCTCAACGGAGAAGCGGTAGGGAAGATCGCGCTGCCGGACAGCGTCTTCGCGAAGAAGCCGTCCGCGGAGCTGCTGCACGAGGCCGTGACGGCGTATCTTTCCAACCAGCGGCGCGGGACGGCGCACACGAAGACCCGCTCCGAGGTGTCGGGTGGAGGCCACAAGCCCTGGAAGCAGAAGCACACGGGTCGGGCGCGCCAGGGATCGAACCGGTCCCCCATCTGGCGCAAGGGCGGCGTCGTCTTCGGACCGCGCACGCGGAGCTGGAGGCTGGGCTTCCCGAGGCGCAAGCTCCTCGAGGCGCTTGCGCAGGCGCTCTCGGCGCGAGCCTTGGACGGCGGCTTGCGCATCGTGGAGTCGGTGTCCTTGGACGGGGCGAAGACCAAGCAGGTCGCCGGCTGGCTCAAGGCCCTGAAGGCCGAGGGCCGGGCGCTCCTCGTCACGGACAACTTCGACGCGAACCTCAAGCGCGCGGCGCGCAACGTCCCCGACCTCAAGGTGATGCTGGTGTCGCATCTGAACCCGTATGAGGTCCTGGCCTGCCGGCATCTGCTGATGACGCGACGGGCCGTGGAGAAGCTGGCACCGAGGTGGAACTAGTCATGACGGAATTCGACGCCTACGTTCACATCATGCGCCCCGTGATGACGGAGCGCAGCACGATCCTCAAGGAGAAGTTCAACCAGTACGTCTTCGAGGTCGGCATGGCTTCGAGCAAGACCGACATCAAGCGCGCGATAGAGGAACTCTTCAAGGTCAAGGTGGAGAAGGTGCGCACGATGAAGGTCCCCGGCAAGTTCCGGCGCATGGGCCGGAGCGGCGGATACCGGTCGGACTGGAAGAAGGCCGTGGTGACACTCAAGCAGGGAGACTCGATCGACCTGGTCGAGCAGGCGGCATAACATGGCGAACCGATCCTTCAAGCCGTATACCCCTTCGCGCCGGCAGATGACGATGTCCGATTTCGCGGAGCTGACCACCGCGCGCCCGCACAAGGCGTTGACCGTCGGGCTGCGCAAGAGCGGCGGCCGCAACAACACGGGCACGGTCATGGTCCGGCACATCGGCGGCGGCCACAAGCGCTGCTACCGTGTGGTGGATTTCAAGCGCGAGAAGCTGGGCGTCCCGGGGAAGGTCGTGACGATCGAGTACGACCCGAACCGCTCGGCCCGCATCGCGCTCATCGCCTACGCGGACGGGGAGAAGCGGTATATCCTGCACCCCGTCGGCCTGAAGGTGGGCGATACCGTGATGTCCGGGCCGCAGGCCGAGATCCGGATCGGCAACGCCATGCCGCTCTCGTCCATCCCGGAAGGCACCTTCATCCACAACCTGGAGCTGATCCCGGGCCGCGGCGCGCAGATGGTCCGCTCGGCCGGCGCCCAGGCCCAGCTGATGGGAAAGGACGGCTCCTACGCGCACGTCAAGCTCCCGTCCGGCGAGATCCGCTTGGTGCTGTCGCGGTGCATGGCCACCATCGGGCAGGTCTCCAACCTGGAGCATGAGGCCGTGGTCTACGGGAATGCGGGCCGGACCCGGCATCTGGGGCGCAAGCCGACCGTGCGCGGCATGGCGATGAACCCGGTCGACCATCCGCTGGGCGGCGGCCGCGGCAAGTCCAAGGGCGGCAACCACCCGCAGTCGCCGTGGGGCCAGCTGGCCAAGGGCTTGAGGACGCGGAACAAGAAGAAGGGCTGGGGCTGGATGCGGATCCAGGACCGGCGCAAGAACACCCAGGCGGCGGCATAGGATGATTCGGAGGAACTAGATGGGCCGATCAATCAAGAAGGGGCCGTATGTGGACCGGACGCTGCTGGACAAAGTCCGGAAGCTGAACGAGGCGGGCCAGAAGAAGATCATCAAGGTCTGGTGCCGCTCCTGCACGATCGTGCCGGATTTCGTGGGGCACACCTTCGCCGTGCACAACGGCCGGAAGTTCCTGCCCATCTACATTTCGGAGCACATGGTGGGGCATAAGCTCGGGGAGTTCGCCTTCACCCGGTTCTTCAAGGGCCATGGCCTGGCCCATACGAAGGAAGCCACGGAGCTGACATGATGGAAACCACTGTTCACGCGAGGTTCCAGAGGTATGGGGCCAGGAAGGTCGAACAGGTCCTGGACCATATCCGCGGGAAGTCCGTCCGGCGGGCGCAGGCGCTGCTGCCGCTCATCCCCCGCCGGGCCACGCGGCTCGTCGACAAAGCACTCCGGTCCGCCGCGGCGAACCTGCAGGTCAAGGCGGGCAAGAAGCTCGAGGTCGGCGACATGTTCGTCAAGGCCGCCTGGGTGGGCCAGGGGCCGATGGGCAACATGCGGCGCGTGATGCCGGCTCCGCAGGGCCGCGCCATGACGTTCAAGCGCAAGGTCTGCCATTTGACGATGGTCGTTTCCGACGGGAAGGGAGAGTAGCATGGGCCAGAAGATTCATCCCAAGTCGGTGCGGTTGGGCTATATCCAGGATTGGGAATCAAAGTGGTTCTCGCTGCGCGAGATGCCGGCCCTGATCGGCGAGGATTTCAAGATCCGCGCCCTCGTCAGGGAGCGGTTCCGGCTGGCGGCCGTGAGCTGGGTGGGGATCGAGCGGTCCGGGCCTTATCTCCGGGTCAACATCCACACGGCGCGTCCCGGGGTCGTCATCGGCAAGCGCGGCGCGGACATCGAAGCCGTTCGCGCGCAGATCGAGAAGCTGACCGCGCGCAAGACCTTCATCAACGTGATGGAGATCAAGGAGCCGGAGCTCGACGCCAGGCTCGTCGCGGAAGCGATCGCTCTGCAGCTCGAGCGCCGCATCGCCCATCGCCGGGCCATCCGGCGCGCGCTGGAGCGCTCGATGCAGGCCGGGGCCCTCGGGATCAAGGTCGAGGTGAAGGGGCGTCTGGGCGGGGCTGAGATCGCGCGCCGGGAGTGGCAGCGCGAGGCCCGCGTCCCGCTGCACACCTTCTCGGCCGACATCGACTACGGACTGGTCGAGGCCCGTACCCCGATGGGGATCATCGGAGTGAAGGTCTGGATTTTCAAGAAGCAGCTGATCGAGAAGAGTCCCGCGGAGCTGCTGCGGGAGGCGAAGGCCGAGGGGCAGGTTATCCCGGTCGGCGAGCCCGCGCCGACGCCAGTCGCCGCTCCGCGCGCGGCGGAGCCCGCGGCGCAGGCGAAGCCGGCGGAGGAGCGTCCCACGGGGTCCATGCCCGACCTGCCGCCAGCCGCCTTGGCCCAGCTCATGGGCGAGGACATGCCGGGCTACGTGGAGCCGGAGGAGGGCAAGAAATAGCCATGTTGATGCCCAAGCGAGTCAAATATAGGAAGACGCATTCCCAACCCTACATCAGAGGTTTCGCCAAGAGAGGGACGGAGCTGGCCTTCGGGGAGTTCGGGCTGAAGGCGCTCGAGCCCAAGTGGGTCACGGCCAGGCAGATCGAGGCGAGCCGCGTCGCCATCGCTCGGTTCATGAAGAAGGGCGGCAAGGTCTGGCTGCGCGTGTTCCCGGACAAGGCGATCAGCAAGCACCCGGCCGAGACCCGCATGGGAAAAGGGAAGGGCGCGCCGGAACACTGGGCGGCCGTGGTCAAGCCCGGGAGGATCCTTTTCGAGCTGGGCGGCGTGCCGGAGGGCGTCGCGCGCGAGGCCTTCCTGCGCGCGGCGCATAAGCTGCCCATCCGGACGAGGTTCGTGACGCGGAGTGAGTCTCTATGAAGAGGAAGACCAAGGATAGCAAGAAGAATCTTTCGTTGGACGAGCTCCGCGCGGAGCGCAAGGCTCTTTGCGAGAAGCAGTTCCGGCTGACATTCAAGCACAGGGTCACGCCGCTGCCGAACCCGCTGGAGCTGCGGGGCGTTCGGCGGGACATCGCGAGGATCAACGGCTGGATCCGCGAGAAGGAATTGGCGGCAGGGAAGTGAAGACCAAGGAGCGGGACATGGCGACAGTATCCCCGACCAGGAGTATGCGGCATGTGTTCCACGGCGTGGTCGTGTCGGACAAGACCGACAAGACGCGCGTGGTGAGCGTGCAGCGGACCGTGCGCCACGTGCGCTACGAGAAGATCATCCGCCGTCGCTCGAAGTTCTACGTTCATGATGAGAAGAACGAATCTCACGTCGGCGACCTCGTCGAGATCATGGGGACGAGGCCGCTTTCCAAGCTCAAGCGCTGGCGCTTGAGCCGGATCCTGAAGGTGGCTCCGAAGACGGTCTCGGTGACGCTGGATGCGGGGGAGGGCGCTCCATGATACAGCTGCGGAGCATCCTGAACGTCGCCGATAACTCCGGCGCCCGGAAGCTGCAGTGCTTCAAGGTGCTGGGCGGCAGCCACCGGCGCTACGCCGATATCGGGGACATCGTGATTTGCTCGGTACGAGACGCGATCCCCCACGGGGCCATCAAGAAGGGAGAGGTGGTCAGGGCGGTGGTCATCCGCACGCGGAACCAGCACGCGCGCCCGGACGGCTCCTACGTGCGGTTCGACGACAACGCGGTCTGCGTGATCGACGAGAAGGGGGAGCCCAAGGGCACGCGCGTCTTCGGGCCCGTGGCGCGCGAGCTGCGGGACCGGGAATTCCTGAAGATCATTTCATTGGCTCCGGAGGTCGTCTAGGTGGCGAAACTCAAGATCCGCAAGAAGGACACGGTGTTGGTCCTGTCCGGAAGGGAAAAGGGCAAGAAGGGAGAGGTCCTGAAGCTCTATCCGGAGAAGGGACGCGTGCTGGTGGCCAAGATCAACATGGTCACGCGGCACGTCAAGCCGACCCAGACGGCGCCGGGCGGCCGGCAAGAGCGCGAGGCGCCCCTGCACATCTCGAAGGTGGCGCTGGTGTGCCCGAAGTGCGAACAGCCGATCCGGCCGAAGCTGGATAAACTGCAGACGGGTGAGCGTGTGCGGGTCTGCCGCAAGTGCGGAGAAGTGATTCTATGATGGAGAAGGACAAAGAGAAGGATAAGGCGAAGGACAAGCAGCCGGCGAAGGACAAGCAGTCGGCGAAACCCGTGGGCGGCGGCAAGCCGGCGGCGGACAAGAAGAAGGGGGCCGGCAAGCCCGTCGCTTCAGCGACGAAGTCCCCTACCGGCGTCATCGAGAAGCCGGCGCAGCCGCCTCGCTTGAGGCGTTACTATACCGACCAAGTCGTGCCATCCATGATGCAGGACCTCAAGCGCGGCAACGTGCACGAGGTGCCTCGCCTCGTCAAGATCGTCCTCAACATGGGCGTTTCTGAGGCGAAGGAGAACCCTCAGGCCCTGGACACCGCGCGCGACGCGATGGGACACATCTGCGGCCAGCTGCCGCAGGTGCGGCGGGCCAAGAAGTCGATTTCGAACTTCAAGCTGCGCCAAGGGATGGCCATCGGCGTTCGCGTCACCTTGCGCGGCGACCGGATGTATGAGTTCATGGACCGGCTGATATCGGTCGCGGTTCCGCGTATCCGGGACTTCCGAGGGTTGGAGACTTCCGGGTTCGACGGCAGGGGAAACTACAACCTGGGCTTGAAAGAGCAGAACATATTCCCGGAGATCGACGCCGAGAAGTTCCCCAAGACCGGGGGCCTGAACGTGACCTTCGTGACGACGGCCAGCAACGACCCGGACGGGATGGAGTTGCTCACCCGCCTCGGGATGCCGTTCAGGAAAAAGGGCCAATCGGAGCGCTAGCCATGGCAACCATCGCTTGGGTCGCAAAGATGAAGAAGCCGCAAAAGTTCGCGGTGCGGTACCGGAACCGGTGCCAGCTCTGCGGACGGCCGCGGAGCTACATGCGGGATTTCGGTCTGTGCCGCTTGTGTTTCCGCAAGATGGCACATGAGGGCCAGATCCCGGGTGTGCGGAAGTCTTCTTGGTAGGGGAGAGACCATGGATTCCATAGGGGACCTTTTGACACGCATCCGGAACGCCAACGCGAAGCTCAAGGACCGCGTCGACGTTCCCGTATCGAAGATGAAGCTGGAGATCGCCCGGATCCTCAAGGATGAGGGCTTCATCGCGAATTTCAAGTCGGTCGCGCCTACGACCGGGAAAATCGGCATCCTGCGCATCTTCATGAAGTACTCGCCGACGAAGGAATGCGCGATCCAAGGCTTGACTCGGGTGTCGCGGCCGGGCTTGCGCATATACCGGTCCTATAAAGACATCCCGAAGGGACGGGAGGGCTTTCCCATCGCCATCCTGTCCACGTCGAAGGGCGTGCTGACGGACCGGCAGGCCCGGGACAGCCGGGTAGGCGGAGAAGTCCTCTGCCAGGTCTGGTAGGGAGGGAGCATGAGCCGCGTCGGAAGGAAGCCGGTCGCGATCCCCGCGGGGGTCCAGGTGAACATCCAGGGCTGCTCTGTGAAGGTGAAGGGCCCTCTGGGCGAATTGCAGGTGGCGTTGCCGGCCGCGATCAAGGCCGAGAAGCAGGGAGACGCGATCGTCTTGTCCGCCGACCTTGCCGCCGGGGAGAACGTCTCGGCTCTCTACGGGATGGCGCGTGCGCGGGTGGCCAACATCGTGGCGGGCGTCTGCAGGGAGTTCGCGAAGAACCTCGAGATCCACGGGCTGGGGTTCAAGGCGACGCTGGAAGGCGAGAACAAGCTCGTCTTCAACATCGGGCGGAGCCATCCGGTCCCGTTCGATCTTCCCAAGGGCATCAAGGCCGGATTGGACAAGAAAGCCACGAAGCTCGAGATCAAGGGGATCGACAAGGATCTGGTGGGGCAGACCGTCGCTCGCATCCGTGCGCTCCGGCCCCCGGAACCCTACAAGGGGACCGGCATCCGGCTGGCGGGCGAGAGGATCATCCGGAAGGCGGGCAAGACGGCGGCCGGCGTCGGGGGCGGGCCTGCCGCGGGACCGGCGAAAAAATAGGGGCTCAAGATGAAAGACAAGAGGGTCAGGTTCGAGTTGCGCAGGGAACGGACGCGCGGGCGGCTCGGCGAAAGGACCAACAACCGGCCGCGGCTGAGCGTCCACAGCTCGCTTCGGTATTTCTATGCCCAGGTCATCGACGACGCCAAGGGCGTGACCCTGGCTTCGGCTTCATCTTTGAGCAAGGAAGTGCGCGGCGAGAAGCTGTGCTTCAAGAACCGTAAGGCGGCCGAGGCGGTGGGAAAGCTCATCGCCGAGAAAGCCATAAAGGCCGGCGTCACCGAAGTCGTCTTCGACCGCGGGGGACGTCTCTATCACGGACGACTCAAGGCGTTAGCCGACGCGGCCCGTGCCGCGGGCTTGAAATTCTAGGCTGCGGATGCAGCCTAGTCCTGAGCGGATATAGGAAATGATTCAGCGAAGGACCAGAGGATAACATGGCAGACGAGACACAGACCAAGAGTGCGGAAACCCCGGCTCCGGCCGAGCCCAGCGCCCACCCGCCGCGGAGCGGCGGCTACGGGGGCGGGCGGGGACGCGGCAAGTTCCAGCGCAAGCAGACCGAGTCCGAGGCCCTGGGGCTCAAAGAGACGGTGGTGGCCATCAATCGGGTCTCAAAGACGGTGAAGGGCGGCAAGAGGTTCTCGTTCGGGGCCTTGGTGGTGGTCGGGGACATGAAAGGCACCGTGGGCTGCGGGCTGGGGAAGTCGAAGGACATCCAGTTCGCCATCCAGAAGGGAGCTGCGCATGCCCGCAAGACCATGATCCGCTTCCCGGTCGTGAACGACACCATCCCGCATGAAACGGTGGGTTCCTATGGGGCGGGAAAGGTCTGGATGAAGCCGGCCGCCCCCGGGACGGGCGTTATCGCTGGAGGCGGCGTGCGAGCCGTGCTCGAGGCCGCCGGCGTGAGGAACATCCTGACCAAAAGCATCGGGAGCAACAACCATTTCAGCATGGTGTACGCCACCATGGAGGCGCTCCAGGGGCTTCGTTCGAAAGAGGACATCATGAGGCTGCGAGGACGCGTATGACAGGAAAACAGGTCACGATCGGTTCGTTGCGTCCGATGCCGGGCTCCCGCAAGCGGCACAAGCGGCTGGGCTGCGGTCAGGGTTCCGGCCACGGGAAGACAAGCACGCGGGGCCACAAGGGGCAGCGCGCGCGCTCCGGAGACGGCAAGCTCGTGGGCTTCGAGGGAGGCCAGATGCCGCTGTTGCGGCGTCTGCCCAAGCGGGGCTTCCGGAACACGGTCTTCCGCCGGGAGTTCCAGGTCGTGAGCCTCGAGGATCTTGAGAGGGTTTTTAAGAACCAGACCGAGGTGAATCTGGAGGCTCTGCGACTGCACGGCCTCGTCTCCGGGAAGCGGCCCGTCAAGATCCTCGGCGACGGCCAGCTCGGCAAGGCCATGAAGATCCAGGCGCACGCGTTCTCCAAGAGCGCCAAAGAGAAGATCGAGAAAGTCGGCGGGAAGGCCGAAGTCCTGGCATCCAAGGGCGCTTCCGCATGATCCAGAAGCTCGGAGAGTTGTTCGAAGTCCCCGACCTGCGCAAGAAGATCCTGTTCACCCTGGGTTGCTTGGCGATATACCGACTCGGCGCCGCGATCCCGATCCCCGGGATCAACGCACTGGCCCTGCGGGAGATCTTCAAGGCCCAGACGAGCACGCTGTTGGGGGTCCTGAACATCTTTTCCGGAGGCGCCCTCGGGCAGTTCTCCATCCTTTCGATGGGGGTGATGCCGTACATCAACGCGTCCATCATCATGAGCCTGCTGCAGGGCGCGCACGTGATCCCGTATCTCGACCGCCTGCATCGCGAGGGGGAATTGGGCCGGCGCAAGCTGAACCAGATCACCCGGTACTTCACGCTGATCCTGGCCGCGATACAGTCCACGGGCCTGACCATCATGATCTCGCAGATGCCTTCGGCGTCGAATACCCCGGTGGTGGTGGACCCGACCACGGGGTTCTATGTCCTGACGGTCCTGACGCTGACGGCCGGGACGGTCTTCATCATGTGGCTCGGCGAGCAGATGACGGAGCAGGGAGTGGGTAACGGGGTCTCGCTCATCATCTTCGCGGGAATCGTGGACAGGCTCCCCGGCGCCTTGACCGGGCTGATCCAGCTCGTGCAAGCCGAGGAAATCGGCCTCTTCCAGGCCATCTTCATCGTGGTCTTCCTCCTGCTCATCATCCTCTCCGTGGTGTGGGTGGAGACGGCGCAGAGGAAGATCCCGGTCCAGTACGCCAAGCGCGTGGTGGGACGCAAGATGTTCGGGGGCGCCTCGAGCTTCCTCCCGCTCAAGGTCGACCAGTCCGGCGTCATCGCCGTCATTTTCGCGGTCAGCCTTCTCGCCGTCCCTATGACCGTGGCTCAGTTCATGCCGAACTCGACGATCGCCCAGGAAGTCATGGCCTTCATGAACCGTGGGAATTGGATTTACCAGTTCGCGTATGCGCTGCTCATCATCTTCTTCTGTTATTTCTATAATTCCGTGAGCATCAACCCGCAGGACCTGGCCGAGAACATGAAGAAGTCTGGCGGGTTCGTTCCCGGCATCCGTCCGGGCGAGCCCACGGCCAAGTACATCGAATGGGTGCTGGAGCGCATCACGCTGGGCGGGGCGCTCTTCGTGGCCTTGGTCGCCGTGCTTCCCGATATCCTGAGACGGCAGTACAACATCCCGTTCTACTTCGGAGGCACAGCCCTGCTCATCGTCGTGGGCGTGGCTCTCGACACGATGGGGCAGCTGGAGGCGCATCTGATCATGCGCCACTACGAGGGATTCCTCAGGAAGGGACGCATCAAGCAGCGCTGGTACAACGTCGGAGGTTGAACGATGCATATCGTCTTATTGGGATGTCCGGGGGCGGGGAAGGGGACTCAAGCCAAGTCCATCTGCGAGAGCGAGAAGCTGACGCACATCTCCACCGGAGACTTGTTCCGCGCCGAGATGGCGAAGGCATCCCCTCTGGGCAAGAAGGCCGCTGAATACGTCAAGCGCGGGACTCTGGTGCCGGACGAGCTGGTGGTCGAGATGGTCGCGGCCAAGCTTAACGGACTCTCCGGAGGATGGCTCTTGGACGGCTTCCCCCGGAACCTCGAACAGGCCCAGGCGCTCGATAAGTATCTGCGCGCGGCCGGCGCCAGGATCGACGTGGTCATCTACTTGGCCCTATCCGAGAAGGACGTCGTGGCCAGGCTGAGCAGCCGGCGGACCTGCTCGAAGTGCGGGGAATCCTTCAACGTCATCAGCCGGAAGCCGAAAGCCGACGGCGTGTGCGACAGCTGCGGCGGGAAGCTGATCCAGCGCGACGATGACACGGAAGCTACGATCCGCAAGCGCTTGATGGTGTTCAATGATTTGACGCAGCCGCTGGTGGCCTACTACCGCAGCGGGAACGCCTTCCACGAGGTGGACGGCGCCCTCGAGCCGTCCGGTGTGACGGCGGTCATCGGCCGCGTGCTCGCGGGGCTGGCTTCCGCGGGGAAAGGGGGCCGCTGAGTGTTCAAGCCGGTCTCCGTGGAGCTCAAGAGCCCCCGGGAGCTTGCCAAGCTGCGGGACGCCGGTCGTCTCGTCAGCGAGGTGCTCGAGTTTTTGCTCGAGCGCGTCGCTCCCGGGATCACGACGAAGGAACTCGATGCCCTGGCCGAGCGCGAGCTGCGCCGGGCCCGCGCCGAGCCGGCTTTCCTTGGCTATCGCGGATACCCGGCGGTCTTGTGCGCGTCCGTCAACGACGAAGTGGTGCACGGGATCCCGAGCGGGTCGCGGGTCCTTAAGGAAGGGGACATCGTGAGCCTCGACCTCGGCTGTCGGTGGAAGGGATTTTACGGGGATGCGGCAGTGACCGCTCCGGTGGGCGCCGTGTCCGATGAGGCCCGGAGGCTTATGGACGTGACGCGGGAGTCTCTGGAGAAGGGGATCTCGAGCGCGCGGCCGGACAACCGGCTCGGGGATGTCAGCGCCGCCGTCCAGCGGCACGTGGAAGCCGCAGGCTTCAGCGCGGTCCGCGAGTTCGTGGGCCACGGGATCGGGAGGGCGCTCCACGAGGATCCGGCGGTTCCCAACGTGGGGCAGCCCGGGACCGGGATCCGGCTGCGGCCGGGCATGGTCCTGGCCTTGGAGCCCATGGTCAACGCGGGCGGGCCCGACGTCCGCGTCCTGGACGACGGGTGGACGGCGGTCACGAAAGACGGTTCCCTTTCGGCGCACTTCGAGCACATGGTCGCCGTGACGGACGGAGAGCCGGACATCCTGACGAGGAGGGACTAGGTTGGAGAAGGAAGAGAAGATCGAAGTGGAGGGCAAGATCGTGGAGGCGCTGCCGAATGCGATGTTCCGCGTCGAGATCCCGGGGAATCGCGTGATCCTGGCGCATATCTCGGGCAAGATGCGCGTGCACTACATCAAGATACTGCCGGGGGACACCGTGAAGGTGGAGCTCTCCCCGTACGACCTCTCGCGGGGTCGCATCGTGTACCGGGGGAAATGACATGAAGGTCCGAGCGAGCGTAAAGCCGATTTGTCAGAAGTGCAGGATCATCCGGAGAGGCGGGGTTGTGCGGGTCATCTGCTCGAATCCGAAGCACAAGCAGCGCCAGGGATGACCAGCTGAAGAACAGGGGGAATCATGGCACGTGTCGCGGGAGTAGACCTCCCTCAGAATAAGCGTATCGATATCGCCTTGACGTACATCTATGGCATCGGCCGCGCGACCGCAGGCGAGATCCTGCAGAAGCTGGGCGGGGCCATCGAGCCCAAGACGCGGGTGAAGAGCCTGACGGAGCAGCAGGTGGGTCTGTTGAACTCCCTGCTTTCCAAAGAGTTCCGCGTGGAGGGCGAGTTGCGCCGCGAGATCCAGCAGAACGTCCACCGCTACGTCGAGATCGGTTCTTACCGCGGGGTCCGGCATCGCCGGAACCTGCCGGTGCGCGGACAGCGGACCAAGACGAACGCGCGGACGCGCCGAGGACGGCGCAAGACCGTAGGAACGGGCAAGGCCACGGCCCCGAAGCCCGTCGCGAAGTAAAGCGTCTTTCGGAGGAACCGGAGCATGACTGAAGAGAAACCGAAGTCAGAAGAGCCGAAGGCGGAAGCCAAGGCGGAGGCCAAGGTCCCTGAGCAGAAGCCGCCGGAAGGCGGGGCCCCCCAGGAATCGAAGCAGGGGCCTGCGGCCTCAGAGAAAGCCCCTGAGGGCGCCGCGCCGGCCGCCGATGCCAAGGCCCAGACCGGCCCGGTCCGCAAGCGGCCATGGAAGTCCGTCAGCTTTGCGAAGGTGTTCATCCAGTGTTCGTTCAACAACACGATCATCTCCGTCACGGATGACAAAGGGAACGTCCTGGCTTGGGCCTCGGCCGGTTCCTCCGGATTCAAGGGGACCAAGAAAGGGACTCCGTTCGCGGCTCAGATGACCGCGGCCAAGGTCGGTCGTCGAGCCGTGGAGCTCGGACTCAAGCAGGTGGCCGTGTTCGTGAAGGGGCCGGGCCCTGGACGGGAGACCGCGATCCGGGGTTTGCAGGCCGCCGGCCTGCAGGTGGTCAGCATCAAGGACGTCTCACCGATTCCGCATAACGGGTGCAGGCCTCCGAAGCAGAGGAGAGTGTAGCCATGTCAAGGAATACCGGACCCTCCTGCAGGCTCTGCCGCCGCGAGCAGGCGAAGCTGTTCCTGAAGGGAGAGAAGTGCCACACGAAATGCGTTTTGGACGCCCGTCCGACTCCGCCCGGCATGGCGAAGCCGCAGCGCGGAAAGCCGTCGGAATACCAGATCCGCCTGCGCGAGAAGCAGAAGCTGCGCCGCATGATCATGATGACGGAGCGGCCGCTGCGGCGCATGGTGGGCAAGGCGTCTCGGAGCACGGGAAAGACGGCCGTGGTACTCCTGCAGAACCTGGAGCTGCGGCTCGACAACGTCGTCCGTCGGCTCGGCTTCTCGACCAGCCTCGCGGGAGCCCGTCAGCTCGTCCAGCACGGGAACGTCCGCGTGGACGGGAAGAAAGTCGCAGCCGCGTCCTATCGGGTGCGGGTCGGACAGATCGTGTCGTTGAACCCGAAGCTCAAGGAGAACGTGGGGGTGAAGCTGGCCCTCGAGTTCGCCGAGAAGAAGTCCGTCCGCCCGGCTTTCGTGGAGTTCGACGCGGCGAACCTGGCCGGCAAGGTGTTACGGGAGCCGGCCCGGGAAGAAGTGTCTTTCCCAGTCAACGACCAGCTGGTCGTTGAGTACTACTCGCGGTGAGCGCAGAGGCCAACGAATGATCTATAAAGAACTGATTCTTCCCCAGAAACTCGTCGTCGACGAAAAGACGATGACGGAGTCCTACGCCAAGTTCGTGGCGGAGCCTTACGAACGCGGCTACGGGCACACGGTGGGCAATTCGCTCCGCCGGGTGCTCCTCTCCAGCCTCGAGGGGGCTGCCGTGACGGGAGTGCGCATCGAGGGCGGGCGGCACGAGTATCAGGCCTTGAGCGGGGTCCGGGAGGATGTGATGAACATCCTCTTGAACCTCAAAAAGCTCCGCTTCAAGCTGTTCTCGAACGGCCCCGAAACCGTCTACTTGAGCGCCAAGAAGGAAGGGGCGGTCACCGCGGGGATGATACAGGAGAACTCCAACGTCGAGGTGATCGGGAAGGACGGCCTCGTCGCGACGCTGGAGCCGGGCGGGAGGATCGAGATGGAACTCGAGATTTCCCGCGGCCGCGGCTATGTGCCCGCGGACGATATCCAGGCTCAGGCCAATTGGCCCGCGGGGTACCTGCCGGTCGACGCGCTATTCTCCCCCGTGATCAAGGTGCATTACGACGTGGAGAACGCACGCGTGGGACAGGTGACGGACTACGACCGGCTCATCCTCGAGATCTGGACGGACGGCTCCATCACGCCGATGGAGGCGCTCATCCGCTCCTCGAAGCTCCTGCGGGAGTCTCTCAGGATATTCATCCCGGAGGAGGAACTCGCGGAACAGCCCCCGGCGGGTGAGACTTTCGAGGGCGGGACCGAGATGCCGGCGGGCGATGGCGGTCCGGAGTTGGATTCTCGGCTCAAGGAAGTCCTCGGCCAGCCGGTGGATATGATCGAACTCTCAAGCCGCGCCTCGAACTGCCTGAAGGTCGCCCGTATCCGGACGATCCGGGAGCTGGTGGCTCGGCGCGAGGAGGAGCTCCTCGCGGTCAAGAACTTCGGAAAGAAGTCTCTCGACGAGATCAAGGACCGCCTGAAGGACATGGGGCTGACGCTGGGGATGCAGGTATGATCAAGAACCTTGGGTCTAGGAAGCTTCGCCGGACGTCGTCGCACCGGCATGCGATGCTCCGGAACATGGCTACCTCGCTGATCCTGCACGAGCGGGTTCAGACCTCGACGGCGAAGGCCAAGGAGCTTCGTTCTTTCGCGGAGAAGGTCATCACGCAGGCCAAGAAGGGCGATCATCGCGCGGTTCGCCGCGTGATACACAACCGGACCGCCTTCTCCAAGCTGTTCGATGTCCTTGCGAAACGCTACGGGGAGCGCATGGGGGGATACACCCAGATCCTGCACGTCGGGACTCGCCGGGGGGACAACAGCCCGCAGAGCCTCATCCGGCTGGCCTCATAGCCCGGGGGTCCGATGCTGGACTATCTTTTCAGCCTCTTCTCGAACGACATGGGCATCGACCTGGGCACGGCCAATACCCTGGTCTATGTGAAGGGGCATGGGATCGTCCTGCGGGAACCCTCCGTAGTCGCCATCGATAAGGACTCGCGCCGGGTGCTGGCCATCGGGGCGGAGGCCAAACGGATGCTTGGACGCACCCCGGCATCGATCGTCGCGGTGCGGCCCTTGAAGAACGGCGTGATCGCCGACTTCGAGGTCACCCAGGAGATGATCAAGTATTTCATCCGGAAGGTGCACAACCGGCGCAGCCTCCTCCATCCTCGCATCGTTATCGGCATCCCGTCCGGCATCACGGAGGTGGAGCGGCGGGCCGTCCAGGAGTCGGCGGAGCAGGCCGGAGCGCGTGAGGTCTTCCTCATCGAGGAGCCCATGGCGGCGGCCATCGGTGCCGACTTGCCGATCTCCGAGCCCCACGCCAGCATGATCGTGGACGTCGGCGGCGGCACGACGGAGGCGGCGGTGCTGTCGCTGGGCGGGATGGTGGTGTCGAAATCGATCGACGTGGCGGGCGATGAGATGGACGAGGCGATCATGCAGCATTTTCGGCGGAAGTACAACCTGCTGATCGGCGAGACGACGGCGGAAGACGTCAAGATTCAAATCGGTTCGGTCTTCCCTCTGAAGGAGGAGAAGACGATGGAAGTGAAAGGCCGGGATCAGGCCACCGGCCTTCCGAAGACGGTGCTCATCACGTCGGAGGAGGTGCGCCAGGCTCTCATGGAGCCGGTGCAGCTCCTTCTAGACGTCATCAAGAGTTGTCTGGAGGAGACACCGGCGGAGTTGGCCGCGGATTTGGTGGACAGAGGGATGGTGTTGGCGGGCGGAGGCACCCTGTTGCGCGGGCTGCCGGATCTCATCCGGCAGGAAACCGAGCTCCCGGTGCACCGCGCGGCCGACCCGCTCTCCTGCGTCGCGATAGGGACGGGCAAGTTCCTCGAGGTGCTTGACGGGATGCGGCACCGGAGGCCGCACTTCGTCACCTCCTATCGCATCTGACATCTGCAGCTCCCGCCGGCCGTTCGATGAGTGGAATGACGCGTGATACACGCGGGGCGAACATCCTGCTGCTGGTATTCGCCTCGGTTTCGCTTTTGCTCCTGAGCCTGCCTTTGACGGCCAAGGTCCATGCCGTGCGGGCCTGCCTGGGCTACCTGCTCAATCCGGTCCCGTACTACGGGAGCGAGGCCGTCGAGCGGCTCGCGGGCCTGCCTGCCGGAGCCGTGCGCCTCATCTCGCAGGATCTGGAGTTCGAACAACTGCGCAAGGAGAGCCAGGAACGCGCTCTGCTGGTCGGGGAGATCGAGTCTCTCCGGCATGAGAACGCCCGTCTGCTGACGGCATTGGGGATGAAGCTGCAGGCGGGCCGCATCGTGCGCTGGTCGCGGGTCATGGAGCGCGATCCCATCCATTGGCATCGCTCGGTCATGGTGGACTCGGGATCGGAGGACGGGGTGTCCCTCAACGCGCCGGTGGTGGGCATCCAGGGGACGGAGTTGGGGGTGATCGGGCGCGTGATCGAGGTGGGCGCACGGACGTCCAAGGTGCTTCTTCTGACCGACGAGCTGTCGGCCGCGGCCGGGACCATCCAGGGGACGGAGTGGGAAGGCCTCGTGCAGGGACAGGGCTCTGCCAGGATGAGGATGGATTATCTGCCCGTCGACGCAGTCCCGCAGACGGGCGTCTTGGTCCATACCTCGCCGACCAGCGCGACCTTCCCTCCGGGGCTGCTGGTGGGGACGGTCACCCAGGTGTTCACGCGGGATCCGTTCCTGGCGTTCCAGTCGGTGGAGGTCACGCCGGCGGTGCACCTGTCCGCCATCAAGGAGCTGATGATACTCGTTCCCGAGAGGTCGGCTCAGCCATGAAATACCTGCAGGGAACTTTCGTTTTTCTCGGAGGGTTCGTCCTCCACTGGCTGTGGTCCACCTATCTCCCTTTCTTCGGGCTGGCTCCGCAGGTGCTGCTGGTGATGACCGTGGCCGTGGCGGCGCGCAGCGGGCCGGTCGCGGGCCAATGCTTCGCCTTCTGCTGGGGACTCCTGTGGGACGCGCTGGGGGTCCATGTGTTCGGGGCCCACGCTCTGGCCTTGACGCTCACGGCCTATGGGGTGGGCATGCTTCGCAGGCAGCTCGACTTATCGAGCGGAAGTTCTCAGCTCGCGCTGCTCGCGGTGCTTACGCCCGTGTACATCCTTTTTTACGCGCTGACGGGCCTCGTTTTCGAGAAGAGCTTCTTGTGGGGAGGGTGGAAGGTGTTCCTCCTGAGCCCCTTCTACAACTGCCTTGTGGCCCCGCTGGTCTTCGAAGCCACCCGGAGATGGGTGGACCTCTGAGCCGATGGGCACACGGATCGCGTTCGAGCGCCTGGACTTGATCTGGATCGCAAGCTATGTGGCGGTGGGGCTTCTGGGCCTGCGGCTGCTCCACGTGCAGGTCATCCGGAACGTCTACTACTCCGAGGTGGCCGAACGCAACCGCACGCAGATCATCTTCCAGACCGCCCCTCGAGGGAGGATCTACGACCGCCGCGGTGCGCCGCTGGCGACGAACCAGCCGGCCTTCTCTCTTATCTACCTGCCGCGGCAGAAGAAGGACCCGGCCCTGCTCGCGGGACTCGCGGCCAACTTGTCGAGGGAACTCCACCGGGAGCGGGAGGAGCTCCTGGAGAAGCTACGGGAAGCCACCGAAGAAGAATCCGCCATTCGTCTCGCCGAGAATCTTCCGCTGCAGACCATGTTCAAGCTTTCAGAGCTGAAGACGATCTATCCAGGCGTCGACCTCATCGTGGAGGCGAGGCGCTACTACCCGTACGGCGACTTCGCCGGGCATCTGCTGGGCTACATGGGCAAGATGGATAAGCGGGGCTGGCGCAAGCTGCGGGAGCACGGCTACCGCATCGATTCCTGGATCGGGAAGGTGGGCTTGGAGGAGCTCTTCGAGCGCGACCTGCGCGGCATGGACGGCGAGATCCGCATGGAGGTGGATGCCCAGGGCCGCCTGAAGCGCAAGCTGGGCAAGGTGGATTGGACCCCGGGAGCCAATCTCTATCTCACGCTGGACGCGGCGGTCCAGAAAGCGGTGGAGGAGGCCATCCGCACCTCGCCTTCCGGGGCGGGAGCGGCGGTGGTTTTGGACATCCGGGACGGGAGCGTGCTCGCGCTCGCCTCCCTGCCCTGCTTCGATCCGAACCTCTTCCTGCTGCCGGAATGGGACGCGGCCAAGGCGAGGATCCGCGACTTCCCCGCCTTCAACCTGGCTCTGTCCGGCACGTTCCCCCCCGGCTCGATTTTCAAGCCGATCGTCGGCGCCGCCATGCTGGAGGAGAACAAGGTCCGCCCGAGCGATCGGATCTTCTGTCCCGGAAGCTTCCGGCTCGGGAACCGCGTGTTCAAGTGCTGGGAGCCCAAGGGGCACCACTACATGGACTGGGTGCTCGGCATCACGCATTCCTGCGACGTCTACTTCTACAATATGGGGCTCCGCACGGGCGGAGCGCTCATCGAGGAGTATGAGAAGCGCTTTCACCTCGGCCAGACGACGGGGATCGAGATCGGCACCGAGAAGAGGGGGAACATCTTCGGACCCAATGCCCGCAAGGCGCACAATCGGGGGTGGTACGACGGGGACACCGTGAATCTGTCCATCGGGCAGGGAGAGCTCCTCGTCACCCCCATCCAGATGGCTGTCGCCATGGGCGCGATCGCCAGCCGCGGCACGCTCTGGAAGCCGCACATCCTGGACCGCGTGGAGTACGCCGACGGCCGCGTGGTCCAGCTCAGCACCCCCACGGCGACGGGTCATGTGCAGCTGCGCGAGGATGTCTGGGACCTGCTGCACAAGGGATTGCGCAGCGTGGTCAAAGAGGGGACCGGGAGGCGCGTGGATATCAAGGGTCTGACGGTCTACGGCAAGACCGGCACGGCGCAGAACCCGCACGGCGAGGACCATGGCTGGTTCGTGGCGTTCGCGGGCCGCGAGAACGAGGAACCCTCCATCGCGGTCTGCGCCCTGATCCAATACGGCGGTCACGGCTCCTCGGCTGCCGGCCCGGTGGCGCGCAAGGCCCTGGAGGCGGCGTTCGGCCTATGATGCCCGAATACGGCCAGCTCCGGGGAAGGGTTGACTGGACCCTGGTCATCGCGGTGGCGGGGCTGGTCGCCATCGGCACCATGGGCATCTTGTCCGCGGCCTCGCCGCTCCCGTATTACGCGCAGATCGTGCAGCGGCATTTCCTGGCGGTCGGATTCGGGATCGCCCTCTTCATGTTCGGCCTCGGCTTCAACTATCAGATCTTCCAGGATCAGGCCAAGACCCTCTATGTCCTGACCCTGATCATGATGACGGCCGTTCTGTTCATCGGGGAGGTGCAGCGCGGCACGCGCGGTTGGGTCAACCTTGGCCTGTTCTCGTTCCAGCCCTCGGAGTTGGCGCGGCTGCTGACGATGCTCGTGCTAGCCAATTATCTGGATAAACAGGCGTCGAGGACCGGAGCGGTCCGCTACGTGTTCGGAGCTTTCGCGGTGGCCATGCCTGTCCTCGCCCTCATCCTGCTGGAACCGGATTTCTCCTCCACGCTCCCCATCTTCCCGATGGTGCTCGGGATGCTCTTCTGCGCCGGGGCCAACATCGCCCCGCTCCTTGCCATGGCGGCGTGCGGCGCGCTGACGTTCACGCTTCCCCTCATCTGGGCCGTGCTGTCGGTCCGGATGGACCTCACCTCGGGATCCGTGATCTTGACCGCCCTCATGAGGCTGCGGAGCTTCGACATGCCGTTGGTCATCGCCATCCTGGGGGTCTGCCTGCTGGCGTTCGCGGCCTGGAGGGTGACCCTGGCCTTTCGGCTGCCGGCCCCCGGCCTCTACTTCATCGCCGGGACCGCGATCGTCGTGCTGGGCCTGTGCACGGCGGTCGTCTTCGACCACCAGCTCAAGGGGTATCAACGCGACCGTTTCGTGTCCTTCTTGGTGCCGGAGGCCGATCCCAAGGGCGCGTCGTACAACGTGCGCCAGGCGCAGGTGGCCATCGGTTCCGGCGGCCTCTGGGGGAAAGGGGTCTTCTCCGGCACACAGTCGAGGCTCGGATTCCTGCCCGAGAGGCACACGGACTTCGTCTATGCCGTCATCGGCGAGGAGATGGGCTTTTTGGGCGCTCTTTCGGTCCTGGCGCTCTACCTGCTGCTCCTCTGGCGCGTCGTGCATACGGCGCGCCTGGCGCGAGACAACTACGGGTATCTCGTCTGCTGCGGAGTGGCGGTGACCTACATGTTCTATCTCGTTGTGAACGTGGGGATGTGCCTCGGAGTCATGCCGGTCGCGGGGATCCCGCTGCCGCTCCTCTCCTACGGGGGGTCGAGCCTGGCGGTGAACCTGCTGGCCCTTGGTATCGTGACCAACATCTATTCGAGGCGTTATGCCTTCTATTGAGCGGCTCGGGGGGCATCCGGGCGCGGTCCGCTACCGGGTCCGGTTCTCTCGTCGAGGACCCGCGGCCGGTCTGACCCACCTGGCCCAGATCGAACGGGTGCGGCGGGCGGTCGTGGATTCCGGACTGCCCGCGATCCTGAACCGTCAACGGAAGGCGGCAAAGCCCAAGCTGGCGTTCGGGCCGGCCATCTCCCTGGGTTATGAGAGCCTGGCGGAGTACTTCGACATGGAGTTGGCGCAGGCCCTGCCCCCGTCCGAGGTGGCGGCTGCCCTTGGGGCGGCGTTCAAGGACGGATTGGAGCTGAGGGCTGTCCGCAGGATCCCGCTTTACTTCCCTTCTTTGGACGCGAGCATCAACGTGGCTCGCTACGAGATCAGCGGGCCGTTTCCGGAGGACGCCGCCCAGTCCCTCGCGCGTTTCTTGGACCGGAGCGAGATCGTGATCGAGAAGCTCAAGGACGCGGGGGCGCGGGTGGAGCGGATCGAGGCGAGGCGGCTCATCGTGGCCATGCATTTGACCGGGCCAGGCCGCCTCGAGCTGGACCTGCGGTTCGGCCCGAACCGGACGCTCAAGCCCGAGGCCTTGCTTCGGGAATGGCTGGGGCTCGTCGACGAGGGGCTCGCGGGCTTCCGCATCCTTCGCAAGGAGCTTCTGTCGGAGACGTCGCGAGGAGAATTTTTGATCCCTTAGGAGAATCTGTATGGAGCAGAACGAGAAACAGGATTTAGAAAGCATCCCGCCGGCGGAACCCGCGCTGGCGGCGCCTGCGCGGGAGGCGCAGGCCCCGCAGCCGGGCGAAGCTCAGGAACCCGCGCCTCCGGCGCAGGAGCCTCCGCGGGAGGAGCCCTCCGAGGCGAGCGAGGCCCACCCGGAACTGGCGCTGCCGTTGGAAGGCGAGGCGGAGCCGCCGGCGGAAGCGGCGCTTCCCGAGGTGCCGCCCGGCGTGGACCAGGACGAGGACCGCATGATGCACCGGCCCCGCAGGCCCGAAGGGCGCGGGCGCCACGGCGACAGGCGCTTCCGCGACCGCGATCGGGAGCGCCCCGTCCAGGCGCCTCGCGAGACGCTGAAGCAGAGCTTCAAGCGGGAGATCATCGCCAACACCTCCAAGGAGGAGACCCGCGTCGCCGTCATCGAGAACGACCGCCTTGTGGAGCTCCTCTGGGAGCGCCATCAGGCGGAGAGCATCGTGGGCAATATCTACAAGGGAAAGGTGGAGAACGTTCTGCCCGGGATCTCCTCGGCCTTCATCAATATCGGGTTCGAGAAGAACGCCTATCTCTACATCTCGGATGTCATCGGCGATTCTCGCGCCCCCATCGATCAGATCCTGAAGAAGGGCCAGGAGATCATGATCCAGGTCGCCAAGGAGGCCATCGGGACGAAAGGGATGAAGGTGACCATGGACGTCACCCTGCCCGGCCGCTACCTGGTGCTGACGCCCTTCGGCCAGACCGTGGGGGTTTCGAAGCATATCGCGGAACCGGTGGAGCGCAAGCGCATCTCCGATATCATGGACAGGCTGAGCGCCGATACGCTGAAGGGGAAGGGGGTCGTGGTGCGCACGGAGGCGGAGAGCGCCAGCGAGGCCGATCTCAGGCGGGAGGCCAACTACCTTCTGCGGACCTGGGAGGCCATCGACCGGCGATACGCCTCGCAGGCGGCGCCCTGCCTTCTGCACCAGGACTTGGACCTCCCGATGCAGGTGGCGAGGGACATCCTGACCGAGGAGGTCTACCTCTACCTTCTCGACGATAAGGAGGCCTTCCGGAACGTGACGGAGTTCATCGGGAAGATATCCCCGGAGCTCAAGAACCGGATCCGCCTTTATGACGGGAAGACCCCGATCTTCACCGCCTTCCGCATCGAACAGGAGATCGAAAAGCTCCGGCAGACGAAGGTCAGCCTGCCGAGCGGGGGTACGATCGTCATTCAGGAGGCTGAATCGCTGTGCGCCATCGACGTGAACACCGGACGCTTCACCGGCTCGAAGTCGCAGGAGGAGACGGTGACGATGAACAACCTGGAGGCGGCGGAGGAGATCGCGCACCAACTGCGCCTGAGGAACATCGGGGGCATCGTGGTCATCGACTTCATCGACATGAAGAAGGAGTCGAACCGGCGGAAGGTGATGGAGGCGTTGGCCCGGGCGGTGAAGCATGACCGGGCCAAGATACGCATCCTGCCCATCACGCGGCTCGGCCTCATCGAGATGACGCGTGAAAGGCGCCGGGAGTCCACGATCAGCCTCATGACGGACGAGTGCCCGGAATGCCTCGGCTCGGGGCGGGTGCTTTCGTCGGAGAGCCTGAGGATACGCATCCAGCGGGAGATCCAAGAGCTCACGCAGGGGCGTCCCGGCGGGCAGATCCGGCTGGTGCTGTACCCGCAGCTGGCGGATATCTTTCGCGAAAAGCAGGCCATGATCGAACAGAACATCCAGCGGTCGATCAAGATACAGAGCGACGCGCATCTAAAATGGGAAGACTATCGCATCATATTGGAATAGCCGCGTTTTGCACGGCGCTCGTCCTATCGGCGGCCGTCCGCCTGCATGCCGAAGAGCTGCAGGTGGTCAAGTCGGGTAAATACTACGGCGCGGTGGACGCTTACCGCGCGGGAGACACCCTGTATCTGGAAGCGAAGTCCGCGGCCAAGATATTCGGCGCGCAGGTGTATTGGCACGCGGTCCAGGGCGTCGTCCAGCTCAGCTTCCGGGGCCGGCAGGTGGCTTTCAAAGAGAATTCGACCCGGGCCAGCATAGACGGCAAGGGTGTCGAGATGAGCGTCCCGATGATCGTGCGGGTGAGCCACGCCTTCATCCCGGCGGAGTTCTTCGCGCGCAAGGAGTTCTCGGACCTGGCAGGCGTGGACATCAAGCTCGATCCCAAGACGAGGCTGCTGCTGGTGGACCAGCGCAGCACGGTGGGGCCGTTGCGCTGGTTCACCTATCCGGACCACACCCGCGTCGTGGTGGAACTGCGGGAGGGTCTGCGCTACCAGACCCAGGAGCGCGGGGTCGCCGGGATGGACATCAGCATGCCGAACGGGACGATCGATTGGTCGGAGAAGATCGATGTCCAGGACGGCGTCGTGGAGACGATCCATCTATATCAGGACAAGGAGGAGGCGCATCTCGCCCTGCGGCTGCAGGACGGGGCCGACGGATGGAGGCTCAGGGAATTCCCATCGCCGCGGCGCTTGGTGGTCGACGTGAAGCGGCGTTCCGGGGCGAAGCCTCCGCCTCCGGCGCCGGTCGAGATCACCAAAGCTGCCGAGCCTCCCCCGGCGGCTCTGGATGTGGCCCAGCCCGAGGCGGAGCCTCGAAAGGAGGAGCCGAAGAAGGAGGAGGTCGCGGCGCAGCCCGTCGCCGCGCCGGCTGCCCGGAAGAGATACCGCATCGCCATCGATGCCGGGCATGGGGGCAAGGACGGGGGGGCCGTGGGGCGGCGGGGGACGCTCGAGAAGGACATCAATCTCAACGTGGCGGATGAGCTCGAATCCCTGCTCAAGCAGGAGGGCATCTTCGAGGTCCTGCGGATGCGCAAGGAGGACGTCTTCGTCCCTCTCGGCGACCGCTCCCACGCGGCCAACACCTTCAAGGCGGACCTTTTCGTTTCGCTGCACTGCAACGCGAGCACCAGCCGCGCCCAATCCGGGTTCGAGATATACTTCCTGTCGGAACGGGCCTCGGACCCCGACGCGGAGCGATTGGCCGAGTTCGAAAACTCGGTGCTGGCCCTGGAAGGCAAGGACGCGGCTGAGGAGGACGCGGCCGCGAGCCTGCTCTACGCCTTGGCCAAGACGGAGTTCATCAATGACGCATCCGAAATGGCGGGGCTGATGGCGCGTTCCCTGGCGGGGAGGGTGGATATGCCGAACCGGGGGGTGCGCCAGGCCGCGTTCTATGTCCTGCGCGGCGTACACGCTCCGGCAGTGCTCGTGGAGATGGGTTACCTGTCCAACTCGCAGGACGAGGCCAAGCTCCAGTCCAAGAAGTACCGCGGGAAGATCGTCGAGGGCCTTTACGCCGGCATCCTGGAGTACGCTAGGCGCAAGGGATGGCGGACGGAGGGGGAATGAGGCGCGAGCGCGAGAAGGCGATCGCCGTCTTCGACTCCGGCGTGGGCGGGCTGACGGTTTTCAAGGCCATCCGCCGGACCCTCCCCGCCGAGCGCTTGGTTTATTTCGGGGACACGGCGCGCCTGCCTTACGGCTCGAAATCCAAGGAGGTCGTCACCCGATTCTCCCTGGAGATCGCCCGCTTCCTCTCCAAGCGCGACGTCAAGCTCTTCGTGGTGGCCTGCAACAGCGCCACCGCGCTGGCGCTGCCGGCCATCAAGGGGGCGCTCCGCATCCCGGTGCTGGGCGTGATCCAGCCCGCGGTGCGCGCGGCTGTGGCCGCGAGCCAGAAGGGCCGCATCGGGGTCATCGCGACCCGAGCGACCGTCGCCAGCGGGGTCTATCAGCGGGCGCTCCACGGCTCGCGGTCCGGAGTGAGGATCTCTGCCGTGGCCACGCCGCTCCTGGTGCCTCTCGTGGAGGAAGGTTGGTGGGAACATCCGATCACCCAGCTGATAGCGTCCGAGTACCTGGCTCCGTTCAAGCGCGCGGGCGTCGACGTGCTCATCCTGGGCTGCACGCACTACCCCTTGATCAAGCAGCTCGTCGGCCGCGTGATGGGCGAGGGGGTGCGGCTCATCGACTCAGGAGAGGCCGTGGCCTGCGAGGTTGACGCACTCCTGGAGTCGCGAGGCCTGCAACGCCCCGGCGGACGCGGGACGCAGACGTTCTTCGTCACGGACGCGGCCGCGCGCTTCAGAGCTTTGGCGCACCGCATCCTGGGCGGGCCGCGGCCCCGGGTGCGGCTGGTGAGGTTCCCGTTCTGATGCCGTCAGGTCCCGGCCGTCTCGAGCATGGTCCGGATGATGCGGCGGAGTTCCGCGGCCTGGACCGGTTTCGCGATGAACCTGGAGAGGGAGGGATCCGCGATCTCGCTCAAGACCTTTTCCGGGCAGGCGATGGCGCTCATGAAGAGTATGGGGACGCGCGCGGTGGCTTGATTGCGGCGGAGCGTCTCATAGAGATGGGCGCCGGTGGCCCCGGGCATGTGGTAGTCGAGGAGGATGATGTCCGGCTTGAAGTCGCGGCATACCGCGAGGCCGGCGGCCGGATCGTTCGCCGAAGCCACCTCGTAGCGCCATGAGGCGATCAGCGTGGTAAGGAGCTGCACCAGGTCGGTGTCGTCGTCGATGATGAGGACTCGGCGGTCGGGCATCGCGATATATTAAAGGTTATACGTTTCTATAAGGAATACTAGGGAATTTCGAGGCACATGCACAACCAGGAATCTCGGATACGCCGCGTCGCCCAGATCAAGGCCGTGATCGACAACGGATTGTGCCGGGTCGGACCTGGCTTGGACAGCCGGCAGAAGGCCGACTCCGTTCTGATCGGGAACGCCAGCCGGTCCGTCGCCCTTTCGGACGGCGTGGTGCAGTTGTGTCGGAGCGACCATCCGAACGAAGCCGTGCTGCTCCTGATGGCCTTGGCGGGGAGCGTCGTGGGCCTTCGCTGGGTCCTCGGGGGCCCGGAGGCCGCGCAGAGGGCCGAGATTCTCCTCAGGGAGATGGGGGAGCCGGCTGAGCCTGCGCTGTGGCCGGCGGAACGCCTGCTTCGACGCGCCGAGGAGGCCGGCTTGCCGGCCGCCGATCTCGAGAAGGTGCTGACCCTCGGGCGGTTCCCGATGCTCGCCGGGCGCTCCGGGCTGCCGTGGAGCCATGTGTTCAAGGAGAATTCGGAGGCGGGAACGGATTGCGCGACGGTGCTCGACCTTGTGTGCCGTCTGATGGACCACGCTCTCCAGGGATTGGCTTCGCGCTGGCCGGGGAATTTCGAACTGCTCTCATGATTCTCGTGCGGTTGGTAGTCTGTCTGTTGGCCTCGATCACCTTCGCGGAAGGTGAAAGGCCGCGCTCCGGTGACGGCGGCTCCAAGGCCGCCGAGATCGACCTCGGGATCCCCTCCGGGGTGCCGTGGGAGGCTCCGGTCCGATCCCAGGAGGCGAAGAGGCGGGGGAAGACCCTGGAGGATCAGGCCGAACGCGAGTTCCTGGCGCAGCGCTTCTGGCAGCGCCTGGGGGCGGACCTGACGGCCGTGGAGCGCTGGCGGGAGGGGCTCGTGGAGGGCCTACGCTACGCGCGGGGGCGGCCCGACGTCTTCCCCTTGGCTCCCGCCCAGGGAGGAGCCCTTTTCGACGAGCACCGGGCGGCCGCGGCGGCCGTTTGGGAGCGGACCATGGACCATTGGCTCGCCCTGGACTCCATCCTGGCCGCGTACGGGGACCACTCCGGGCTTTCCGGTAAGGCGGAGGCCAGGGCTTCCTTCCTGGCCGCCTACGCCGCGTACATCGCGGAGGCGCGCTTCGCCAAAGGCTGGACCGACCTGTGCTCCAACGACCCCCGCCTGGAGGCGGTCTTCGACGAGCCGGTGCCCTCCCTCGGGCTGCCCGCGGGAAGCTACACCCGCTTGAAGACCCGCTTGGCCGACGCCGAGTCCGCGCGGGCCGAGTACGAGCGCCCGGGAAGGGCCAAGGGGCTGGCCGGACGCCTGAAGGACCTGCGGGGCTTCGAGAAGCGCCGGACCGAAGACTGGCGCAGCCTGTCTCTCGCCGCGCGGCCCCCCAAGCGTTCCAGCGGGCTCATCCTGAAGCCGTTGTTCCCGGTCTTGTCGAGAGCCTGGGATCTGCCGCGGGAGCTCCGGGCTCATGAACCGGAGAAGCAAAAATTCCTGCTGGAGCCGCCGGGGGGGGCGGAGGTCTCGGTTTCCTCGCGGGTGATTTACGCGCTTGACACGGTGCGGCACTGGTTCCGCCTGGATGTCTCCACCGCTTCGCGTCCCCAGACCTTGATCACGGCTCGGCAGGCGCGCGACCTTTCAGACAAGCTCCGGCCCGGGGACATCCTGCTGGTGCGTCGCGACCGCTTCCTGAGCGAGATCGGACTGCCCGGCTATTGGCATCATGCCGGCATCTTCGTGGGGACGGCGGATCAGCGGGACCGGTTCCTGGATGAGAGCGCGGTGGAGACGGCTCTGGCGCAACGCGCCCCCGCCGCCCTGCTCGCCAACACCGGACGCGAGGACGGGGAAGCGATGACGGTGCTCGAGGCGCGGCCTGGAGGCGTCGGCTTCCGTTCGATGGGCCGTTTCGCGGCAGCCGATGGGGTGGCAGCGCTCCGGCCGCGGCTGTCTAAGAGGCAGGCGGGGGAAGCCCTGATCCGCGCCTTCTCGCAGGCAGAAGCGGGCTCCAAAGCCGCGCTTTCCAACGGCGAGCTCGTCTCCCGTGTGTACGGGCCGAGTCTGCGGATGGCGCCCGAGCCCAGCTCGCGTCCAGACTTTGCGGCCAGAAAATTCGACATGGAATTCGGGACCGAAGCCCAGGAGCTCGACCTGGTGGCGTTCCTCGATCCGCAGGAACACAGCATGCGGGCCGTGGAATCCTCAATCGAGGGATTCAGAAGCAGTTCGCGGCGCCCCAAGTGGGCGCTGGCGCAGGAGGCACGACCATGATGGACGGACAACCGCACGACAGGCGCGACGGGGGACAGCACAGGCACCACGACAACCGGCGCAACGACTTCAGACGCCGCCGGCACCACGGCCACCACGGGCACCACGGCGGGCCTTCGCACGATGGGAGGAATCGCGATCGCGGCCAGCACGACCGGGGCGAGTCTCAGCCCCTGAAGCGCACGGACGCCGAGAAGGCCTTCCTCGAGAAGACCCCGGTGGCGCCTTTCCAATGGCTGCAGTTCGAGAAGGGGTCGAGCGAACTCACCATGCGCGCCGTGGACCTGCTTTCTCCGGTGGGGAAGGGGCAAAGAGGGCTCATCGTCTCTCCTCCCAAGGTCGGCAAAACCACGATACTCAAGCATCTCTGCCAGGCCCTGGCCGGCGGCTATCCGGACGTCAAGGTGTTCTGCCTGCTCGTCGATGAGAGGCCCGAGGAGGTCACGGACTTCCGCCGCTCGGTCGCATGCGAGATCTTCGCTTCCTGCTCGGACCGTCCCTATGTGGAGCACATCAAGACGGCGGAACGGGTCTATCATCGGGCCGTGGAAGAGGCTGCGACGGGGAAGGACGTGGTCATCGTGCTCGACTCGCTCACGCGTCTCGCTCGAGCGCACAATACGGCCGCGACGGGGAACAAGACCATGTCCGGCGGGCTGGATTCCCGCGCCATGGAGATCCCCCGGCGCTTCTTCGGCGCTGCGCGCAAGCTGGAGGAGGGGGGGTCGATCACCATCCTGGCGACGATCCTGGTGGACACGAACAGCCGGATGGACGAGGTCATCTTCCAGGAGTTCAAGGGGACCGGGAACATGGAGCTCGTGCTCTCACGGCCCGCCGCGGACATGCGCGTCTTCCCCGCCATCCACGTTAAGAACTCCGGGACGCGGCGCGAGGAGCTGCTGCTCTCGCCCAAGGCCTTGGAGGCTGCATGGCAGCTGCGCCGCAAGCTCGCGAGCATGTCCGATTTGGAGGCCACGAAGATGGTGGTGGAGCTCCTGAAGCGTTTCCCCACCAATGAGAAGCTCCTGGCCGGGGTGATGGGAGGGGTTTGTTGACGAAAGTCGTCGCATCTCTGTTGTTCTTGTGCACCTTCGCCGCGGGAAAGGAGGCCGACAGCTTCGGCAAGCTGCAGATCGACCCCTCGTCCGATGCGAGCCGGCGTCTGGCGGCTCTCTATCGGAATACGCCGGACCCGGACCAGCGCCTCTGGATACTCCATGCCTTGGCCCTTCGCTTGGGCGAGAAAGGGGACGACGTCGCGCTGGAGGCCTTGCTCGAGGCGTCCAAGGACAAGAACGCGAGCCTGCGCGGGCAGGCGCTCACGGCTCTCGCCGGGTTCTCCGGGCTGCCCAGGGACCGCATCCGTCCCGAATGGCTGGGCCGGCTTGATGCGGCGGCCTCGACCGGGATGAAGGATCGCGACGCGAACGTCCACCGCGGCGCGCTCGAACTCCAGCGCGCTGTCCGTGAGTGGCGTCGGCCCGCGCCGGAAGAGACGACGCCGCAGCCGGAATGGCAATATGAATCCGGGGTCTGGCCCGGTTTGGTGCGCAACCTCAAGTGGCTCTGGCTGCTGCTGGTCCCCGGCTGCTTCATCGTCTGGATTGTGCTGGGCGCGCCGGTGCTGGACGCGGGGTGTCCCGAAGGGTGCGCTGCCGCGCGATGCTGGGAAACGGTCAAGGAGCATCGCGTGCTGCTCGTGTTCTCAGCTCTGGGGTGGCTCATCCTGACCAGCGTTCTGGGGGTCACCGGCTTCGATATCCTGGCCCGCTCCTTGGGCTGGCCCCTCTATGGGGAGTCCTGGAACTGGCTCGGATCCTATTTCATCTGCGGCTTGTGCGTGTTTCTGCCCGGAGCCCTGGTGGCCGCCGGTTCAGCCCGGAAGGTCTCGATGCTCGGCCAATTGGGCCTGCTGCCCGCGGCCTTGGCCGCAGCCCTCGCCGCTTTCTTCCTTTTGGTGCCGCTGGAGATCCTCTACCGGCTCTTCCTGCGGCGTCCCCGCGTCGACGCGAAAGCCGTTACGACCGCAGCCGCCGTGTTCGACACCCTCCTCTGGGTCCTGGAGACCGGCACGCTGCGCTCCTGCTATCTCGCTATGGGAGTCGTGGCCGCGGAGGGCCTCGGCCTCGCTCCAGCCTTGGGACGATGCCGGGAGGTGTTCGACCTTCCGGGCGCTCTCCCGGCGCGCTTGAGCCTGAGCGCCTACGACTCCCGCTTCATCCTGCTTTGCGCCGCGCCCCTGCTCGCCTGTGCCTGCGGCCTCATGGCCAGGGGCCTGCCGGTACAGTGGCATGTTTCCGCCCTAGTCGTACTCGCGGGCTGCGTGCTCTGGTCCTGGGCCGTGCTCGCGGGCGTGCTTTTCGCCTTCCTGCAGCCGCTGGAAGGAGCGCATTCTCAAAGGAGGTCCCTTGAATCAAACCAAGACCGTTGTTCAGAGTGACAAGGCTCCAAAGGCCGTCGGCCCCTACTCCCAGGCGATCCGCGCCGGGGACTGGCTTTTCCTTTCAGGGCAGCTCCCCATGGACTCGGCCGGAAACATGGCGGAGGGGGGGGTGCGGGAGCAGACCCGGCAGGTGCTGGGGAATCTGCGGGCCGTGCTGGAGAGCGCGGGCCTGCATATGCGCGACGTGGTCAAGACCACGGTCTACATGACGGATCTCTCGAAGTTCGCTGAGATGAACCAGGTCTACGGCGAGGCCTTCGAGAGTCCATTCCCTGCGAGGGCCACGGTCGAGGTGCGCGCTCTCCCCAAGGGAGCCCAGGTCGAGATCGAGTGCGTGGCCCGGGGGGGGTGATGCGCGTCATCTCCGGCGGCCAGACCGGAGTGGACCGCGCCGCGCTCGACGCAGCGCAGGAACTGGGGCTGGCGTGCGGTGGGACCGTTCCAAAGGGCCGCTTGGCCGAAGACGGCCGCATCCCGGACCGGTATCCCATGTCCGAAAGCGGGTCCGAGGAGTATCCGGTGCGGACCGAGCGCAATGTGCTGGATTCGGACGCGACCCTGATCCTTACCTTGGGAGAGCCGGCCGGAGGGACGCGGCTCACCCTGGAGCTGGCCAAGCGCCATAAAAAGCCGGTCTGCGTGGTGGACCTCGGCTGGAAAAAGCCGGCTGCCCAGGCTCGGGACTTCGTGTCCCGCGTGAAGCCGGAGACTCTCAATGTCGCGGGTCCGCGCGAGTCCTCGTTCCCCGGCATCGGGGAGAAGGCGAAGAGGCTCATCCTGGAGGTCTTACGGGACGCACAGCCGTAGTGCTGCTGTCCGGGGGCCTGGACTCCGCCACCTGCCTATACTGGGCTGTGGCGCGGGGCTATGAGGTCCACGCATTGACCGCATACTATGGGCAGAGGCATGCGCGGGAACTGCGTTCGGCCAAGGCCCTGGCTCGCGGCGCCGGAGTCCGGTACTTGGAACTGCGCCTGGACCTGCCGTGGCTCAAGACGAGCTCCCTGGTGGACAAGCAGCAGAGCCTGCCGGAGCTGCCTCTTTCCAGGATCGGGAAAGAGGGAGTCCCCAGCACCTATGTCCCTGGACGGAATACGGTCTTCGCAGCCCTGGGCATGTCCCTGGCCGACGCGGTGGGAGCCGAGGCCGTGATCCTGGGAGCCAATGCCCTGGACTGCTCGGCTTATCCGGATTGCCGGCCTGGTTTCTACGCGGCGCTCCAAAAGGTCGCCCGGCAGGGGACCCGCTGCAAGGGCTTGCGCATCCTGACCCCGCTCATGCGCATGGATAAGGCCGCCATCGTGCGTGAGGCGGTCCGGCTCAAGGTGCCCCTGCACCTGACCTGGTCGTGCTACCGGGGCGGGAGGAGGCCTTGCGGCCGCTGCGACTCGTGCAAGCTGCGGGCCAAGGGCTTCAGCCGGGCCGGGGTGCGGGACCCTGCATGACGGGACACAAGAAGGCCCGCATCGTGGAGGTGTTCTCCTCCATCCAGGGCGAGGGCGTGAGGTTGGGCGAAAGGCAGATCTTCGTTCGTTTCGCCGGCTGCAACTTGCGCTGCGACTATTGCGACGAGCCGGAATCCATCGCTCACGGTTCGGGCGAGCCGTGGGATGAAGGGAGCCTGGAGTCCGCGATCCTGGCTCTGCAGAAGGGCCGGCCGCATCGGAGCATCAGCTGGACCGGCGGCGAGCCATTGCTCCAGATTGAGTTCCTGGGGAAAATGGCTTCCTGGGCCAAGGAGCAGGGTTTCGAGAACTGCCTGGAGACGAACGGGACCCTTCCCGAGGCGCTCAGCCGGGTCGTGGAGCTAATAGACTGCGTGTCCATGGACTTGAAGCTTCCCTCCGCGACCCGGCAGGATGTCTGGGCCGCGCACGAGGAGTTCCTGGGCCTGCTGCGGCCGGGCAGCTTCGTCAAGGTGATCCTGACCGAGGCTTCCACCGCCGAGGAATGGGAGCGCGTGCTCGCCCTGATGGGGGCTCGTGCGCCCGGGCTGCCGCTGGTGCTGCAGCCCGCCACGCAGGCGGGGGGCAAGGCGCAGCCCATCCCTCCGGTCCGAGCCTTGGAGTTCCTCTTGAAAGCCAGGCTCAAGCTCAAGGACGTGCGGCTGGTGCCCCAGTGGCATCCGGTCTGGAATATGAAGTAGGGGGAGATATGACGCAGCAAGGGGCTGGGACGTGCTGGCAGTGCGGGGGAAAGCTGGAGGGGGGGGATTACGCCCGCTCCGAGAGCTGCCAGAAGTGCGGCTCAGATACCCGGGTATGCCGCAACTGCCGGTTCTACGCGCCGGGACGGAGCGGGGAGTGCCTGGAGCCCGTTGCCGAGCCGCCGAAAGACAAGACGCGGGCGAATTTCTGCGAGCTGTTCAGGCCGAGTTCGCCCAAGGCGGCGGGCCAGGATCCGACGGCGGACGGCAGCAAGGCCGCGTTCGAGAAGCTCTTCGGCAAGAAGAAGCCTGTATAATATAGTCAGGATTTGTTGGGAGGACCCATGGCTTGGGAGTACAGCGAAAAGACCAAGAAGATTTTCATGGACGCGGTCCATGGCAAGCCCGGGACCCATCTAGGCGAGGTGGAGAATCCCGACGGCATGGGAGAACACGGGTCCATCGCGTGCGGGGACTCCCTGCGCTTCACCTTTCGGGTCAAGCGAGACCCTGAGGACCCGACCAAGGACGTCATCACCGAAGCCAAGTACCTGACTTTCGGCTGCACTTCCGCCATCGCCGCCTCCGAGGCGCTCTGCGTGCTCATCGAGAAGGGGGGATATACCCCGATCCAGGCGCTCAAGATCCGGAACCAGGACATCGTGGACTTTCTCGAGGGCCTGCCGGAGCAGAAGATACACTGCTCGGTCATGGGCGCCGAAGCCTTGGAGGCCGCGGTGTTCGACTGGGCGCACAAGCGCGGCGTGGACCTTCCCAAGCTCGGCATCGACGCGCACGAGGGAGGCGAGACCGAGGGGCGGCTGGTGTGCAAATGCTTCAACGTGACCGAGCCATACCTTCGCAGGAAGATCCAGGAGCTAAAGCTCCACACCATCGCGGACATCACGAACGCGATCAAGGCGGGTGGAGCGTGCATGACCTGCCACCATGCTCCAGGGGGCTTGCAGGATATCCTTAATGACATGTGGGGAGCTCCTAAAGCGGCCGCGCAGGAAGCTCCTGCTTCGGTCACGGCCGCCGCCAACGCCCCGTCCCCGTACCAGTTCAGCAAGAGAGTGGAGAAGGTCATCGAGGAGTACGTGCAGCCCATGCTCAAGCGGGACGGCGGCGGCTTGGAAGTGGTGGACATCAAGGACAAGCTGATCTATTGCCGCCTGCAGGGAGCCTGCAAAGGCTGCGCCGGGGCCCGGCAGACGCTCAAGGGCATGGTGGAACGGGTCCTGCGGGAGAAGGTCGACGAAAGCATCCGGGTCATCGAGCTATAGCCATGAGCGCCATCTACGCGGACAATAACGCCACGACGCCGGTCGCCCCTGAGGTCGTGGAGGCCATGGTCCCGTTCTTCCGGGATCAGTTCTTCAACCCTTCCTCCATGTACGAACCCGCCCGCCGCGTGGCCGCGGCCTTGGCGCAGGCGAGAGAGAGCATCGCCGCGTCCTTCGGGCCCATCGACCCGAAGGAGATACTGTTCACCTCCTGCGCCACGGAGAGCAACAACTCCGCGATCCAGGGGGTGGCGCGGGCTGTGCCCAAGCGCAAGCACATCATCACCACCGCGGTGGAGCATCCCGCGGTGCTGGAGGTGTGCCGGGAGATGGGACGGCACGGCTGCCGGGTGACGTACCTGGGAGTGGACAAAGACGGCAGCCTGGACATGGGCGAGTTCGTGCGCAGCCTGCAGAAGGACACGCTCCTGGTCTCCGTCATGCACGCCAACAACGAGACCGGGGTGGTCTTCCCGGTGGAGGAGCTTTCCCGCATCGCCAAGGAGACGGACCCGTCCATCGTGTTCCACACGGACGCGACCCAGTCCGTGGGCAAGCTTCCCATCGACTTGGCCGGCGCGTTCAAGCACGTGGACCTCTTGTCCTTCTCCGGGCATAAGCTCAACGCTCCCAAAGGAGTGGGCGCCCTCTTCATCCGTCGCGGCACCCCCATCCGGCCCTTCATGATCGGAGGCCATCAGGAGTGCGGCCGGCGGGCCGGGACCGAGAACGTGCCCTACATCGCTGGCTTCGCGGCCGCCGTGGAGCTTGCCGCTGAGTCGCGGGACTCGGAAGAGCCCCGCCTTCGGGCGCTGCGCGACCGGCTGGAGAAGGGCATCGAGGCCAAGGTCCCCCATGTGCAGGTGAACGGCAGGGGCGCCGTGCGGCTCCCCAACACGCTCAACGTTTCCTGCCATTACGTGGAGGGCGAGGGCATGCTCTATCAGCTCAGCGACGCGGGCATATGCGCCTCGAGCGGCTCCGCGTGCACCTCCGGTTCGCTTGAGCCTTCGCACGTGCTCACGGCCATGAAGATCCCGTTCACGGCGGTGCACGGCTCGGTGCGGTTTTCGTTGGGGCGCTACAATACCGACGAGGACGTGGACCGCATCCTCGAGGTGTTCCCGAAAGTCGTGGCCAATCTCAGGCGCCTCTCGCCTTACTGGGATCAGGAGAAGGACCGGCCCCGCGCGGATGCTCCGGCGGTGAAATAGCGGGGGGATCACACGGGGGATCACCCCCTGTTGGGAAAAACTGAAAAGTGGACTGTTTAAAGTTCAAAACTGGAGCCCCCTAAGGTCGTCGGTTTTGAGCTGTTGAACATCGAGCAGGCGGTCGTCCCTCCAAAACCTGAGCTCGGTCATGCCGTTGTTCAAAGGGTAGAATCGCACCATGAGGCCGTCGCCCTCGTTGGCATAGTTGACCGAAAGGGCCCTGTTGTTTATCGAGACGCGGCCGTAGGCGTCGACGATCCTCTTGAGCCTGAGGCAGAAGACATCCTTGACGGACTTGAAGGGCGGCGGGATGCGGAACTCGCGGAACAAGGACTTCTTCTCCCTGAGGGCCCGCTGGAGACGGAAATAGGGGACCTCCTTGTTTTCGATGAGCCTCTTCTCAGTGGCGAGCTCTTTGAGTATCCCTTGCTCCGCCTCCGGCGCTATGCGGGGCGCTTGCGATGCCCGGCGATAACGTATCGTGAAGGCGGCGGGA
>Ga0265297_10002482_pt1 | contig 37397 bp, 31 predicted proteins | sample Munlanlwell13791_FD_192502 | JGI IMG/M metagenome (GOLD analysis project Ga0265297, IMG submission 192502) | Leachate microbial communities from a municipal landfill in Southern Ontario, Canada - Leachate well 137-91 | ecosystem: Engineered > Solid waste > Landfill > Unclassified | place...
GAAGCTTGCCCTGAAGTCCTGCTGTAACTGATCAAGGTAGAAGGACACATGGTAGAGTGCTTCCTGCTCTGCGCGAATGAGTTCCGGGTTGTCACAGGCTTTCTTCGCCTTTTCGAGTTGCCGCTGGAGCGGTTTGGCGTTGCGCGGAAGATCCGCGATACTCTCGATGAGTGACGGCTCAGATGGCGGAGGAGGAACATTTGCCGGACGGGGGGCATTCTGGAGCCGTGCGCGTGTTTGTTCTCTGATCTGGTTGCGTTGCGCTGTCTGCAAGTCGACCGGGTCGAGCCTTCGGTTCAACGCAGTGAGAGCATCCTTCCGAATCTTTTCTGGGCTTGGTGTGCGGGGTTGCTCAGCCGGTGATTCGCGGGGAGTGTCACCCATGCATGCAGTGCATTACTTGATTTTGCTCTCGTCCTGAATTCCGGGTGAGCCCGGAACTTTGTCTGCGATTTTTCGCATCACCTCGATGAGGTTCTGACGGTTCGAGAGATCGAGGCCAGCTTTCTCGGCTACAGGCTTCAATGCTTCACGGATCTTTTTGATAGCCTCATCGCGTGCTGTCTGTCCCGCGGCATCATTCGTTGCGGTGTTGAATTTTTGCACCTCAGTGTTAATCGTCTGGTGGATGTTGGTGTTGATGACCTGATTTGCAATTTTGTTTGCAGCCGCCCCTGCCGGTCCGGCACCGCCTCCCAGCATTTCCGGCATGCGGAATTTGCCCATGGGATCGATGAATGCCTGTTCTGCGTTCGCCGCGACGCGCAGGGCTCCCAGCGGCGTGGCGCCTCCCGGCAGCGGCAGCGGCAGGAGGAGCGGCAGTTTCATCATCAGTTTCCCGAGGGAGCCGCCGGCATTCATGATGGGGGAGGCGAATTTCTCGAAGAGTGCATCCATCTTGAATGCGGCCTTCGCGCCCATCCACACGACGGCGATCGCCATGCCTACCCAAATCATCTGCCAGAGATTGGCAACTCCGGGGAGAAGCTTAATTGCATTAGAGCGCACAAAGGGATGGTTTGGATCCCAGCCAGCCGGCGGATTCGCCATTGCCACGTTGATCATGATGAAGCCGATGGAGAAAGGGATGGCAACGACCACCGGGATGAATGCCGCGTGCAGGAATTTGTTCCAGATTTCCATGGGGTTAAAAACCTTCAAGGCGGACGTGTCGCCCGCAACGAAACCGATGAACATGAAGGGCATGAAAGCTACGGTGATCCAAATGACGGGGATGCGGATCAGCAAGACGAGAGTGAGTGCAAGAAGTGAGAAGAGCAAAGCAAGACTAAAGAAGAGCATGAAAGAAAGAAGCAATGTAAATGTGAGAAGCTGCGGAAGGCGTGAAAGCGCCGCAGGACCGGCAAAAGGATTATTTCCGGGTGGGGCAGTGACGAGATTTAGATATTGCAGCCTCGCATGGTTGTAAATTAAAGCACCGAAAATTGCATTCGGAGTATTAGCGCTGGCATCATCCAGATCTGCTTCTTTCACGCAAACTGTCGGTGCAATATCATTAAAATCGATGGGACATTTCCAAACTTTTTTATCGATGTTTTTGTCATAAAATGCAAAATCTACAATTACCTTGCATTTTCCTGCCGGTTCTCCCACTTTGTCTCGTCCCACACACGGAACGCCGATGGCACTGGGGAGCGAATAGATCGTTGCGGTGAGAATGTTCGAGAGATCCAATACCACGCGTGGAAAGAACCACGAAAAATTGACGAGAATCACCGCAAGTACGAACTTCACCGCGTATTTTTGCACGTATCCTCCTTCGGCGAAGACCACGGTCATGATCGCTCCGATGATGAGCAGGAACGCGAGAAGGATATTGGTGATGTTGCGCGAGATTTGCCAAATCTTCAGGAGAGTCATCCCCATGGATTGCCCATCTGTTCGTAGGTTCATGAAGTTGGGGTCCAAGAGCATCCCACAGATTGCCGTGAGGATGTAGATGAGAAAGTGCGCGAAAAGAGCAAGCCAACTAAAGAATTGTTGTAATGACTTGAAAAACGGATCCAATGCATCTCCTGCTGCCCGTGCTGGTTCCACGAGGGCAAGTGCCCCCAAGCCTTCCGTCTTCGTGATCCACACGAGGAGCAGAAGTGAGAGTGTTCCTAAGAGGATTTTTCTTTTTGTAGGCATTTCTAAGTATTCTATCACTTTTTGCTCCAATTCTCAATTGGCACCTCTTCATCGGGCAATGGAAGCAAAACGTGATGAAAAGTATACTTAGAACACAATATGTCCTCACAGTTGAGTATAATTAGTGTTCATGTATTGATCTCATTTTGGGATGTATTTGTAGATTTAGGCTTTAATCAGCCATTTGATTGAATAAAATCATAGATCAATTGTCTGATCACTTTTCTTGCACTATCCATGTACTCATGAGTACTGTTTGTGCTCGTGTCGTCCGTCATCCTCAAAGCACTGTTCAGTTCGCAGACGCGCGTGAAGCTCCTCTCGACATTCCTCCTCCATCCCGAGGAAGAGTATTTCATTCGCGAACTTACGCGCCTTCTCCATGAACAGATCAACAGTATTCGCCGTGAGCTCGAAAACCTGCGCCGCATAGGGCTCGTGCGTGCGCGCCACCGCAATCGCAAGAAGTACTACCATATCGATCCCGATTTCCCGCTTTTCCACGAGCTTCAGGGCATCTTCACCAAAGAGATTCAGGCCGAGAGCCCCATCGTGGCGAGTTTGAAGAAGCTCTCGGGCATCAAGCTCATTCTGCTGGCCGGCACCTTCGTGGGGTCCGAGAGCAAGGTGGATCTGTTCATCGTCGGGGATCTGAAGAAAGAGATGCTCGAGGCGCTCCTGCTGCAGGATCCCAGTCTCAAGAACGTGAAGTACTCCATCTTCTCGGAAGGGGATTTTCTGTACCGCTTAAGCCTCAAGGATCGTTTCGTCACGGAGATCCTCAGTGATCCCCGGCATCTTTTGATCACCAATCAGCTACAGAAGCAGATTGAGGAAGCCCTTAAGAAGTAGGCTCTAGAGGTTGTAGAGGTTAGTGATGTCCGATAGGTTTCAACTTTTCAGTCCTCTCTAACCTTTCAAACCTCTACACCTGCTCGCCCTGCGGAAGAACGCGATTTCCCTTTACTTTGACCGTCGCTCTCTGTAGCCTTTTGCCACTTTCGCAATGGTTCACCAAATTCTCCGCGAACAGGCCGAACGCTTCATTCCCTCTCATCCCGAGATCAAACCCGGGTACACCGTGCGCGTGCACGAGCAGATTCAGGATGAAGAGGGCGGCAAGGCGCGCATCCAGATCTTCGAGGGGCTCGTGATCGGCGTGCATAACGGGCACGTGCCCACGGATCGTACCATCACGGTTCGCCGCATCGCTTCGGGAGTGGGGGTGGAGAAGAATTTCCCGCTCTCATCGCTCGTAATCAAGAAGATCGAGGTGAAGAAGGTCGCCGCGGTTCGCCGTGCCAAATTGAACTTCTTGCGCGGTCGCCTCGGCAAGTCTGCGCGCCTGAGCGAGCGCTTTACGAAGGGCGGGGAATTCGGTGACGTCGTTGCTCCCCCGACGGTGAAAGAGGCTGCAGTCGAGGCCGAAGCCAAAGAGGAAAAGAAAGAATAGGGTTAGGGTTAGGATTAGGGCTAGGGTTGAGCCGTGTATAGTACTGAGGTGCACTATTTGTTGGTCGGAAATTACGGCACGGGAAACTTCGGCGATGAAGCCCTCAGGGAGTACTTCCTCTCCGCTTTTCCGGAGGTGCAATGGCAGGTGCTCTCGGCACATCCGCAGGAGGGGGAACTTCCGCGATTGCCTGTCGGCCTGCGTTCGTTTTTCCTCACTCCCTGGTGGAGGACGCTTGCGGCACTACGGAAGAGCGACGGAATCATCTTCGGAGGAGGGACACTCTTCACGGATATCGAGTCCGTTCGTGCTCCGTTGCTCTGGTGGTGGCATGCATTCATCTGCCGGTTTCTTCGAAAGCCTTTCTTTCTTGCCTATCAGGGAATCGGTCCATTCCGCACGAGGGTATGCCCCACTTCGCGCTCCGCGCTCCGCGGGGCAGGGGAGTGGTGTGCGCGATGGGTGATAGCTCATGCCGCCTTCATAAGCGTGCGGGACCAAGCATCGTTCGAGCGGGTGAAACTATGGAGGAAGAATACAAATGTTATTCAAACTGCCGATCCGGTTTTTTCTCTATTAGTTGCGCAGAAGAGAGAGGGTGGTTCACAAAAATTGCTCGTGATTATCCCCCGGAATAATTCTCCGTTTTCGTTTCGTGAACGGGCGATGCAACTTCAGAACAGTGGAACGTGGTCTGCGATCCATATCCTCTCGCTCCAGCCGGATGACCCGAAGGAACAGCAGGCATGCAAAGATCTGGCCGCGCAACTCCACGGCTCGGTCATTCCGGTTCGAACGACGGAAGATCTCGCATCGGAGGTTTGCGCTGCTGCGTTTGTCCTGTCCCAGCGTTTCCACGGGGCGTTGGCCGCCTTGGCGCTCGGTGTTCCCTTTGAAACGATGTCACAGGGGGAGGGAGACAAGCTCTCTTCGATCTCCGCAATGCCATCCGCAGCCGCTGCCGCATTGGTCAGTGAAGGTGAGCGACAGCTCAGGAGTGTACTATTCCCAGAAATACGCTGATCTGGTAGAATACAGTCGTGAATATACTTTTCCTAACTGCTGAGGAACAGAAGGTGTTTGAGGCTCTGTCTGCCAAACTCAGGGATGGGTGGGAAGTTGAACTGGAGCACGGAGATATTCGCGATGACGCCGCTCACCGCGCCATGCGTTTACAACTTTTGCACCTACATGATCCGACCCTGCTCGCGTTTGTGAAGCGTGGCAGCACTCTGAACGATGTGGATGCCATCGTCGCGTTGATGAGCACGACCACTCTCAAGAACGTAAGTGACGCCGATCTGGCAGAGCTCTGCTTTGCCCTGGGTCCGGTTCCGCTCACCCGCATTATCGGAGATCTTCTCAAGCAAGCGAAAACCGATGATGAGCTCGAGGGGATTCAGGCAATCGCATTCGTTCGCCATTCCTTGCTCTCTGTGATGACTCCATCATCCTCTCGCTGATGTCCCAATCGAGTGCACCACTGGCCGATGCCACCTCCGATGATCGGGATCAGAGGGAAAGTCGTGTCGAGATAGCTCCGAAATTCGTTCCCACCCCGGAGCGTCTTTCGCAGTACCTCGAGATGAACATTAAAGAAGTGGCTTCCGCGCTCCAGAGCGTTGAGGGGCGGCAGATGATCTATCAGAAACTTATGGAACATCAGCAGGCTCTGCTTTCGATCGATCCTTCTTTCAACCCCGACCTGCTCCGCGAGCAGTTGGAGCTTGCCGGGGAGGTGTTGCACCAGAAGGAGCGTTATCTGCAGGATGTCCAGTCACCGGAGAAGAAAGGTCTCTTGAAAAAAGCGTGGGAAAAGATGAAGGGGTTTGCAGGACGCCATCCGTTTGTGACGACCATTCTCATTTTGGCTCTCATTGCCGGGGGTGCCGCACTGACGCTCTATGCAACGGGTAATTTGGAATTAGTCGCGGCGCGGCTCGGGCTTGGAAAAATGTTCGGAGCCGCCGATGCCGCAGGAGAAATGATGCCTCCGGCTCCTGTCACGCCTCTTCCTCCCGGAGCAGGGGAGCTTGGCATCCCGCCGCCTGCCAATCCGATTCCGGGCGCAGGTAAACCAATCTAACGACTTGTCGACAGTCTTACATACACAAACATACCAGTGCCTGCAGAAAAACCATCCGTCGGCGTTGCTGAGAGCGGTGAGCGAGGCTCTCTTTTCGGTGGGAAACTCGACGCTCTCGAAAAAACATTGGGGCCGCGGGTGAAGCCGTTGCCTGCAGAAATCACGGAACAGTGGATTGAGCAGGAGCTCAAAGATATCGTCAAAGACCAGCGAGTCGACACCTACAACGAGCAGACCCGCTACAACGAGCTTCTGTACCGCCGGGCGGCACTGCAACGCCTGAAAGATCTGCAGCAAGAAAAGAAGGACGGTAAGCCTTTGAATACGGTTAAATTGCAGGAATTGATCGTGGCGGATCAGGCTGTTGCCTACCACGAATATTTTCGCGAGTCACAGGATCACGTGCTCTCCGTTCTGCGGATGTACGAGAAATTGCGCGCAGGCGTCTCTGTCGTTCCGCAGGAAATTCTGCAGAAAGAAGCGGACACAGAGAGGTACGTCGGTGCTCTTCAGGAGGCAACATGGGAACGTGTGACATTTTCAAATGTCCTGCTTCTGGATCAGCAGATCGCTGAGGGATTCGGAAACCGAGAGACATCCCTGCGATTGCGTGAGCAGTACGTTCGTGCATTCGCTCCTGCGAGCCGTGCCGCATTGAACGGCAGTGACGATCAGAAGCTCATCCGTGCCAATCAGCTCAATCAGCGCATCATCGATATTTTGGGGGGCGAGCACGGACTTCAGGGGATAGAAGCGGGATACGTTCCCAAGAGGATGGTGTTGGACTTTTTGAAGTATCGATACAAGCACCTGTTGGACCAGCAGAACGAGATTGCCCGCGACCCCTCTCTCGCCGCTACGCGTACGGAGATGGATCGTCTTGAGCTCAAGTCCAAGCTTGCTGGACAGGGGAAAGGGGAATTCACCGGTGAAGACAAGAGTCGCTACGATGCACTGCATGCCCGCGTCCAGTCAGTGGATGCCCAATTCAAAGCTCTCGGCGAGCAGCGCCGCGGTGTTACGGATCAGATCATTACACTCACGCAGGACTTGGGGGAGTACAACATCGCACAGACGGAACTCGCTGCCATTCAGGAACAATTCGGAAAGAAATACAGCTTCGAAGGAGTCGTTGGCTTAAGCCCGCTCACCACACCTTCGGAAATTCGCGATGCCATTGCGAAGAACATGGAGATGCGCAAGACACATCATCTCGGGCAGATGAATAACTTTCTTGAGAAGGTGGAGCAGGACATGCTGGAACCGGGACTCAAGGAGAAGATGGAGGATCTCTGGAACAAGAATGGCCGCGAGGCAGTGCGGAAGGTGACCCATCGGCTGGCGGATTTCTTCACATTCGCCGTACCCGAGACGTTCGGAATGAAGGAGGCGGCGAAGGATGCCCTGACGGAACCTCTGGATGAAGCGCTGGGGTGGCCGGCCGGCAAAGAACGCTGGGAGGAGCTCACGGATGCTGAAAAGCAGCGCGTGCGGGAGGAGGCCACGAGCATTCTTGACCTCATCGAGAAATTCGATCGCACCAAGGTGCAGAACTTCCGCACGTCCATTGTCCTCTTGCAGAGCCTCAAACCGCCCTCCGCCGCAACGTTGGAGACCGTAAAGTTCGATGAGCAGGGTCAGGCGGTTCTCTCCGAGGAGCGTGTGACGGCTTCAAACATCAACGCGCTCATTGGCGCACATGGCGAAGCAACGGTGTATCTGATGCTCATGCGCCAGCTTCACGGAGATTTTGGCGCAGATCAGCCGCCCTCCGGCTTCATGGGCGAGTATGCGGAATTTCTGCACGGCGTGAACAAGAACATCGACGTGCACATCGATGTCGGTCGTGCCTGCAACATCCTTGGCAAGCGCTTTGGTAATCTCAGCAATTGGCTTCTGATTCTTGCAGCGTTTGGCCTTGTCCTCGTTACGATTGGAGGGACTGTTATCGTCATGAAAGTGGGCGGCAAGGCCGCGCGTGCCGTTGGGAGCGGATTATGGCAGGGGACAAAGTGGGGAGCGCGTCAGGTGAAGAAATTCGCAGATGCTCTGGGGGAGGAGAGCGGATTGCGTATCAAGTCTGCAGCGAAACCTTCGGTCAAACCTTCGACTCCGGCAGTCTCAACGGCAGAGAAGGTTGCCGAAGGCTCATCGAGAACGTCGCGCGTAGGAAAAGTTCTCGGTCCTCTTGGCATTGTGCTTGTCACTGCAGATCTTCGAAGGGTGATGCTGCGCGACGCTCGGCTGCAGCCTCTGAGAGAATTTGATGGTATTCAAACTGCATTGGAGATGTGGAATAACAAAGAGATCACCGCTATCCAAGCACCACGTCATGACAAGGAGGTGGTCTATCTTGAGCATCGTTTGCAGTGTTTGGTTATGGAGGATGGAGCTGCGCGTCTTGCGCAGGAGATCGAAAAGAGAAAGCAAAAGGGTCTTTTGCCAGAAATAGCTGAAACTGAGGAACTTCAAGATCGCTGCGAGCGCGTTCGCAAATCCGCACGACAGGGCAAGATGCGTTATGAGCGGCTTCTTCCGATTACCGATTATCTCATCACCGATACGGACGGGCCGGAGGGGAACGTCGGGATTGATCGCAGAAATATTGACGAGGCGCGTCAGCGGGGCATGAAGTATGAGGAACAGATGCGGTTGCTTGATGATATGCATGCGATGGGCAATCGGCGGAAAGGAGGACGTAAAGAGATGGTGATTCCTCGCGGGCCGGATCTGTCGCGCTCTGACGATTTGCAAGCGGAGTATCAGAAGCTCCTGGAGGATGCTGCGGAGTTTCTCGAAAGAAATCAGAAGTAAATAGCGGTCGAACGGTGTCTTCGGAGAGCGGAATTTGTTATGGTGTGGGTCGTCTATTGGTTTATGGAAATCCGCAATTTCTGCCCACCTTCGCGTTCGCTTCGCTCCCGCTACGGCGGGTAAACATCTTATGGAAATACGAAACTTTTGCATCATTGCGCATATCGATCACGGCAAATCGACGCTTGCCGATCGCATGATCGAGATGACCGGGACGCTGCAGAAGCGCGAAATGAAGGAGCAGCTCCTCGACATGATGGATCTGGAGCGCGAGCGCGGCATCACGATCAAGCTGACGCCGGTGCGAATGGGCTGGAAGGGGATTCAGTTGAACCTGATCGACACGCCCGGGCACACGGATTTCCGCTACGAAGTGAGCCGCAGTCTCGTGGCCTGTGAGGGCGCCATCCTGCTCGTCGACTGCTCGCAGGGCATTCAGGCGCAGACGCTTGCCGTGCTCACGATGGCGATGGAGAACGACCTCAAGATCATTCCCGTGCTCAACAAGATCGATCTGCCCGCGGCCGATCCGCAGCGGGTGAGCGAGGAGGTCGTCAAACTCCTCGGCTGCCGGAAGGAGGAGATCCTCCGTATTTCCGCCAAAGAGGGTAGGGGAGTCGCGGAGGTCCTGGACAGCGTCGTAGAGCTGGTTCCGCCCCCGAAGAAATTCTCGCAGTCGGGTGCCACCCGCGCGCTCATCTTCGATGCGGTCATGGATCCCTATCGCGGGGCCGTGGCGTACGTCCGCGTGGTGGAGGGAATGTTCACGAAGGGGGACAAGGTGCACCTGCTCGGGACGAAAACCCCCGTCGAAGTTCTGGATCTGGGGCATTTCTCGCCCAAGTACGCGTCGGATCCCGCTCTGAATGAGGGTGAGATCGGCTACATCGTCACGGGGTCCAAGGATGTCCGGTCGGTCCGTACGGGAGACACCGTTTCCTCCGTGATCGGTGCGCAGCCGCTCCCGGGATACAAGGAGGTGCAACCGATGGTTTTCGCCGGGCTCTATCCGTCGGAGGCAGACGATTATCCTGATTTGCGTGAAGCGCTGGAGAAGCTGGCCCTCAACGATGCCGCCCTCAAGTTCGAGCCGGAGCACAACGCGGCGCTGGGCAACGGGTTCCGGTGCGGGTTTCTCGGACTCCTCCACATGGATATCGTGCAGGAGCGGCTGGAGCGCGAACATGATTGCGACCTCGTCATCACCGCGCCGAGCGTGCTCTACGAAGTGAAGCTGGCGGTCCGCCGTCCGGCGGAGGTGGTGCGTGCCAGCCTGCTCAAGGTGGACGAGCCGGATACCGCGCGCATTTCGAATCCCGCGGATTTTCCCGATCCGTCGTGCATCGCCGAGGTGCGCGAACCGTGGGTGAAGCTGGAGGTGGTGTGCCGCTCGCAGGACGTGGGCGCGGTGATGAAGCTGACGAGCGACCGGCGCGGCGTGTACCTCTCGCTCGAGTATCTGGATGCCGAGCGCGCGCTGCTGCACTTCGAGATGCCGCTGCAGGCGATCGTGCTCGATTTCTTCGATCTGCTCAAATCTCAGACCTCGGGGTACGGTTCCATGAGCTACGATCCCATCGGGTACCGTGCAGGAGACCTCGTGAAGCTGCAGATCCTGCTGCTTGGCGAGCCGGCCGAGGCCCTGTCGACCATCGTCCATCGGAGCGAGGCGCATGCAGTGGGAGCGATCATCGCGAAGAAGCTCAAGGAGGTGATCCCCAAAGAGCAGTTCCAGATTCCCATTCAGGCGGCCATCGGCGGCAAGATCGTTGCGCGCGAGACGCTGCCCGCCTACCGCAAGGACGTGACAGGCTACCTGTACGGCGGCGACGTGTCGCGAAAGCTGAAGCTCCTGAAGAAGCAGAAAAAGGGAAAGAAGCGCATGAAGCAGATGGGCCGGGTCACGCTCACGCAGGACGCGTTTCTGAGCGTGCTCAAGCGCTGATTAATCCTTCGATCCGGATGATCGTTCTGAGTGGTCTCCGAGGAGCTCCGATGCAAAAACGTTCTTCAGCGTCTCCGTCGATCGAATCGCGTGGGCAGCAGTGACGACCGCACGCATCGCGCCGCGCACGACGACTCTGATTTTCTGATCTTCTCCCTTATCACATGTTTCCACACTGGCTTGGTGCTGCTGTGCGATGCTACGGAGAGATACAATTTTCGCGGGTGTCTCCCTGTCATCTATTGGGAGTGCATAGACTTTCATCACGTGGTCATTCAATAGGTCGCTGTGGTCGGGGGGTTTATGGTTCATGTGCATATCGTAAACTAATAATAGAATAATGCAATCCGCTGCTCATCCGATCTCTCTCCGTTTCCTAGGCTCTTTCACAACATGAAATCCTCGCCTACTTCCCTTGGGACACTTCTACCGGTACGGGCGATGGGAACGTCGGTATCAAGGGCAGTCAGATGCACTGCCTGAGCTTTGGTCCTCATTACTGTCTCAATTACTTCGGCAGCCCTTATGAAGGAAGGATCATGAGCATATTTCTTCCGAAAAGCGCGAGCTTTCTCAGAGTTCACACCATTGCGCGCAATGATATCTGCATAGAAGAGGTACGGGGCATTCGGCGCAAAATTCGATTTGGGTCTCTGCTCGTGAGAGCCTTCGGTTTCGTGCCGGGTTGACATGAGATTATGGTAGAGTTGGAGTGAGCGCAGTTAATGCATTTCGATGCAAAATCTTACCTTCCCCCTCCGTTCCGTCTTCCTCGCACTCCCGCTCGAGGGGCAGCCCAAGTGGCAGTTTCAGGCGCTGCAGGAGGAGTTGAAACCGTTTGCCGATAGTCTCCGGTTCCAGAATCCGCAGTCACCGCATCTGACGCTCATGTTCTGGCCGAGTGTCGGGCAGCTGGAGTATCAGGGCATAGTACAGCAGGCACAGAAAATTGCATCACTCCACGCGCCGTTCACCATGAAGGTCACGGGTGCGGAGACGTTTGGAAGCAGAGGAGAAGATCACGTTCTCTTCCTTCCGGTTGGTTTCAGTGAGGAGCTGGCGCGGGTGAAGAAGACGTGTCCGTGGTCCGACGGGCGTCCATTTGCACCGCACATCACCCTGGCACGCATCGCTCATCCGCAGGACGTAAAGTCCCCCGTGGGGGACCACGTCCCCTTTACGGGGCGGTTCACTATCGTGAAGAAGAAGGTGATGAAGACTCTTGAAGGAATAGCGTTCGACATTCCCGTGGACCGTCTGCGCCTGTACGCCGAAGTGAACGGGGTGAAGCAGACAAAGCTTGAGGATTTTGTGTTTGCAGTGCGTTGATGTTTTGCCTCACCCCCGATCTCTTTCTTCTCTTATTTGGTATAAACCTCCATCCCCCTGACCCCTTCCTCCCCGGGAGGAAGGGGAGCACCTCCAACAGTGAAACAACCACAAACAACATACATTCCCCCTCTCCTCGGGAGAGGGGGCTAGGGGGAGAGGTTTGTGCAAAAAATGAGAGGGGGTTACAGGGGTGAGGCAGGTCCCGCTACTCTTTCTCTTCTGTTTTTTGTTGCAAGAGCTTTCGCACGCCCGGGATGAACGGCTCGAACACGGTCTGCAGGATGCTCGCGGTGAGCGGCTGGAGCTTTTCAAAGGGGACTTCTTTCTTCTGGGCATGGAAAAATTCCTGCAGCACGAAGGTTGTCAGCTGCAGGATCGTGCCGTCGATATGCTTCTCGTCGACCATCAGTTTCAACAGGATCCCGGCGACATCGAGAGAGAGCACGGTCTGCAGTCGCGTGATCCAGCGGATGAGGATCTGGCCGTCTGCAACGGCGATGGCGCCGCTCTTCGTGAGGGCAGACGATGCCGACAGGTCAGGTTCGGGGATCTCGTTCAGCATCTCGCCCAGATACTCCTTCACCGTATCGCGGCAACCCTGATGAATGAGCGAGAGAATGGCGAGGATGAAGATCGACGGACAGTCGCGTGCCACCAGACGAGAGACCAGTACGAAGAGGTGCGCGTGATCGGCTTCATCGAGAAACTGCACGATTGCCTTGGCCACCTGATCGTCGCGGCGCTTGCTCTTCTTCTCCTCCCGGCGGATCTGCTGCATGCCTGCCGCGGCGGCGGCGAAGCGCTGTTTGGCTTCTTCACTCAGTTCCTCGAACCCGCTGGCCGCTCCTTCTCCGGGTGCCCCTATTTCTGGACCTCCGATGTCAGACATGTGCACATGGTAGCGAGATATGGAGGATGAGCAATACACTGCCCAGCGGTTTTTCTCGTATCACATCACCGAATGATTCCAACTTTCTCTTGTCAGGGCGACAAGAGAAAGTAGCAAAGAGAAGTGCTCCCGCCTTCGCTCCTCGCTGCACTCGGAGCTACGGACGGGCAGGCCGCCTATGAATCCCGACGCTTAGTCCGCCACATAGGCGGGTTTCCAGGATTTTGTTTGTTCTTGTGGGTGTTCCTGTTTTTGTTCGTTATTTCATTATTCGAATGAAGTACCCCGAAGTCTGACGCTCCGAAATAAACCGCATGCGCTTCGTTCCCCAGTCGGCGCACCGCAGTAGCCAGCGGAGCAGTCCGACGCGGTGTAGCGGGGTGAAGCGGGCGAGCGATTCAAAGAGCCCGCGCACGGGACAGATCTCGATTTCTGTACATCCTCTGAAGAGGTAGGCGATGCCGTCCTTCGAGTAGCGGAAGTAATCGAGGTAGTCTTTCGTTGTTTCGGCGTGGTAGCGGTACAGGAAGGGGACGTAGAGGAGACCTGTGGCGCCCGGTTTGAGCACGCGTGTCACTTCTTCCGCAGCCCGCTTGGGATCGTAGACATGTTCCAGCACGGCCAGGCAGAAGAGTCCGTCGATGGAGGAATCGGCGAAGGAAAGTTTGTGAATGTCCTCCACGAAATCGGGATGGTACTGGCCGGTGTAGTCCGTGACGCGGTACTGCACCCGCGGATCCGACAGAAAACGGCCGAATGTTTTCTGGTGATCGGGATTCACCCGGTCTCCCCGATTCGGATCGAGCCGCAGGCCCCCGCCGATATCGACGATCAATCCTCCCGCGGTGAAGATCTCCAGAGCTGCTTCGTTGAAGAACCGGTGCCAGAACGGACCATTGAGGGCATCCGAAAGGGAGGAAGGGCGTCGCAGGACGGCCGGAGGAATCTTGAAATCAGGGACGGAGAGAGGCACGGCGTCACTATAGCATGCGGCTTCTCTCTACGCTTTGACCGGCTCCACGTGGACCATGGTGCACTGTTCGCGCTTACCACTGAACTTCACTACACGCTTTTCTGAAAAGCGAACCTGACCGTCGATCGAGGCATGGATCGTCCAATCCTTCCCCATGTGTGTATTGACCCCCGGGCGGTACCAGAATCCTTTCTGTCGGATCAAAACCTCGCCAGCCGACACTACTTGTCCTCCAGAGCGCTTTACGCCGCGGCGTTTGGCAACGCTGTCTCTGCCGTTGCTTGTAGAGCCTCCTGCTTTCTTATGTGCCATAGCGGACGGATTCTACGCATTTTCCTCTTCCGTGCAAGGAAATACTCAGGCAGAATAGACGCAGCTTTGACGCGGGGTGGAGCAGCCTGGTAGCTCGCGAGGCTCATAACCTCGAGGTCGCGGGTTCAAATCCCGCCCCCGCAACCAATACATCTCCGACGACTACCGAGATTATCTGCGCAAGTCCTTTGTGCATTCCAATAACCGTCGCGAAGCGGTGAGTGGCTTCGACGGGCCACGACAATCGCGATTGCCGTGGCGGGCCCCACCGCTGCCCGCCCGGCCGAGCCGTTCGGACGGGGAGCGACACCGCTTAAGGGAAAAGAGAGTTCATGACCCGTTCGACAAGCTCAGGGTCACCCCAAATCATCAAAGAAACATTATCCACTTGTCACCCCGAGCGCCCGCCCGGACGTTGTCCGGTACGGACGGGTAATCGAGGGGTGAGAGAAAAACCGCCGAAGGCCCTGAGCGGAGCCGAAGGGCAGGTTTGTCTTTCATGAATTACAGTGCCCGTTTCAACTCTTCTATCCGGTCGCGGTGAAAGAAGTAGAGCTTCCAGTGTTCGAAGACCGGCATCTGCCGGAGGAGCTCCAGGTACGCTGCTTCGCGTTCTTCGGAGTACGTTCCCTGTTCGACTTCCGTTTCGTCCAGGGGACGCTGCTGCTCGGTGATGATGAGGACCTTCTCGCCCGGTTTCACCATACTCATATTCTCTTTTGCGTACTTGTCTTTGAACTGAACGGAACGGTAGTAGTCCAGTTCCTTATAACCTGCAGCGATACTGCGGCGCAGGGCGGTATTCTGGTTACTGATGTCTAAGAGCGTCTGTTCGAAGAGCACGTTGCGGTAAAAGGAGAGCGCGAGCCCGAATGCCATGAACCCCACGACCGTGAGACCCACGATAATCGTGAGTTGTTTACTGATCGGTTCGATATGCTGATAGGCCACGGGGTGGAAGCTTAGGGAAGACCTGACGAATTGTTCAATTGTTCAATTGTTAAATTGTTCGGGTATAGAGCATGACTCATCTGTTCAACCATTGAACAATTTAACCATTAAACAATCTACCTCCCCGACAGGAAGGCAGTTACAGTAACTTCAACGTATGAAAATCTACTGCTCCGGCATCGGCGGCATCGGTCTCTCGGCCTACGCCTCGTACCGTGCGAGCCAGGGACACCAGGTGCTCGGCAGCGACCGGGCGGAAACCGATATCGTGCGTGATCTTCAAGGGCAGGGAATCGAGGTTTTCCTCAAGCAGGACGGGTCGCACATTCCCGAGGATGTCGATCTCTTCGTCTTCTCCGAGGCGATTCCAGAGACGAGTCCCGAACGGCAGCGCGCAGAAGCACTCTCTATTCCGCAGCAATCGTACTTTCAGGCGCTCGGGGAGCTCACCCGCCTTCGCTCCTCTGGAGCTACGGACGGGCAGGCCCGCGATTTTCGCGTGATTGCCGTTGCCGGCACGCACGGCAAATCCTCCACGACTGCCATGGCGGCGCGCGTGCTGATCGATGCGGGGCTTGATCCCAGCGTGATCGTGGGCACGAAGATGCGTGAGATGAATGGCCGCAATTGGAGAAAAGGAGGGAGCCAACTCTTCGTCGTGGAGGCATGCGAGTACTGTCGGTCCTTCCATTTTCTCTCTCCCGAAGTGATCCTCCTCACAAATGCAGATGGTGATCATTTTGACTACTACCGCTCACAGGAGGATTACGAACAGGCTTTTGTCGACTTCGTGAAGCGACTTCCTCCGGATGGTCTCGTCATCACGCATGGCAAAGATCCTGTCTGCGCTTCGATAGCGGAGCGCGGCGGGCGAACAGTGATCGATGCCGATGCATTTCCTCTTCCGGCACTTGCCACCCCCGGCGTGCACATGCAGCAGAACGCGCAACTCGTCCTCGCCCTTGCGGAGGAATTTCACATCGATCAGAAGCAGGCTCTCGCATCGCTCTCCGGCTACGCGGGCTCATGGCGTCGCATGGAAGTGAAGGGCGAGACCACATCAGGTGTGACGGTGATTGATGACTACGGGCACCATCCAGTCGAGATCCGCGCGACCGTGCAGGCCATTCTCGGAGCCTACCCCGGCAGACGGCTGGTGGTTGTGTTCCAGCCGCACACGCACGATCGCACGCGCAAACTCTATGAAGCGTTCACGCAGGCATTCACAGGTTCTTCGGTCGTGATCATCCCGAATATCTACGATGCCAGGCCCGATCGTGAAAGCGGCTTGGTGGACATCTCTGCGTTTGTCCGGGACATCGGGCGGGGGAGCCGGGTGCAGGCAATCGATGGCAAGTCTCTTTTGGAAACGGAACGTCTGCTCCGCGAAAAGATTCTCAAACCGCAGGATGTGCTGCTCGTCCTCGGGGCGGGCAACGTGACGGAGCTGGCGTCGCAAATATTGAAGGTGAAGTAGTTTGTGTGTGTGAATGTTTCTTTTCCACCTTTGTCAGGCGACAAAGGTGGAGCCCCGCCCGTACCGAACGACGGTACGTTCGGGCGGGCAAAACGCCTGCGCGCCAACTCCCCTCCGCCCGGCCCTGTGCCTCCTCGCTGGCTCCTCCAAGGCTTCGGAGCCGACTCGTCGGCTGTCCGTTCCGCGGCAGGGCCTTCCCCTTCACCCCCAATGGCGCGCCCCCTCCAAAATTTCGAACATCCGTTTAGGCTTGGTTTTGCTGCGTCGCGGAGCGACGATAAATAATTCATCGCGAAGTTGTGGGTGGATCTCTGTGTCGTGAAGCGGCATAAATAATCTGTGGCGAAGGCGGGCTTTGCCCGCCTGGAGCCACACCTCTGAGGGGAAAGAGAGTCCATGAGAGAAAAACCGTAGGTTTGTCTCTCATGCCTTATTCCGGCTGAAACGAAGCCGTATTTTCCAGATACAGCTCCATTGCCGCCGAAATCATCTTGGCCATGGATGCGCGATTGACGGGATCCGCCGGGCCGAAAAGGCCGGTCAGATTACCTGTATCGTCGGTGTAGCCGCTCACAAGGCTGTGGGTCGCGGCGGTTTCGATGCAGTCGGCGTAGGGGATAGAGCGGGAGACGTCGTCGAACATGATTCCGGTGGGCCAGTCCCGCTTCACGTTGAGGACCTGCAGAAACGTAGCCACGACTTCGGCGCGGGTGGCGGGGCGCAGGGGATCGACCGACCGGTTCAGATAGACCAGCCAGCCCAGGTTTTCGGCGGATGCGAAGAAGGGTGCGAACCAGGTTCCTTTTGCCCGATCATTCTCCGGAGGATTTGTGACGTGGGTTTCGTCGATGCTCGCAAGCCGGTGGGCGATCTTGACGAGTTCGGCCAGCGTGACGGGATCATTGGGGCCGAACTTTCCCGTGGGATTTCTGTCCGCATTCCGGTAGCCGGACATCACTTTGGCATCCAACACGCGTCGGACGGATGCGGTGAACCACTGTCCGGTCGGGACATCCGTGAAAAGGACTGATTTTCCGTCAATGGTGGCTTTCACAAATTTATTCGCTTGATCCTCATTCTGCTGTTGCTCCGGAAGATTGTCGCAGACGATTTCCGTCGACAGGACGACGCGTCCGTCTTTGATCAGGCGTCCCGATTGGGGACCGGGCGTGTTGCATCCCGGAATGGGATCGAGGGTCACGGAGTAGAGACCGACGGGCATGGGGTCGTAGAATCCCGGTGTCACGCCAGTGTAGACCGCGCCATCCGGACCGGAGAGCGTAAAGGGGAATCCCGGAGGAGAGGTATCGACGCTCACTTTGCCAAACATAGTCAGGGTGTAGTGAATGTTGAGGAGAACGGTGCTCCCTTCATTCAACTGGAAGGCGGCTTGCGGCTTATCGATGACGACGGTCTCTCCGTTGAGGGTGAGCGTGACGGTCGCTGCCATGCCCGAGGGCGGCATCACGTTGAGCAGGTAGTTGCCTACCGGAGGGGCATCGTAGCTGTGCGTGGCAACATTCGTTTCGGTGCTCGTGCCGTCGGGTTTGAGCATGACCCAGTTCCCAAAAAGGGAGGGGAATCCCTCGAGTGGCGTTTGCGTAACGGCGATGCTGCTTCCGCTCTGCGTAACAGCCGGGAACGGGAAGGTGCCGCATCCAAGCAGCACGACGAGGAGGAGCGAGACGCGTCTGATCGTCATAGGTTTGAAGAGGGAGGAACACTACAGTGTTGCGCATGCACAGCGTTGTGTGCAATGGACGCCGTCTCGCTTCATGGTGCCGCCCATAACGAAACAGGACGCCCCTATTGTTGAGGGAACGCCCTGTCTTATGCAGTAGAAATTCTCTTCAGGCTCTCTGCTCGACCATGCGTCGGACGGTTTTCTTGGCGAAGAAAGCGGTGGAGACAAGGCTTGCGATCAGGAAGAGGATGTCGAATCTCAGTCCCGTGACCGGAAGACCTGTCACGCCGATGGTTGTCGTGGCGACGAGGGATGTCCCGGCGTTGTTCTCGGCAAGATCACTCGCCGATACGCGGGCTGTCAGGGTTGATTGATCACCCTGTTTTGAGGTTTCACTCAGCGTGAGCGGTACTGTGACAGACCAGGTTTTGCCCGAGTAGATCTGCGGGATTTCCCAGAAGGCCGTTTCGCCGGTCACCGTTCCGAAGCGCGGGAGTGGCGTTACAAACTGGGCAGATGCGGGATCGATCTGTGCGGAGACCACCACAGTATGAATGGTACGCGCACCCGTGTTCTTGACCGTGATCGTTTCGCGCACTGAGCCTCCGGCCAGTGCCTCAGCCTGGTGCGCGGTCGCCCAGATGCGGACGGTGCGTCCCTCATTGGCGTCTGCCACGGGTTCCTCGGATTCTACGGAAGAAGCAGAGGAGGAAGAAGAAGACGCCACGCCGCAGGTGAATTTACCCGTGAACGTGAGTGAACTATTGGCATTGAGCGTGCGTTGGATCGGCGAAACCAAGTTGCATCCCTCGCGCTTGTGGAATGTGACGCGGTACGCACCGGGTGCCATGCTGGTGTAGGTGGCGGGTGTGATTCCCGTATCGCGCAGGTCATTGGGTCCGAGGAGTTCGAACGAAACGTCCTGTGGGTCAGAGTCCACCACGACGGTTCCGTCGTAGCGGTACTTGATGATGACCGCGATTTCGTCCAAATCCGCAACCGTGAAACTTATGTCTCGGTCCACGGTGGCGATGATGTCCACGCCGTTCTTTGTGACAGTGGTTGTCATCTTGGCATCGGAGGGAGGCGTAAGGTGCAGGAGGTACGTACCGATCTCGGCGGATGGCAGTTCCTTGCGTTCCTGTTCGTTGATGGTGATCTGGGAGCCGATGGGGAAGGTGATGGTGTAATTACCGAACATCCCGATGGGACTCTGCTGGGTGATCGTCACCGAGCCGGCCGCATGTGCCTGAGTAGCGATGAGGAAGAGCAGTGATACAGCGGCGCTGGAGAGAGTTGTGCGCAGAGAGAACGTCATGGCGCGTGGGGGAAAGAAATCCTCCGTCCTGACAGGACAAAAGGGGAGTATTAAACCAGTAATAGTGTGATATGTCAATTATGTTTCTCTGGCTCAGACCATGCCGCGGACAGTGCTTCTTTCCAGATATCCTGCATTTGAGGCAAATCCACAGAAAGGAGGGTTTCTCCCTTATTCTTAATAGTGAGGAGGGGGGAGGGGGTTCCCGTTCCCAGTAGGGTGATGGGGACGCCGGATTTTTCACCCAAGGTAATGATTGCGTTGACGTGGTCTTTCCCAACTTCGAGCAGGAAACCACCGGATTGGCTAAAGAGGAGAGTATCCGCCCGCAGGGGCGAACTGAAGGAGGCGATGTCCACGGTGACGCCGATGGATCCGCCGCATTTCCTCTGCGGGAGGGTCATCTCGAAGAGGGCGAGCAGGAGTCCGCCGTCGCTCACATCGTGACACGAGCGGGCAGAGCCAGATTGAATAACTTTTGTGATCAATTGAATTTGTTGAGCGGTGGAGGAGAAGTCCGGCTGCGGCACATTTGCGCCGAGGAGCGCGTCACGCGGTGAAGCAGTTAGCTGCTCCAGCACATCGTAGTAGAGGGAACCGCCGCACTCATTCCGTCGTTCGCCGACGAAGAGGAGCACGGAGTCCGGTTCTTTGAGCTGCATGGTCACGGCCCTCTTGGCATCGGGCAGAACGCCGATGCAACAGACGATGGCCGTGGGATCGATAGCGCTTAAGTCGGGCTTGCCGTTGTAGAGGCTTACGTTCCCCGAAATGATCGGTACCGGTTCACCGTTCATTTCGACCCCGCGGGCGGCGTCAGCGATACCACGCACCCCCTCTTCCAAGGCAGAGAGCTGCTCCGGGATCTCCGGATTCCCGTAGTTGAGACAGTCGGTGAGCGCGCGGGGAACGGCGCCGACGGATGCCACGTTGCACATGGATTCCACGGTTGCATTGGCGCCCTGCCAGTAGGCGGAAATCCTGCCATAGCGACCGTTACCGTCCGCAGCCAGAGCGACGCCAACGTTCCGGTCTTTCTCTGGTAGATCTGCCCATCCCGGGTGCGTGCCCTCATGGACGTAACTTGAAAGATCCTGCAACGGAGCGATCACTCCCGCGTCGCCTTCGCCGGCCTCTACGACAGTATTGCCGATGATGTCTTTGTCGTAGTGGCGGATGAGAGGAGAGACGCTGGCTGCGTTGGGGTGGCGAAGCATCGACGTGAAAATTTCCTCGAAGGTGAAAGTCTTGTTCCCGACGGTCACGCGGTTTCCCGCGCAGGTGATGACGGGTTCCTTTCGAGCCGAAGGCGGGAGCTTTGTCGGTCGCTTGTACTGGAGGCCGCAGGTGATGTCGAGTGCCTTGGCGCTGCAGACGATCTGCCCGCGATACGTGAGGCGAAACAGGGGATCGACGGTTACGCGGCCTATGCGGCTGGCGCGAGCGTTTTCGGCCACCTCCGGCAGATTCCAGATTTCGTTGTAGTGATGCAGGATAAAGTTCGTGAGGGAGGGGTGGCAGATCCAACAGAAGCGTTCCTGCGTTTCGGCGCAGCCGATGACTTCCGGCGGCAGATCTGCAACCGCTGTGTGCACGGCCCCTAAGTCCACTTCCGCTCCCAGTCCCCGATCTGCGACCTGCTCCACGCTCGCGCACACCACACCGCCGGCTCCGAGATCCTTGAAGCTCACTTTGTCCAAGTGTTTGTTCGCCGCAAGCCAGTCGAAGAGCGCGTACGTGGAGGCGAGCAGGTGACGCTCCAGAAAAGGGTTGGGCTCCTGCACGGCGCCCGCGTTCTGCTCCTTCTTCTCCTCTTCCATCGAGGCGCTGGCGAACGAGGCGCCGCCAAAGCCGCTGCGGTCGGTAGGCTTGCCCACCAGAATGATGTCGTACCCGACCGTTCCCGCTTCGGGCGGCACTTCGCTGTGAATGACTTCGTCCTCGCGGACGATGCCGACTGCGATGGCGTTCACGAGGCAGTTGCTGTTGTACGATGCATCGAAGACCGTATCGCCGCCGAGATTGGGGATGCCCAGAGGATTGCCGTACCCCGCGATGCCGCGGGCGACCTCGCGGGCGATGGTGCGCGATTCCTCGGTCTTGAGGTCTCCCAGACGAAGTGCGTCCAATGCCCCGATTACCCGTGCGCCCATGCACACCACATCGCGGACGACGCCGCCGATGCCCGTGGCAGCGCCCTCGAAGGGCACGATTTGCGAGGGGTGGTTGTGCGATTCGTGGGAGATGACGAGCCCCCAGCGTTTGCCGGCAGGCGCATCGGTGATGGCCACGATGCCGCTATCTTCCTTCGGGCCCAGAATCACATGCGAGCTTTCGGTCGGGAATGTTCTGAGAAAGCGCCGACTCGATTTGTAGCTGCAGTGTTCGCTTCCCTGGATGCCCCAGATCGTCGCCTCGACAATCGTGGGATCACGCTTGAGCATCGTTCCGATCTTGCGCGCCTCCTCTACGGTGAGGCCGATCTTGTGTTTTTTCAGAAGCTCCTTCACGTCCGCATCGCTCTTTGACGAGAGGGGGAGGAGGGGGATCGTGGGAAGTTGGTCGGAGTGAGGGGTCATCTGTGACTTTATCATAAAGCAAAGGTTTGAGAAGCAACAGAAGTCAGGAAAATCTGAAAGGTTAAAACCTCTCTGGCTTCTCTCACTTCTCAAACCTCTAAAACCTCTCGCTTCTCAGGCTTCTCTAACCTTTTGCACCTCTTCAACCTTTCACTGCAGGATGAACGTCAGCAAACCGATCTCTGTTCGTGTCCGTTTTTGCGGGTATCATGTGGAGGTGATGGGATCATCGTTGCTTTCGGCATTGTTGCTTCCCTTTGCGCTCTCGGTGCATGTTCAGGCGCAGATTCCGGCTTCTGTGCCACCCGGCGCACAGCGCGTTACGATGCTCATGCTCAATCTTTCTGCTTCATGTAGCGGAGATATTTTCGTGCACGGTGTCACGGTCACGCATGGTGGGATGGGGGCTGTCCGTGATCTCTCTTCCGTTTACGCGATGAGTGACGGTCAGCGGATTTCGCGTGGACGCGCGCTTTCTTCCGGCGATGGCTCGGTCACGCTCACCTTTCGGCCCGCACTCACCGTGCCCGCCTGTGGCGAGAAAGATCTTTCGATCATGGCGGATTTCTCGCCGGATGCCGCCGTCACAGGGGAACACAGACTCTCTCTCCTTTCATCCGGCAGCATCGATGCCGGTGATGCGATCGTAACGCTTGAAGGCAGCGTCGATGCTCCAGTGCGCAGAACGGCGGGGACAGAGCAGGGGAGTGTGACGACTGAATTCCTTCCCCTCCTGCAGAGAATCACGTACGGGGATCACCGCATCGTGGCACGTCTCCGTCTCACGGCGGAAGGCACATACGATCAGATCGTGGATGCCATCACGCTCACCAATGACGGTTCCGCGCGAGACGGTGATCTGCAGAATCTCACGCTCGAGACCAGCCGCGGACAGACACTCGCCCGGCTTTCCTCTCTGCGCGAACATCTCGCTCTTTTCGTCCTGACGACGCCCCTCACGATGGAACGGGGACAGGTGTTTCTTCTCACGGTTCGGGCGGATGTGCGCGCGGGCAGGCGGCGTACGGTCGGGTTTACGCTCGAAGAGCCGGGTGATCTCTTCTCCCATCGTGCACAGATCCGGCGATGATGTTTCACAAGACAGCAGTAACCCGTGCCGAAGCTTGGCTTTGCCAAGCTGGAGGCACACTTTAAAGGGAAAGAGAGTTCATGAGAGGAAACCGTAGGTTTCCTTTCATGATGTACTTCCACACGCATCGTCCATTCAGGGAATTGTCTTCTTTATGCGCTTCACGCATAATGCCGGAAATTCTCAGTGCCTCCCATGAGACGATTCGTTCTCCTCCTCCTTGCGGTCGCCCTTCTCGGCGGGATTCCGCTCGCCCTGTATTTTCGCAATTCCTCTCCCGCCGCTCCGTCGCAGCAAACGGAGGAGGTGATGACTCTCGCAGCCCGGAAGAGCCGTTCCCTGCAGTCAGCGCGGCTGACCGGTGGTGGTCGTTTTCGTCTGGAAGGGGGGACGCTTCCGGTTTCGGGAACTGCTACATTGAGCGGTGTCCTCCAGGATGCGGGAGACAGCGTGCAGATGTCCGTTACGGTGGATGCGCTTGTCTCTCCCGGCGGCAATCGGAGCCAGACATTCCGCCTGCAGGGGGCAGGCGATATAATCATTGCTAGCAAGAAGGAGCTCTACTTTAAGATTCAGTCGCTCTCGACGGAACCCGATGATTCGCTCTTTCAGCCGGAGCTGGTGAACCTTCTGACCGGTCAGTGGTGGGCGTTGCCCGCTCCTGTTTCAGAGCAGGAGGGGACGGTTCCCGGGGGAACGATGACCCCGTCGCCGAGCGTGCTCCGCGCGCAGGCGGAGGTGGTGCGGGTCGTAGAGGATCTTGGGTCCGTCACGCTCGATAGCGTTACGGCCTACCACTACGCTGTTGCCGTTGATCCCGATAAGTTGTCTTCGTATCTGAAAGAAGTCGCCTCGGCACGGAATGAAACCCTGGATCGCGACAGTCTGTCGAGTGCTATTGCCGATCTTCAGGCAACGGGGGAGATGTGGATTGATGCCCAGACGTACGCGCTTAAGAAGGTGACGTGGGAGATCCAGGAGATCAAAACGGCACAGGGAATCCTGAGCGGTTCCTTCGAGATTTCGCTCAGCGATTTTGACAGTGCACCCCCGGTCGCACCTCCTCAAGATGCGAAGCCGTTTGCCCCGGCTTCGTTTTTCGGAATCACTGCCGATCAGAATGTTCCCGGCGGTTCTCTCACTCCCGAACAACGGGAGCAGTACCGTTCCCTCATCGAAGGAGCTACGCCCCCACTTCAGTGAGTGCGATGACCCCATCCCCCTTCAAACCCATCGACGGCATTGCGGCACCTCAACCGTTCTCTCCGGAAAAGGCGGTTTCCACTGCGTCTCCGCCGCAGCAGAAGGATCCTGCTGTCACGAAGCGGCGCTTCTTCAAGAGGCTCATCATCGCGTTCATTGCGATTCCGTACCTGACCTATGCGCTCTGGTCAGCGTATCTCCTCGCGGTGTTGCCGGATCCAGCGGGTGCCTATGACCGGTTGATTCCCATCGGCACGATGGTGGCGATCGTGTGCGCGGTCGTGCTCGTCAGTATCGGACTCTTCACGTTTCTCCGCATCGGTGCGGCGGATTCCATTCCGCTTCCACGGCGTCGCCTGGCCGCCATCAAGGCTGCCGGCGTCATCCTGCCCGGTCTGATCATGAGCGGTATGGTGCCGTTCATGATCCAGCGTGAGCCGACTCTTGCGATCACGGTGGTCGCTCCCGAAGCAACAGAAGAAATGGTGGCTCCGCTCTCGGTGACGTTCAGCGCGCAGTCTGCCGTGGAGGTTCTGGCGCGTCGCCAGCTCACGGCAGAGAAGTTCGTCTGGGATTTCGAAGGGGACGGCAAGTTGAATGCCGAGACGACCGATCCTACTGTTACGGCCTACTATGACCGTCAGGGACAGTACACCGTCGCCGTCGCCGTGTTCCTGAAGGACGGGAGCACGCGCCGGATTTCCAGTGTGCTCACCATCATGCGTGCCGTGTTTTCCGTGGATCCGGTACAGCCGATTCTGGATGAACCGGCACGGCTCAGTATCGCCCACCTCGTTACGAAGAAGGAGGATGTCGATCAGGCGGAGTGGGATTTTGACGGGAATGGGGAGATCGATCTCACGACCAAGGCGCTCGATGTCGTCCATACGTTCTTCATGGAAGGGTCGACGAAGGTGAGCGTCCAGGTGACGCTCGCGACCAAGGCGCAGCAGACGTACGAGCGAACCGTCGAGGTGCTCCGTTCCCTCCCGCTCCCATTCCCGGTGGAGTTCATCGCCGAGCCGGAACACCTCATTGGGCCTGCTCCCTTTGGGGCCGTGTTCCGCGTGAGGACCGATGAGCCTGCCCGGGTCATCCTCTGGAATTTCGGTGACGGTACCGAAGCCCGCGGGGAGCGCGTGGGACACACGTTCACCCAGCAGGGAGTCTTTCCGGTCACGGCTGAAGTGCGATCCGAAGCAGGGCAGGTCGCCAAGATCACGAAGATCATTCGCGTGACAGAGGATCTTCCTCTGACAGATCTGACATTCAGCGGGTCACCGGAAGTGAGGAATAGCAAGATCAGCGGGGAGGTTCCCGTGATCGTCGACCTCAAACCGCGCACGACCGTGCCGCTCGTCGAGTTCTTCTGGGAGGCGCCCGAAGCGACCTCCGTGGGATCCACATCTACTTCCGTGCAGGCGGTGTACCGGCGTGAAGGAACATACACGCTCTGGCTCATCGGCCAGGATCCCGATGGACGTGTCCTGCGCAAGCCCATTACCGTTGAGGTGCTCCCTCCGGCATCCGCGGTGGTCATCCAGATGGATCCGGATGGCGGTACCTCACCGCTCACGGTGCGCCTCGACGCGTCTGAGACTAAGATTCAGGATGAACAAATCAGCGGTTTCGAGTGGATGTTCAGTGATGAGGTGCAGGGAGCTACTCACCAGCAGGGGGCACAGGTCTCTCATACGTTCCAGAAGCCCGGGACCTACGAAATTTCCGCAACAGTGTTCACCACCAATGGCAAGGAGTATTCCGCGAGCAAGACGATTGTCGTCCGTGCGCCCGTGATCGATGCTTGTATCACCGCCAGTCGCACCGAAGGCAAGGCTCCCTTGGGCGTCCAGTTCCTGAGCGATTGTTCCACGTTGGGTCAGAAAACGACGTATGCGTGGGATTTCGGAGACGGATTCTCGAGCGACCAGAAGAATCCCATTCATGATTTCCAGCGCTCCGGAGCCTATGCTGTTACGCTGACACTGCGTGATGGTGACAGCATTTCGGCATCGGATCCTCTTCCTATTACCGTTCAACCATGAAGCGAAAATCTCTCATTCGCGTTCTTGCGATCATCGGCATCCTGGGGCTCGCCCTAACGGCGATCGCTCCGGCGTTTGGCTGATTCGTGAGTGGCAAACTTCAGCCTTCGCCCTTCGGCCGACAGGGCGGTTTTCCCTTCACGGACACCCCTTTCCCTCAGGCAGGCCCCAGCCCCTTCCTTTTTTCATATAACCTCCATCCCCCAACCCCTTCCTCCCGGGGAGGAAGGGGAGAGCTTCTTTTGGAAGCCAAACAATTACATGAAAATAAACATTCCCCCTCTCCTCGGGAGAGGGGGCTAGGGGGAGAGGTTTGTAAAAAAGAGAGGGGAATCGAGGAGACAAATGTCGCAAAGCTCTACTGGAATACGTCTTCGTAAGGAAACGACGCCGCTGTGATGAAAGGCAATGCGACCTCCGGGGGACGTTCCTGCATGAGAAAAGTCGCAGCAGCAGCGATCATCGCGGCGTTGTCGGTGCAGTAGAGGAGCTGTATGGGAAAGCGGACAGGACGGTCGCCGCAGACGTCGCTCAGCATTGTCCGCAAGCGTCGGTTGGCGGAGACGCCCCCCACGACGTGCACCTCTCGTACGTCCCCATGGTGGCGCAGCGCGCGGGAGACGCGGTCAATGAGGTGCGCGCAAATCGCATGTTCGAATGATGCGGCGAGATCGGCAACGCGCTCGGCGTGTTGTGCCGGCGGCAGATCGCGGAGAGTGTACTTGAGTGCGGTCTTGAGGCCGGAGTAGCTGAAGTCGAGCGTATCTTCACCTGAGAGCGGATGAGGGAACGGGAATGCCAACGGATTACCAAACTCGCCTGCCTGCGAGATGGACGGACCGCCGGGGTAGGGGAGGGAGAGCATGCTCGCTCCCTTGTCGAAGGCCTCGCCCGCGGCATCGTCGCGCGTTTGGCCGAGCAGTTTTCCGTGTACGTGCGATGTCCGCAGCCACAGTTCCGTGTGCCCTCCCGATGCGGAGAGGGTAAGCATCGGAAACTGTGGATGGGGGATTGGAGATTGGGGATTGTTCATTTCGGTCAGCCACGTGGAGGAGAGGTGGCCGAGCGTGTGATGCACGCCGATGAGGGGTTTTTTCCAGAAAGCCGCGAGTGCGCGGGCTGTCACGGATCCGACGAGCAGCGAACCGAGAAGTCCCGGCCCGCGTGTGACGGCGATGAGATCTATGTCTTCGGGAGTGATCCCTGCCTGCGTGAGTGCCTGATCAATAACCGGCTGGATGGAGCGGATCTGTTCCCGTGCCGCGTGTTCCGGAATCACTCCGCCGGAGAGCGAAAAAGCATCGCGCGAAGATGCGATGATGCAACTGCGTACGTTCGTGCCATTGGTGACGACTGCCGCGGAGGTTTCGTCACATGATGTTTCGATGCCGAGAACGTTCATATCTACCCTCAGAGTAGGGGAATATTGCCCCTTTGAGGAGGTTTTGATTTATATTAAAAATATTGTATAATATCCATAACACATGATTCAACACCAAAAACGGTCCATTGCCTACGTTCTGGCAGTTCTCAGCATTGTGCTTTCGCTCTTTCTCTGGGCGGGCATCGTGCGGAGTTTCATGGCTCCTTTAGCGCAGGTGACGGGGGAGGACACGCCGGCGGCTCCGGAGCCGGTTTCGTCTTCAGGCGGCTCGCTGCCATCCGGCGATACCGGCATGCATGCCGTGACACCGATGCGGTCAGCGCCGCTCATGCCCCCGCTCCACTTTGCCGGCAGCGCCACGCCGGTCTCGACTGACCGTGGCAGTACGTCTTCCTCCGTCGCAGATCAGCAGAAGAGCGATGAACTTGCGCAGTGGGAGATCCGGGAACTTGCGACACTCTCGATTCCCTCGCTTTCCATCCGCTCGACTGTTTTCCTTCCATCGCGGCGGTACTGGGATGCGCATGACTGGGAAACCATGGAACGTCAGATGCAGGTGGGGCTCCTCTACGGTGTCGTCTCCTACCCGCACGCCGTACTGCCCGGTGCAAACGGCACCATCGTGATTGCAGGACATTCCAGTCCGCCCAACGACCGGGCGCGTGAAAGCCGGTTCGGTACCATTTTCGCTTCGCTTCCGGCGATCGAACCCACGGTGCAGATCATCCTCCGTACCGGTAGTGAAACGGTGACCTATGCAGTGGTAGATACCAGGATCGTGCCGGCAGGGGATACGACGATTCTCGTTGAGCAGAAGGAGGAGAGCCTTCTCAAGCTCATTACCTGCTATCCGATTGGATCAACGAAAGACCGTTTCGTGGTGATTGCAAAGAGGGTGGAGGAATAGAAGGACGATTGTCGATTGGCGATAGATCCATTGGCGATATGCGGAAAACGAGCTTCTTATAAATGATCGACAATCGCCAATCAGAAAATCGCCAATACATCGGGTACACTGATTCTGTGATTTCCTTCTTTCCCTCCCGCGAAGTTGCCGTCTCCCTCTTCGGATTTGGAATCCACTGGTACGGGATTCTGTACATCGTCGCGTTTCTGATCGCATTTCTCCTCCTGCCGCGGCTGCAAGGAGAGCGCGGTCTCGCCCTCTTGCGAGATGACTGGTCGGCTGTGCTCACTTCCGGCATCCTCGGCGTGCTCATTGGGGGCAGGCTCGGCTACGTACTCTTCTACCATCCGGTGTACTTCGCTCTGCACCCGCTGGAGATTGCGTTTGTTTGGAAGGGCGGGATGTCTTCGCATGGCGGATTCCTCGGTGTCGGCATCGCGTTCCTGCTCGCTGCGCGCAAACACCGTATTCCGTTTCTTGCGTTGCTTGATCTGGCCGTCATTCCCGGCGCCATAGGACTTGCCCTCGGGAGAGTGGGGAACTTCATCAATCTGGAGCTCTACGGAACCGTGACAACGTTGCCTTGGGGCATTACGATTTCGGGCGTCGAGGGGTTGCGTCATCCCGTGCAGCTCTACGCCGTTGCCAAGGATCTCCTCATTGCTGTGATCTGCCTGTGGCATCTCCGGCGCACGAGAAATTTGCGTCCCGGCGGGACGTTCGCCGTGTTTCTGATGCTGTACGGCTTTCTCCGTTTTCTTGTCGAATTCGTGCGCGAACCGGATAGTCCGCTTCTGTCATTCAGTTCGTTCACACTCACGTGCGGACAACTCTATACGCTTCCGTTCATGCTCATCGGGATGATTCTCTGGGTGCGGTGGAGGCGGGAGTCGCTTCTCCGAGCTCGTGAGTGAAGGATCGGAGGAATGTTTGACGATGGAGTGAACTCACGCCACGGATTCGCAGTGCCTCGAAGTGCTCCGGCGTTCCGTAGCCTTTGTGTATCGCGAATCCATAGTCCGGAAAGCAGGTATCTTGCCCGACCATCAACCGGTCGCGCGTCACCTTGGCCACGATGGAGGCGGCCGAGATGCAGGGCTCCAGATCATCCCCGTCGATGATCGCGGTGTGCGGATAGTCGAACCAGAATTTGTCGCGGCCATCCACCAGCAGGTAGGTGGGACGGCAGGTTCGAGCGAGTGCTTCGACCGCATCCTGCATCGCTTTCTCGGTTGCGGGCAGGATGCCGTAGCGGTCGATGAACGCCGCATCCACGATGCCCTCTCCGTACATGCAGTGCGCGGCGATCCAGGTGAATGCCTCTTCGCGCATATTCGGCGTGAGCTTTTTTGAGTCGCGGATGAATCGGGGGAGGGGGATTCCTGTCGGGAGGATGCAGGCCCCGGCAACCACGGGTCCCGCCAGCGCGCCCCTGCCAGCCTCGTCGATTCCGGCGATGATGGCCGATTTGGTAGTCTCTCTCGTCATTTGACAAAATTACAATAATGTATAGAATAACTCAGCTCTTTTACAGGATACTGGAAGAACGGCGAAGGGACACTGAAGCAGAGTTGCCCGACGTGTCTGTTCGCGGTTTCCCCGACAGGGGGGCGATCCAAGGTATGGAGACACCCGCAATGTCCCAACTTCTGGAACCATTGTTTCGCTTCTTCACGGAGGAAGATGGATGGTTGCACGTTGCAGCCATCCTGATCGCCCTGGTCTTCTGCATCGCGGCGCACTGCTACGAAAAGTGGAAAGACCACTAGGGTGAAACCCAATCCGGAGTCATTCAGCCCCTCGCTGCGTGACTCCGTATTTTTGCGTGCGCAGAAGTTCCCGTGCAATCTCACGCTCGTTCCACGGGATCTGCCCCTCCGCGGTCATCATGGTGGTGTCGCTGCCCTTGGCGCAGAGAATCACGGCGTCACCGGGCTCTGCCTGCGAAAAGAGGAAGGCGATGGCTTCTCTGCGATCAAAAATTTTATGTGCCTCCGTCTTCGATTGGTCGATGCCCGCCCAGACCTCTTCGATGATCTTCTGAGGATCTTCGGTGTAGGGATCTTCATTCGAGACGACGACGACGTCGGCAAGCGAAGAGCAGATTCTGCCCACGATCGGGCGCTTCTCACGCATGCGGTCTCCGCAGCTGCCCGTGAGCACGAGGATGCGCTTACCTTGCGGGAGCATCGTCCGTAGGGTCGTGAGCGTCTTCTCGTACGCGGCTGGGGTCACCGTGAAGTCCACGAACACCGAGAAGGGCTGCCCTTCGTCGATGCGCTCCATGCGTCCGGGGATTGCCGAAAAGGAGTGCAGTGCCTTCACGGCACTATCCATCGGAATTCCCACAGCATGCGCACAGGCGATGGCGCAGCAGGCATTCTCCAGATTGAAGGCGCCGGGGATGGCGAGGGTCAGCTGCTCGCTTGCAGCTTGTCGCTGAGAGCTTTGAAAGCCGAGCTTGTCCTGGATTGCCTGCTGAGCGGGCTGCCAGCGGATTGTGGCTTCGGAGCCGGTGGGCGTCGCGCGGATGGATGAAAGCTGCAGGTCGGTTCCCTCCCGCCTTCCGTACACGATCGTGTACGTCGTAGGAAAGTTCTGGAAAAGCAAAAAGCTTTCGTCATCGGCGTTGAGGACTTTCGTCCCGCCCCGTCGCACCATGCGGAAGAGAAGTCCCTTGTCCCTGCGATATTGGTCGATTGTTCCGTGGTAGTCGAGGTGCTCTGGCGTTACGTTCGTCACGGCACCCACGAACGGCCAAGTGCAGTTGAGTCGTCCCTGCACCAGTCCGTGAGAAGAAACTTCGAGTACCGCGTGCGTGCATCCGGAATGGACGAGGCGGCGCAGGAATTTCTGTATGAGGAACGGCGATGGCGAGGTCTTCTGCGTGGCGTTTTCTGTGCGTTCATCCCCGATCTGCAGGAATGCGGTGGAGAGTGCGCCGGCTTTGATTCCTGCGATTGTGAGGATGTGCGCGATCATGCCGACGGTGGTCGTCTTGCCGTCGGTGCCCGTGATGCCGATCACCGTGAGTGTGCGAGCGGGAAAGCCGTTCACGAGTGCGGCGACGAAGGCCTTGACACGGTGCCAGACCAGGCGCAGGGGACTTCGCTGCGGGATGGCCTGTTTGAGGGCGCGGATAAGAGAACGCATTGAGAGATCAGAATAGCATGATGTCGATATGCTTCTATCCTATTCCCTTCTGTACTTTCTTTGTCAGGGCGCCAAAGAAGGGATCATTCCCTCGTTGAAATACGTATGAATCTATTTCTTCCGTCAGGGGACTAGGGAACCTTGCCACGCCCGTACCGAACGTCGGTACGTTCGGGCGGGTTCGGTTCCCTAAGCCCCCCGACACCTCCCTTACCCTCCTAACAGTACCCGTTAATACTAGAAATGGGCCGCGAGAGAAGTTTTCTTTCTGTTCTGTTTTTGTTTATTGAAACAGAATAGTACGTGCTTGCCGTAGATCTTTCTCGATCTGCTTCTGTAAGAGTCCAACAGTCCGGAAATTCCTGATGCCTCGAAGCCGTTTCACCACTTCCACTTTTACGTGCAGGGGGGCGCGACGGATTAAGGAATCAATGACGTGCACCTCACAGGTAATGGAGTTCCCAAAAACAGGCCGCGGACCGAAGTGCATCGCTGCCGCAAACGTGCGCCGGTTCCATGCGACACGGCAGGCGAAGATGCCATTCTTGAGCGTGCGCGGGATCTCCTTCAACGCAAGATTGAGCGTCGGGGAACCGATCGTGCGCCCACGCCCTGCTCCCTTCACGACGCGGGCTACGAAGGAGGGGAGGGAGAACGGGGAAGGGCTCATCACGGAGTGGTGGTGCCGGTCTTCGCAGCTCTCGCGCTATCGGCAAGATTTTTGGCGAGTGTCTGCACCTGATCGCTTAAACTCGCGAGACTGGGGCTCAGCTCCTTGCCGCGTGTGGCGAGATTCCACGCATCCCCGCAGAGCCGGATGGATTCGTCGAATTGCTGGTTGATCCCGGCGCGGTAGGCACGAACGATGGAGCGGAAGGCTTCGGTGATCTTGAGTGCTCCCTGCACGAGTGGCTGATTGGGCGCTCCTGCGTTCGCTCCACGGGCGGCCAGCAGGGCGCGAGCCGAGGCGAACTCCGCCTGTTCAGGATTACTCTCTTTCAGGCTGCCGAGGACGATGAGGATTTCACTCTCCGCCTCTGAGAGCAGTGCCTGCGTGCGCTTGCCGTTTCGGTACATGAGGAAACGGTAGAGGACGAGAGCCGTGTCACCGCGCGTGAGTTCACGACCGGGAGCAAACGTGCCTTCGCCCGTTATCATGGTCATAGATGCGGTGATGGCGTAGCGCAGGTAGGGGTAGTACCAGGCCGTGGGATCGGTGACATCCGTTGCGAGCGGTAGGGTGATTTCGCTGTAGGCTGTGGGATCAATCTGATAAGCCAGCAGGATCATCTTGATGAATTCCATTTTGGTCACGGGTTTTGTTCCGTTGAATGCGGCCTTCGCGGGTGGCCCATCCACGATGGAATTCTGACGGGCAGCCTCTACGTAGGGCAGGTACCAGTCTCCGGCTTTGATATCCGTGAATGGGGTTGCCGTGAGCTGATCGAGCGCTTCCTTTTTGAGGAGAGGAGCGATGATGATCTTGATCGCCTCTGCGCGGTTGACCTTCTGATTGGGGCGGAACGTACCGTCGGCGTATCCGCTCAGTACTCCTACGGACCGCAGATACTCCGCTGCCTCCGCGACCGCGGACCCCGAGGGAACATCCTTAAAAGCGGTCTCTTGCGCTTGTGTGAACGATGGTAGAAGCACAGAGAGGGCAAAAACGCCTGCGAGAAGACCGGAAGCGTGTTTCATCGGATGCATGAGAACGTGGGGAACGTGTGCATCCTAACAGTCGTATATATCAATCGCAAATCGTGATTTTGCTCATCTTTATCTATCGCGGGGAGGTATAGACTAATTTATAAAATAATGTTAGAATAGTACGAACATAGCATGAATACAAAAAAAGTCATTTTCCGGCCATCTCCGTTGCTGTCGCGTCTTCTCCTCACGCTTGGCGGTGGGGCGATTGCCGTCTGTCTGCTGGCATCCGTCACCGTTGCGCATGCATCGGAGAGCGCTTCGTTCCGTTTGTACGATACGATCCCCAATGACGGCAGCCTCGGAGGTGCCGCCTCTGAGACCTTTCTGCTCAATGAGAATGGCGTGACATGGGTGGCCAAGCCCGTTACGAGCGCTCATTTCCAGATTGTCACTGCGCCGCCTGTATCGAGTTCCTCTGCCTCGTCGGTGAGCAGCGCTGTCTCTTCTGCTTCTTCTCCGGCTGCCTCTCATCCCAGTGGAGGGCACCGTGGCAAGCGTACTCCTCCCGCGCTTCACCCTTCGGCAGGTCAGAGATCTTCTTCGTCATTTTCCTCCTCGCCGGCGTCTTCTTCTGCTTCCACTGCCGCCGGTTCCTCTTCGGCTTCAAGTATTTTGCTGCCTGTCGCTCCATTCACTCCTGACGTCACGGAGCCTGTCCCTTGCCTGGAGCCATTGCATCCCTCCGCTTCCTGTGGCGATCATTGTCAGTGTGAACGGCCATGGTCCTTTGGGGGCATGTGCGTTGCGGTGTCACGTTCCCTGTGGTCTTGGCTCGGCATCGTCTGTGCCGCCATCGAAGTGCTGCTGCTCCTGCGTATCTTCCGCCATCGCGCACTTCTCTGCCGACGTTCCCGATGAAACGCCTTCTCGCACTTCACTGGCTGCTCTGCACCTGCATGCTTGCGTGGGTCGCTCTCGCGGCTGTTTGGAGTCCTGTCCTCGCCGCCGCATCGGGTCCACAGACGTTCGTCTATAACGGTCACCTGCTCGATGCGAGTGGCAATGCTATCCAGACGGCGCACACGGTGCGCTTCAGCCTGTGGACGAGTGCGGATTACGTGACGGGCGACGTGACCGCTACGGGAGCGATCCTGACATCGGCCGTCACCTATGCGGGGTGGAAAGAAGCCTTCACCGTCACGCCCGATGCGCGCGGCTACTTTTCGGTGCAGCTGGGGAGCGGAACGGCCATTCCGGATTTTTCCACGTTCTCCGCCGCCGATCTCGCTTCGCTCCACCTGCAGGTGGAGGTGAAGGCGGCGGCCGATGCGGCCACTGCGTACGAGGTGCTCGATCAGGATGGAAGCAATGAAGCAGTGGACCGCGCGCCGCTTCTCGCCGTGCCGTTCGCCCTCAATGCCGATTTGCTCGATCAGCATCACGCGGGAACGGGGAGCGGATCGATTCCCGTTCTCTCGAGCGGAGGGCTCCTTGATCTCTCGCAGGCACCGGGAGGTACCGAGCTGAACACGTTCACCATTGATGCGGATAATTCCGTCTCCAGTGGAAACATCAGTCTTGAATTCGGCGATGCCCTGGGTAAAACGCTCATCTACGATGTCACAAACGGCCGGTTCGACTTCAACGATGATCTCAGGGTGCAGGGCAACCTGACGGTGACAGGACTCATCAATGGAATCGATATCACTCAGATCGCAAGTTCGACCGACAATTCGCATCTCAAGGTCTCTTCAGGTGCAGCTCTCACCGTCACCGTGGCGCGGGGAGATTACCGTTTGGGGGGCAAAGTCACGCAGTATGCCGGGGCGAATAATGTCGCGGTCACGGACGATGCTACGAATTACATCTTCTTTTCTTCCGGCGGCCTGACCATGAGTACGATCGGCTTCCCGACCGATAGTGCGGTTATTCCCATCGCGTCGGTCGTCGCGTCCGGCGGAGCTGTGCAGACCATCACCGATCGCCGTGTCTTTAACAGCAACGATACGCAACGCACGATCGTCAAGGTCTACGAACCTCTCTACGAGGGAGCGGCGTATGATGGGGATGGAACCAATAACGTGGGGCAGCTTAAAGTGGGTCATTCGGGGAGCGTCCTTCGCAACTACTACGACTGGTCATCCACCCGCTCAACGCTGCAGGATTACGATGCATTGCTGCGTGTCCCGGTTTCATCCGATTTCACTCGATGGGGGAGTGTGCCTCTTACGCTCATCTACCGCACGGCGTCTTCCGATGCCAACGTGACTGCTTTGGCAATCAGTGTCTACGATACGACGGGGGCGGCGGTCACCCTCACGGGTTCCGGGGCTTCCGGTCTGGCCTCTACGGATTGGGTGACGGCAAGTTGGGGCTTTGCCGGTTCGCCCACATGGACGCCCGGCGGGGAAATGCTCATCAAGCTCTCATTTGCGGCAAAAGACAGCGCTTCGGTGCAGGTGGGGCCGCTCTCCGTTCGTTTTGCAGAGATGCTGTCAGAATAGCGTATGTCTGTTTGGGCAGAGTACAGAAGTCAGCACGGTTTCCTTTTGGAGAGCAATGTTACACGGTGATAATCCGTGAATAAACCCCCGGCTCTGCCGGGGGAATCCGGCTGGTTCTACCGTTCCGGCGTTTCTGATTGCCTGCTTTTTTACGCAAACCTCTATCCCTCCGCCCCCCCTTTCTCCCGCGGAGAAAGGGGGAATATTTTTCTTCAAAAAACACCCCCTCTCCCCGGGAGAGGGGGAAGGGAGGAGAGGTTTGTACAAATACATCGGGAAGAATGTGAGGTGTTGGAAAAGCAAACAAGCCCCTTCCAGGGGCTTTCCCGAAGCTACCGGCTCTGCCGGTAGTTGCTGACTATGTTATAGATATTTATTATTAAAACATACTGTCTATCTTTAGCCCATTGAAAGGATACTGACTTCACGAATGAAATACTTTATAATATTTGGAAGCTTACACATGAAATACCAACATTGTTCAACGGGAATTACACTTCGTGGCATCGTTGTCGCGGTGACTGCAGCATTCCTCATTTTGGTCCCTTTGCCGGGGGCTGCGGCTTCGAGCTGGAATCCGACGTTGCTCGTGAACACGGAGTCCTTCAGTACGATCGATGACGGAGACGGCACAACGAACATCGAACTTCGGTTCGGAGACACGCTCAGCGAGACGGTGACCTTCAACCGTTCGGCGTGGAGATTTGAATTCAGCCAATCGATTTATGTGGGCGGCACTATCACGGCCACAGGTTCCCTCTCCATTAAGCAGGTGATGTCCGGCGCGGCCTTGCGGGTGGATAACAACGCCGACATCTGGGGCAAGCTGTCCGTTTCGGGTGCGACACTCTTAGATGGCAATGTCTCGGCATCCGGCGCGTTGGCCGTGGAAGGGGCGGTATCCTTCGGTTCCACGCTCAAGATCGGCGGAGTCACCTACACCTTCCCGGGGAGTGACGGCACGGCATCGGGCAAAGTGCTCAAGACCGATGGCGCAGGAAACCTCTCGTGGAGCAGCGATATTGATACCGATACCAATGCCCAGACGCTCTGCGGTGCCAACGAGTATCTCGATGGCGACGGGAACTGCGTGGATGTCATAGAGGAAGCGGAAATGGACGACATGTCCGAACTCGAGACGCAGGTGGGTGCCGTGAACGTCATCACGAGTGGCGAAATCGACACGGAATCGGAGCTCGAGACGCTGCTCACCGACGTGGCCAACGTCTACACGGACAATGACGGCGTGCTCTTCGACCCTTCCATTGTGGACAACCGCTACGTGAATACGAGTGGGGATACGATGACCGGCGCCCTGCAGATCCGGCCGACAACCGCAGGGGAAGCCGCGCTCGAGGTGAACGGCACCGCATCCGGCCGCGTGCTCAGCTTTGCTGAGAGGTTGACGGGTTCCGGCAGCGTCTTCATTCGCACCCTCGTGGACTCGATCACTGCCTTCCAGGTGCTGGATAGTGACGGGGGCACCCGGTGTTCAAC
>Ga0265297_10002483_pt1 | contig 37397 bp, 40 predicted proteins | sample Munlanlwell13791_FD_192502 | JGI IMG/M metagenome (GOLD analysis project Ga0265297, IMG submission 192502) | Leachate microbial communities from a municipal landfill in Southern Ontario, Canada - Leachate well 137-91 | ecosystem: Engineered > Solid waste > Landfill > Unclassified | place...
TGAGCGCATGACGTGGCAATGGTGGCTCGACACCTTCATCATCGAGACGTGGGCCCCCACCAGGTCCTTGAACTGTTCTTCCTTGTGGCAATGGTGGCTCGACACCTTCATCATCGAGACTTTTGTAGCAGGGCTGCGCGCGCGGAGGAGGCAATGCGTGGCAATGGTGGCTCGACACCTTCATCATCGAGACGGTTACAATAGCTTAGACGCATTACTCTTCCATAGATTAGCAACCCTAACATAACCCCTAAACACAGCGATACTCCTATGCCCGGTCTGCCTCATAGTATCTGCCTCCGATTTCCCGGCGAGGATGGCCGATGTGGCGAATCCGGCTCGGAGGCTGTGCCCGGCGAACCTGGACGGGTCCAGACCGACTCGCTTCGCGGCTCGCTGCACGGTCCTCGCCACGGCTCTATCGCTCATGCGTCCAGACAGGTTCTCGCCGCGATCGATGCTCGGAAACACGGGTCCATCACTCGTGCCAGCCGCGTCGAGCCAGGACCGGAGCGTGAGGACCGGGCACATGGTCTTGTCTATCGCGTATGGGATCGCCTTCTCAAGCCCCTCGCCTTCCTGATCGGTCTTTCCGCGACGCACCGTGACGACGACGCCCTCGGCGACGAAGTCGAGATCGGCATGGTCAAGCGCGGCGAGTTCGGAGCGGCGAAACGCGCCGCTGAAGCCGAGCAGCAGCAGCGCGCGGTCTCGCAGGCCAAGCAGGGTCTGCGGTCGAGTCGCGACCATCTGCCGAAGCTCGTCGATCGTGACGGGGTCCTTCTTGTTCGGCTTCACGCCGAGGCTGCGCCGGATGCCCCGGACCGTCTCCTTCACCACGGAGGTCTGTGTCGGCGATTCGATTCCGGCCATTCTGTGCGCCTGCGAGATCGCCGCCATGGCTCGCTGTACGCTCGACACGCCGAGCTCCTCGCGGGCCATGTGCGCGGCGTACATCGCCACCGTCTCGGGTCTCGCCGGGATCGACATCAGAACGTGTTCCCGGCACCACGAGGCGAAGGCGTCGAAGTCCGACCTGTAAGCTGTGCGCGTCGCCTTCGACTTCGAAGCCTTGATGAAGTCCTTCGTCTGATCCGCGAGATCCTCGAGTTCGGTCGCGAGCGCGGCGCTCGAGTCAGGCTTTACGATGTAGGTGTTCGACATACTAGACTCCAAACCGAGGTTGTGTCCGATAATGCTCCCTTATCGGACAGATAGATAGGAGACGTCATTGTGTCCGATAAACGACGTAGAGTCAAGCCACTTCCACAACGGTCCCAGGTCGAGATCTACCTGAGCGGAATGAGCCGAAACGGGGCGGCGGGCATGCGCAGCGCGCTGCTGCGGGTGACGCGCCTGCTTCGCGCGCCGGAAGACCTTGCGTCTTTCCCCTGGCATAGACTGGGGCCAGAGCAGATAGAGCAGATTCGGGCCCAAATGCAGCGGATCGGCTACAAAAAGGCCACGATTGACCTTAGCATCCACGCGATCCATGGTGTACAGAAGGCTGTCGAGGAGAGCGACGAGCCGGATCGTGAGATTTGACCCTGGACCCCTACCCCCTGCGACCAAATCCTGCCGATATGGAGGCGACATGCTAGACCGTATACTCATTGCATATCTCAAGAGACACGGCTATAGTGTCAAACGAGCGAAGCGGAGGTTTGAAGACAAGCGTGGTTCCGTCATAGACATGGCGGGCCTCGCAGCGCTTGGAGTGATTGTCGGATACATGACCGAGACGCAGCGAGCCGTGATGATTGACTCGCTGAACAAGCTGTTCGTTGTGTATATGCGGGCCACGCCAGCAATCGGTGTACCGTACCGCAGCGAAGACCCAGGCAGTAAACCGAACTAAGGCGGGCAGAATGATTAGCGTGAAGCGTTCCGGCCACATGGTGCTTCTATCCTGGACCAACACACCCTATGTCTGGGCGATGCGACCCAGCGTAGCCATGGCGCTCGAGTCGCAACTCTCGGATCTGCTCAAGATGCCCATGGGCATGTTTCCCAAAGCATGCATTCTCGACGATGGCTTGCCGCCGATAGGCGTAGATAAGCGATACGACGGCGTATCGGCAGGTTCGGGAGTCGTGGCTAGGCCGGTCTACTCCTTTAGTTGGGTCAGAGCGGCGCAGCAAGTCGTCAAGGCAGAGCTAGGCGAGCCGGAACTGAAAAGCTTGATCTCACAGATCAGGAAGGCGAGCCAGAGTCCTGTCGTGCTAAGTAGCACTGGAGACGAATTCGTGTAAAGGATTGAGTCTCCGTAGCTCAATGGATAGAGCAGCGGTTTCCTAAACCGCCTATTGCAAGTTCGAGTCTTGCCGGGGACGCTACACTTGATCAAATTGCTCGACTTGACCACGGGGTCAAGCCGGAGGAGGTTCCATGGCATCGGTTAAAATAGACCAGACTCCACCCACTCTTGAAGCGAAGAGACAGGCTAAGGACATTGTTCGCCCCGTTATTGTAGACATCTGTCGCAGATTCCTGAAAGACAGTGAGGCAACCCGATCTACGCTAAACGACATGCTTAAGGCAGCGTATCCACTCGTCGAGCTTCATCCGCTGTTAGCGCGCCACGCGCTCCGATGCAGACTGAAGGTTACCAAGGCTCGTCCCGCAAAATGGAGCCTGATCTGCGAGGTGCAGCACGCTAACGTCAAGGGTCCCTGCTATGTATCCGCCACCTTCTCGTGGGGACCCTACAAAACCGCGTATGTGAAGGAGCCAAGATTCCCGCCAGCGCCCTCGTCAACCGGAACTGCGCCTATGTATCAGGCTCTCGTTGACTGGAACTGCGCCTACGCATCGGAATGGCGACATAGGCGTGACTGCGTCACCCTGATGAATGATGGCTTCAGACGAATAGATAGGGGGCGTAGACTCAGTGGAGAGCTATTGGATTGCCTCTACGACATGGGATGGAACGGAATGGAGCGTAGCTATGACGACTAGACTTGACTTGACCGACATAGACCTGTTTATGGCCGACAACGTTACGACTCCGCTCGACGAGGGCAGGCATATGGTCGAGGAGCGCGCCTCGATTATGGCGGCTGACGGTGTCGAAGATGCCGATGAGAGGGCGAAGAAGTGCGTCTACGAGTATCTGTGCAGGCGTGGCCCCAGGCATGTGCTGGACGCGTTGCTCGAGCGGGACCGGCTCATAGCGGCGGGGGAGGAATCAGCTTTCTGATCCGCTTCTCAACCTCTTTCAATGAAGACTTCATTATGTCATGCCTGATCCGATTGAACCCCTTGGCTTCCATCTGGTCCAGTCTCCATTGACGAATTAGGTCTTCCATCTCATCTCTCGTCGGCTCAGAACCCCGCATATGTCGCAAGAATAGCATAGCATTGCCGTCACCCATTTGGATGATTTCCTCGTCCCTTATCCATCTATGCATCTTCCTGACCGGCTCGGGCAGTTTTAGGGTCAGGATCTCTTCCCAAGCCGCGTTCCAAGCCTCGTCCCAGGCCGCAAGTTGCTCAGTTAGCTTCTTGTACTCGGCCTTGAGCGCTCCCAGCCGCTTGGCGGCATTGGCAGCCTTGGTGACGGCTTTGGTAGTCTCGATAGACTCACCTCGCATGCATCCCGTGCCGACAACGGCGGTCTCCCCGCTCTCGAGCCTGACATGGGCATGTACCTCATGCATCCTGCCGCATCGATCGCACTCATTCTCGTGCCCACTGCCTGCGATCGGCTTGAACACGCCGTCGGCGACCTCCTCGTACTCCCTCGTATCGATGACGGAGAGGATCTCGACGATTTTGGACCCGGTTGGGTTGCTTGCTGGGTGAAACATTGTAAGATCTACTATCTCCCCAGAGAATTTTGGCTCAGTACTAACGCGAACAGTCACTATACCATCGTATCCAGCAGACGCTATCTTTTCTGACAGCTTTCTACCCTTGGCCTTGAAGTACTTTCGGAGCCTAGCCTTCCATGAATGTTCACCGTACAATTCATCGTCCAGAGTATCGGTGAGCACGATTGGATTTCTAAAAGTTATCTCGCCAGACTCATATTTGCTTTCCAACCCTCTTGGTATTGACTGCAATAACTTTGGTAGATGTGTCATATACCTACCGGCTGGCTCTATGTCTTGCTGAAACCTAGAACCGAGCCTGGGGGACTTCTCTGTCCCCCTTAGATACTCAAACGTAACCGGCGCTCCGGTGGAGAATTTTCTGCCATACTCGTTCAATTCAGCGAGTCCTACCGACCTGATACCGATTTTTGAGCCGGTTGGGTTGCTTTTTACCATATCGCCTCCTCTGAACCCTGGGTCGACCGCTTTCCGAAACGCATATCCCTCATCGGTGAAGGTACCAGCGTCTATACTGTCCCACGAGATCTTGTCGTGAGCCATCAAGTGCTGGTACATAGCTTTCGCTACGCCGAATCTGCGATAGGCAGGCTTCACATTGACCATTTTTATCTGGTATCTGCCCTCGTAGACGCTGTAGTTGAGCTTGCCGATGGGAGAAGTATCACCTGGCACATAGGCTAGCACGTATCCGTCCCATTGATCACGGTATAGCTGCTCTCCACCAACTTCGAAACGCAAACCCTTGGCATAGGATGGTTTGCCGTAGCCCGACACTACATGAGCCTTCGACTTTCGCAGATACCTGAGTACTTGCTGGTCAAATCGCGTCGACTCGGTCGAGACTTCGACGATCTTGTCACCCATCCACACAGCAATGTCTTCCGATCCGAGACTCATGCGACGGAGCGTCCTGCCGTCAGAGTCGAGAGCCTTCCCGGTCTTTGGTTTCTTGGATAGGAACGAATCGATAACCTGCTTATCTCTCGGCAGAAGGGTCGGGTTTTCTTTCACCTCACCTACCGGAACCGGCTCAGCGTCGCGTCTCAAGATGATCTCCTTCTCATGGCCATAGGCGCGGCTCGATAGCGGCATTTCGGCCTGAGCCCAGTGGACGAGAACGTCGTCGACCGATACGCTGTAGGCGTCTGACCTTGCCCCTGGCTCAAGCGTGGACATGGAGAGCCCGGCCACGGGCTCGAATTGAGACTTCACGCGTCGATACGCGATGACATGGTCCGAATCGTGAGCGCGAAGGAAAGCCTGCCTGACATCCGCGTCGTATGCCGCCTTCTCCCTCGGCCCTAGGCTGTCATAGGCGTCGAGAAGCTCTGCCTTGGCTCTCTTGCCCTCGGAATCGGGGTAGTGGACCCAGAGTTGGACCGGGGGCCAGAGCTTGTCGAGCGCTCGGTCGAGCCAGAGCGAGGTCATGTCGGCTCACTTCCGCGTCGCGACGTAGGCCACGAGCCCGACAGCGGCTACTCCTAGGCTGGCCCAGATAAACCAGTCCGAGCCCTCTTTGGGAGCACACTTGTCGACGTATTCTCTCAACTTGGCCTCGTTGATCGTCGGGTTATACTTCAACGTAGCTGCTATTCCAGCCTCGATTCTCTCCTTTGACTCAGGCTTGCTGTTTCGTAGCTTAGAACAGATACGCTCGCTGAAAGGGCCATTGATTTCCGCAATCACTTCTGGCGGAAGCGTAAGTAGGCTCTCAATCTCGTCACCGAGACCCGAGATATCGTAGTCGTCCATGTCACTTCCCCTTGCGAGCGATTGCGTATACGCCCAGCCCAACGAGTCCAAGCGCACCGAGCCAGAGCCAGGGCGAGGAGGAGGAGCCTTCGATAGTCGCCCCGGAGCATTCAACGACGTAGCTCCGAAACTTCGCCACATCCAGTGTCGGGTTGTACTTCACCATTGTCGAGACGATAAGGTCAACCTCTTCCCAGGTGTAGCTGTCCTTGAAGTCTCCACTATTTCGTAGAGTATTGCACCAAGCCTCGTCCCAGGGACCATTGATCCTGGCGATATACACATCCGACATAGTAAGAGCTTCTCGCAAAGCCTCGTCGGAGAAGTTCGCCCAGTCGCTTGGATCTACCTTTTTGACATTCGCCATTTTACCAATTCCTTTTCGATGCGTACCATGTCACTTTCCCTTCGCAATCACATACACGCCCAGACCAACGAGTCCAAGCGCACCGAGCCAGAGCCAGGGCGAAGAGGAGGAGCCTTCGATAGTCGCCCCGGAGCATTCAACGACGTAGCTCCGAAACTTCGCCACATCCAGTGTCGGGTTGTACTTCACGAACATGTCGACTATAGCGTCAACCTCTTCCCAGGTGTACGAGGACTTGAACCCACCACTGTCCTTTGCCTCCTCACAAAGAGCCTCATTAAATGGGGCATTGAACTTTTCAATGATACGAGGATCCAGAGTAAACTTTTCCTTGAGAACAGCTTCTGGAACATTAACCCAAGTACTCGGGTCCATCTTGTCGATTTTCATTACCAATTCCTTTTCGATGCGTACCAGTAGGCTCCAATGCCTACGCCAATCGCCAAGGCTAGCCCCAGGACACCTGGGGAGCCCACGGAGGCTTCGTAGTCCACCGGCTCGACCAGAGGCGGCTCTGGAGGCGCTACGGGGCCGGGAGGAAGCTCAAGGAACGTGTTCACCGCCATGGTGAAACTCTCCGCGTACCCACCCTGCCCACCGATGCCGAAGATGCAGCCCGGTGTGCATTTGGTGAGTCTGCCACCGACGCATACCGAGCAGCCGTTGTAGCGACGCACCGCGACTAACGGGTCGCCCTCACTGATCTTGACGAGCCGCGCGAAGAGCTTGGCCCCGAGTCGAATCGAGTCTTCAGGATTGCCGAGAAGCTCCGCGCCATTTTTCATACCCCCATCTACCGCATTTGTCTCAATTAGCTGCATGAGACCATAGGCGCAGCAGGAGTAGTGCTTCCCATCCCTGGCAATGCCGCCACCGCATTTATTGGGGGCGAGGCTGCACACGGCAACGCCTTTGCTATTCGTCTTGATGCAGGGCGAGCAGGCCCAGTCGTTGCCCCGGCTCTCGACGTAGATGATGCCGACGAGCCAGGAGACCGGGATGCCGTTTTCCGCCGAGTACTTCTCGAGCAGCGGCATCAAGCGATTTGAGAACTTCGCGATGGTGCCCGCCGCCTTTCCCGAGAAGGTCAGGAAGCCCTGGTCCTGCACCTCGATGCCGCCGTTTTCGTGCCAGCGATAGCTGACGTAGCCTTCACACTGCGTTTTCCAAGGACTCGGCATGCCAGCCATGCTAGCCCGACAGTGCTCGACTCGCAACGTTGTGGGGACAAAAGAGCACTGCCTGCCGAAGCGGAAAGGGGTTAACGCTCGTGCGGCAGGCAGTACTTGAGGTGAGGTTAAGTGTCTATCACGAGTCGCGGCGCGATGCAAGCAAGCTCGTCAGTTTTCTGTACGTCGCGTACCTGTCTCTTGCCTTGCTCCACTGGCAGCGACCCGTCGCGTACCACGCGATGGTGCCCTCGATGCTTTTACAACTCTTCATTCCATGACTGAGGATCCTAGCGGCGACCCATGCCGCGTTTCTAGTGGGTTCTATTCCGGTTCCAACCATGTCGGTCCAGAGCGGGGCAGAGAAAGCAGTGCGCTGAAACTGCCAAGGTGTTCTGGCAAGGTGCATGACCGAGCCGTTACTCAGCTTCACCGCGTCGCATTCCCACGGCTTGCACTCTCCCAGGTGTACGTTGAGCGCAAACCTGGACTCCCACCAGCCTTTGGTGACGATAAGCGCGGCAAGGCTGCTTTCTGACCCGGCCCAGAGCCGGGAACACTCCTCACTCGCGTAGGCCCCGGAGCAGCAGGCGCGCTGCGTCGCCTGGCTTATCGCGGAAGCAATGACTTCTACTCTTTCTGACCTGTTTTGCTCGTCTAGATCCGCGTGCGCGGGCGGTAGAGCGAGCAGCATGGTCATAACGGATGCGTGTAGACTCATATCAATCTCCTTTGCAGCCGGGTCGTAACACGGTGAACAGGGTTAGTCAACATTGAGCGAGCTAAAACAGCCGTAGGACATTTTCATGCTAAAGTTTCGACATAAAACCAGAGATACGTGGCTATTAGACCGTTTACTGCTTCGTTGTAGAGGTGGTTACCAATGCGTTTCGACCCCGTATGACCCCCCACCGCTTTGTCGTGCCAGCAATGTTGCGCTAGCCACAGATAGGTGCGAACATGCCTTTCCATGGACATCGAGATCAGAAGGCCGCACAGTTTTGACACCAAGGATCTTGTCACCAGGACCATCGCGATGGCCGAGGGACTCAAGGAAGAGCTTCACCTCGAGCTTAGCTGGCGCGGCGACCACAAGGCGATCGAGTTCGAATCGACCGGCGGGCTGACCAAGGGCATCAAGGGAGAGATCGAACTCGACCCGGAATTTGTCTGCGTCAGGGTCAAGCTACCGTTTGGGCTCAAGCCGATGCGGTCGAGTTTCGAGCGAGTCATCAGCGATGAGATGGATGAAAGGTTGGCATAGAGATGAGCGCAGCGGGAGAAAATACGGCACAGAAGCACGTCCTCTGGACGCGACCCCTCATCGTGAGTTCAGGAATCCTACCTGACCCCGAGAGGTCCCACACAATCCTGGTCCCAGAGACCGATAAGGAGTGGAGGGAGTCGAAGAAGGCAGCAGAGACTGATCGTGGTTGGCGATACCACAGAGTCGGCGGCGGACTGCTTGGCTTCCGATTCGATCAGCCCGTGCTCTGGCGCGACATGGACAATATTGCCTACGAGGCAAGAAAGAACCGCGAGGAGGCAGAGAAGAATGCCTTCGTGCAGAAGTACATTGCCGGGGCAGGCGAGCTTCACAATCCCACCTCGGTCATTGTGAGAAACTGTGGTCTTCTGACTCGAACGACGAAGATGGGCTGCTACTCCTGGAACCTTCCCGCTGGTCCACCCAGGTTCGGCGGATGCTGCCCCGGCTCAGCGGTAGGCTTCGACACGAAACGAATGGATCTGCCTCGTGGACCGCTCGACGGGCTCAAGGTCCTATCGGGTATCAAGAGGCTGCGAGTCGCAGCGGCGAAGGAATACGTCGATTCTCTACCGATGAAGCCGGGCGAGGCTATGGAAAGGTTCATTTGCAACGGCTGCTACGCACTCAAGGGCAGCTACGGCAATCCCAGCATCATCCTCGTCATGCAGTGGCGCAAGATGTGGACCGACTATGCGGTCAAGAATGGCACCTTCATTCCCGTGATGAAGGCGGCAATTCGCATGGCGCAAGACGTGAGTCGAAGGGCCAGGTCGAGGACGAGTGACCCCAACAAGCTCGCCGTGATTCCGCATCCAGACTTCTTCCGCATCCACGACAGCGGCGACTTTTTCAGCCCAGAGTACCTCGGCATGTGGCTCGAAATCGTCCGCTCTATGAAGGATATCCACTTCTGGGCCCCGACCCGGATCTGGACCTCGAGCAGCGGCGCGAAAATGATCGAGGACGTGGTGCGAAAGGGCAAGTTCCCCAAGAACCTCGCGATTCGGCCCTCTGGCATCTTCTTCGACGCGCCAGAGCCGAGCGTTGGCGATATGAGCGGCGGTACGAGCAGCAACACGATCAGTTTCGATATCAAAAAGGGCAAGATTCAGGTACAGATCTCGGACACGGGTCCCGATACCTGGGCCTGCCCAGCCTATTTGCCCTCCGTCATCGGAGGCGGGGCGAGGGCCAAGATTCAGGGCAAGAAGGAGATGAAAGACATTGTCGAGTCTGGCGTGAAGGTGAAGGATAATCCGGCCCAGAGCTACCCTCTCTCCTATCCCATGTATCCGACCGACGTCGACATCAAGACACTTCCCAAGGACGGAGTGTTTTACGACGCAATCGTAGATGTGAAGGAGAAGCGGTTCGTCCTGGACCAGCATGGTCGGCCCATGACCGCATCAGTCACGCATCTGCGAGATATCAGAAAGGCGAATCCGGGCAAGGTCTACGCCATAGCCAAGACGCAGGCGTATGAAGCTGCGGGTTGCTGCGCAATCGCTATCGATATGAATAAGAAGCCTGAGTGTCGCGTCTGCTGGGGCGTGACGGGTGGGAAGCGGGACCAGAAGGTGGTTCGACTCCCCGTTGTCTATGGGAAGCATTGAGGCATGCTATGAAGTTTAACCCAGTTGTCACAATGACCGAACCACTCTGGCATGGCACCAATGAGCAGGCTGGTAAGCAAATCCTTGCAGATGGAGTACTGCGACCCGTACATGGCGGAAAGTACAAGAAGCGTTCAGTCGCCACACCGCTCCCTGGTAGGGTATATGTAACAAAGGACCCAATGTATGCTGGGGTCTATGCGATCGGAGGAGTGTGGTGGGGGACAGATCATACAAATCCTGAAGGTAGCGGCTTCATATTTCGCGTCAAGCCATCGTCACAAGCTGACTTTGTAATCGACGAGGATCAGTTGGGGGAATTGGCAGTTAGCGGTAAAGTGCCATGGCTATCGAAATTGGGCCAGAGTCTAGGTGGAACGTATAGACAAAAGTGGGATGGGACACTGTGGCAGGCAGCGCAAGATGGGACATACGACGCATGGATCACTCTCGGTAAAGCCCTACACCGAAAGCTTTCGCCTGCCCAAATGAGTGACCTTCTGCCATTCGCTACACAGTTCGCTATAGATGGAGAAGTGTCTATCGTCGAGGCTTGGCGCATACCGTATTCACGAGTCAAAGATATCCACGACGCAGAGTCCCTTTTCAAGCAAGCTGTTAGGGTAGATGTGGACACAAGGGGTAATCCAACCATGAAGCGCAATCCCGTCACAGAAGATGTTCGAAGCGAAGCCTGGGGCCTGAAGCCCGGCGACAAATTCATCGTCACCAAGGGCTCAACCAAGTTGGGAGTCGGCATTCGCAATTACGGCACGGTCAAGGACGTGTGGCAGTCGAAGCGAGACCTGGACGATAAGTACTACCGCGTCATGGTGCGGCTGTCCTTTGTCTGGCCCGTTAAGAGCGCCAAGTCGGGCGAACTCGTGCTGTACGCGACTCACCCGAACCGGCTCAGTGATAGCGAGCCCTCGCTGATGAATAGCAGAGGAGACAAGATCCATATCCGCAAGCAGGCGAAGAGCAATCCGGTAGGTAAGAAGAGCCCCAAGAAGTCCTCGTCCCTACTCGCCCTGGCCGATCGCTTCATCGCCAAGACTCCCAGGTCCAATCCCGTCGATGGGCTGGACGAGGAGGCACGGTTCGACCAGTTCATTTTCGATCTGAAGTCGAGCGGGAAGGCGACCAGTGACTGGGGCGAGAGCGAGTGGTACGAGGCGGCGATTCGCTTCGGATTCGACCCCGACGACGCATCCATGGCGCTTGACCAAGTCGCGGCTTGGGGTATCGATGACTAAGCCCAGAGATACAGATTCTGTTGAGGAGTCGAAGGGCTATGTCGGCAAATACGATCCGGGCAAGCCACTCCTGATCAGTTACAAGGGATTCCGAATCGTTCAACCATCAACCAACGACGTGAGACATGGCCAAGATCAGCCCAGCGAAGAGAAAGCAGTTCGAGGACCCCGACCTCGAGGACGACGAGGTGGGGTTATGATTCCCAAGGTGTGGAGCCGCCAGGGCTAGCTCGACATATCCACGAGACCGCCCCACCACGCATCGATGTCCCGCAAATGAACGGCCCAAAACCTAGGACCGCTCAGCCTCGTTCGCCGAAACATGGTGTGCCGCTGAGCTATGATGTCGAGCGCCTCTAGCGCAGGCACGATTGCCGAATCAATGCCTCGTTCGAGGTAGGCGACGCACTCCAAATCGTCACGGTCCTTGAGCCAGCTCGTGACATAGCTGGGTCCCGACACCGCGATCCCCTGCTCTGCCCTCTCCAGCCCTTCAAACAAATCGTCGACTCGAAGCAGGGCGAAGAATACTTCCTTGCCCCGATCCGCTTCTTGCCAGGCCTGTCTCGCCACGAGACCCGGCGATTGGCAGGATATGGCAAGACTCTTCGCTAGTTCGAGTTGGTCTCGACACGGAGACCAGAGTCGACCGATCAGCCCGGCGGCGATCCAGCGATCGAGCGGGCTGGGTCGACGCGACATCTCGTCAACGATTTCGCTGAGCCATGGTTCGATTCGAAGCTCGTCAATCATCGCGCCGTCCTCCCCCACCAACACTGTGGGCTATGAATTCTGACATGTCGCATCTGCTCGTGGAACTCGTCACTGGTCTCGAAGACGATGGGCAGACACATCTCCGTCGCCTGCCGGTCCAGGCTCTGCAAGGCAAGCTCCAAGCGCCAGAACTGCCCACTCTTGCCAACTGCCCAGCGAAACGACTCGAGCACGTCCCTATCGATGGCACATCGCCTCACCGTGGCAAGGTCTAGCTCGTCGAACAGTCTCGCTGCGATTCGGTCGACGCGGGCCAGGGCGAGCCGCTCGAGACCCGCCGCATCGTCACCAATCGCATCGCCGACCCAGGCCAGAGAGCTTCTGACCCAGGCCTTCTCCCGCTCCAGCTCCTCCGAGTCCCTTGGCTTAGACGGCTTCATTCGAAGCGCCAGCCCGATCGCAGCGATCCGAGACAGGGGGCAGCAGGAGGACGAGAGAAGTCCGATTTCCTTTTCGAGCCTATTCATTGCGCTCTCCATAGTAGGGGTGGCAGAAGAGTAGGAGTAGAAGGTGCAGAAGCACCACGGCAGCAAGGATCATCCCACCCTCCTCTCAAGGAACCGGGACAGCACTGTCTCGCAGAGCGGATGAGGCTCGCCGTTGTGCATCGCGCGATGCTGGATCAATCTGCCATCCGGGGCCACCTCGGCAGTGCTGCGGTGCCCGGCCACGTTGAGAGCCAGAATGACGCTCTGGCCCTGCTCAACCGCGTAGCTATAGCCACCGACGCAGTGGCCCATCTCGTGGCCCTCCTGAGCCAATGCGGCGGGAGTCACGAGGGCGCGCATGCAGGGGTAGAGCCGCCAGCGGGCGGGTAGACCGGCGAGTACACGATAGTCGCCAGCGGCGGATTCGAGCCATTCCGCACCGAGCCGCTCCGAGGCGTGACGGAACGCATCGTCGACCGAGGTCGAGATCCCGCGCACGAGGTCCACGTCCTGGATCTCGTCGATCCTATCGATCATGCGGAATTCGAGCCTGGCCTGCGCGGGACCGTAGGCGACGCGGGTCCGAGTCAGCCCGCCCCAGCCGCCTCTGCGATGCAGATCAACAAGCCACCTCGCGATATTCGCGGACCGAATCGCAGGCAGATCCGGCAGATCCCGCACGATCCACGCGATCGGGCTGACCCTGCCGCCATCGAGAAGCCACTCATGCGCCTCGCGACGCGATAGGACGACTCCGCTGATTTCGACAGGGCTCATGCCCAGGAATAGGTGCAGAGCCGTGTCATAATCGACACGGGGATAGGCTGGAGCCAGGAACGCTGTCCTGTTGCTCCGATCCGTGTCGGTGGCCAAATTGCAGAGGAGCCGCTCGAATCGCATCGGGCGGTCGTAGACCATGCGAAGCCTAGCCCTATCTCCGAGAGAGACGATAGACTGGACTCGCTGTGCTGCATTCCAGTCGAGATCGCGGATGCGGACGACTCTGCCGCCGAAGGCGTTAATCGGCTCGAAACGGTCCGAGCCAGTCCCTCGGCACATATCGGGCCAGTCGAGGCAGGGATGCGAGACAACAGACCGTCCCTCCCCGGCATATTCGAGATATTGCCCCGTAGTGGCACTGCGATAGAGCGGCAGCCATGGCATGCCGCCTTCATCCCAGTGTCCGCGCATGGGTCTGCCAGCGCAGACAGCGCCAGAGGAGCAGGGCAGGCCCGATACGCGAGCCTCGACCCTGGCAGCCACGCCCTGGAGCGCAGCGTGCTGCATCTCGGGGCAGAGCCTTCCGAGCGCCGCAGCGGCTCGGGCCGATAGCGGAACGCCGCATGTCGATGCGGAGCATCGCCGCAGCGCTCGGCCAATCCAGATGCAGTTGCGGCCCCAGCGACGGCGCAGCGAACCGTCTGGCCTAAGAGCCCTCTCCCAATGCTCGCTTGGCACTGATATGGCGAAGGTCCAGTGGCGACCCTGCCAGAGCCGAAACGCCACCTCGGGCGTCGCGTTGTAGCTCGACCCAATGGTGTCGGGCCTGGTCTGCGTTCGGGTCCAAAACGCGACAAAGTCCTCTAGCAGGCGAGGCGGCATCCCGGTCTCGCCCCTGACCCATTCGCGGGGCGGAACATGGCCGAATCCCGCCGCGACGAGCCGCCCGTCGATCCTTGCGTCGGCAAGGGTGCCTCGCACCATGCGACGACAGACGCCGACGTAGGCCCCGGCAGACGCGATCGGCCTGCGCTCGGCAGAACCGATCCTGGCCCAGGCCCTGGCCCCAGCCACGGTCGCCTCGACCCCATATTCGTTCATGATGGAGTACGTATTCATCGCAGGAAGCTCCTGATCATAGCGGCGGCGGCATAAGCAGCCGGGTCGTCGATATGGGCCGCAGCGGCATCGGCAACCCAGACCGGGTCGTTGTTCCCGGTCAGCATAGCCTCGACGACGGCTCTGCATACCTCGACGCCGGGCGATGCCCTGTCCTCGCCAGTCATTCCAGCGCGGTACGCCTCGACACTCAGTAGGTCGAGGACGTTGAACATGGCGAGAGCCGCCGGTCGGCGGTTAGGTTCGGCGGGAACGGGTTGCTGCATGGTCATGCCTCTCAGACGTCGATGCCCGGCGCTATCTGACACTGGTCGGACAGCAAACGTACTCCGACGAGACAAAAAGTGCCACCGGTAACATTGCGAGTGGACATTTGTCGGGCGATGCTCGCGTCGTCCACCACGGAAAGGAATTGTAGCATGCAGCTAGTTCGAATCGTAACTCCCAACTCTGTCTACGCGATCGGTCAGCATCTCCCGGTCCCGCCCGGCTACACCGTCGAGCCGTTCTTGATCGCGGCAATCGAGCTTGTCGAGGAGGTGACGGGTGAGGGTGAGAGCGAAGAGGCGACCCAATTCGTTCGTTTCGTTTGCCTCCCCGACAAAGACTCGGGCGAAAAGGGACCGCCCGATGAGCCGGAGCAGCCGACGCTGGCCCAATTCGGCAGCAGAGAAGACTTCGCTATCGCCTATCAGCAATATGACCAGGAGATGGTCGGATACCTGGCGCAGAAGAAGTACTGCGAACAGGCGTGGCAGGCGCATATCGACAAGATCGCGTTTCTCGCAAAGATCCCAATCACAGATGACATGAGGTTTGAATACCTCATTATGCAGAACGAACTCGAGGAGCAGGCGGTAGACGATAGCGACAACAATACTGAAGGTAGCCAAGAGGCGACAGATGTCGAATCTCAGTGATGAGCTATTCGCCAAGCCAAAGAAGTCGAAGTCGAAGATCCAGATACGAATCAGCGTCGCCGCTGAGCGTATGCTGGACATGCTTTGCGCAATCAATGGAGGTCTCACTAGGTCCGCAGTGATTGAGATGGCTATCAGGCGACGGTACATGGACGAGGATTCGTCCAAGATGCGAGAGCTATACAAGGAGCAAGAAGCGTGTCGGGTCAAAAAGCAAAGATATCGCCAACGGCAGCCTTGAAGGCTTTGCGCAAATCGAAGCGTCGCGGCTCACCGCTGGCCGACGTAGTCTTCGTGGCTCGAGGCTCGCTCGACCAGGAAGGCGGCTGGAGCATTGAATGGGAAGCCGCGCACTGGCTACCCGAGCTTTCCGAGCAGGACATCGCACCAAGCGGTCTTCCGGCAGGCTTTGCCACCGCAGCGGCTCAGGAGATCGGCTCTGTCGCCGCAAACGACGCGGCAGAGAAGGGCTTCGGAAGACTCGGCGCGGCTCTCGGCAAGGGTGCCATTGACGCGATCATGGGACATCTGAACAAGGATCAAAAGGAATAAGACATGGACGCTGAATACCTAATCACTCTCAACTTCGCAGGGACTCCGATGAAGACGGCTAACGCCTTGGCCAAGGTGACAGCAGTGTCTATCACAGATATCCAAAGCGAGAGAGCACTGGACTTCACTGTCGTGGCTGACACGACGGCTGAGTGGCCCGTCGGCTCTGCAAGTATCGTAAGAACGATTCGCGTCACTCTCACGCCAGAATTCGAGGCCGCGAATCCGACTGACAATCTGAAATACGAGTCACTGCTGGGCGCATTCAAGTCAGCGTTTTCAAGCAGGATCCCCGGAACTATCCTGGAAGATGTTGTTGTCCCTGCTCCGTAAAGGATGAGATATGGCCCGCAAGCAGACGAATAACCTAGCAGGCATGAGGCGAAATAAGAAGGGGCGACCACGAGGTCAGACTGCCCCCGCGAGAGCCAAGACCAGAGGGTCGAGAGAGGAGGAGGACATCCTCGTGGAGGAAAACGAGGACGACGATGATGACGGGGACGACGAAGAGGAATACGAGGAAACGGCATCGGCCCAGCAGCAAGAGACGCTTGCATCCCGCGATAGACCCATGACTGAGGATGATGAGCGACAGGAACTTCTAAACGGGCTCGATGACGAGGCTAGGCTCCAGAACCAAACCGCTAATCGCGTCATTGATATGCGAAAGAACCATGCGAGGGTTCCCTGGCATGGTCAGGACGGGATAAAATACAACTACGGCTCCGAGAAGTGTATGACGCTTTTCGGTTCATCGTCTGAGGTTGAGATTTCGCTTGAGCAGCCGGTGGCTCACCATGTCGGAGTGATACCGCTTCACCAGGTCCCGAACTGGGGCAAGCTCAGCGAGTATATCTGCAACAACCAGTGGGACGGCACTCCTCAGAAGTACAAGATCATCATGTACTCTACGGGAAGAAGTATCGCTGCGGTATGCTATCTCAAGTTGGGCGACAACCCGAAGCGAAGGATTGAGTGGAGGAGCATCGAGGCTCAGGCCAGAGGGGTACCGCAGGACCAGCAACAGCAGGCCCAGCCGCAGCAGCAGTCGCAACAGGGTCAGCAGCAGGCTCAGCAGCAGCCTCGAGCGCAGCAGCAGCAATGGGGTGACCCACAGCAGCAGCAGCAACCGTCTCAGCCGCAATGGGGCGATCCGCAGCAGCAGCAACCGCAGCGGCAGGAATGGCAGCAGCCGCAACCTCCCGGATGGTTTCAGGCGCAGTTGCCGTCGCAACAACAGCCTCCGCAGCAATGGGGGCAGACGCAGTGGCCGCAGCAGCAGCAGCCGTCCCAACAGATTCCGGGATGGCCGCAGCAGATGCCATGGATCCAGCCGCCGCCACCGCCGCAGAGCCAGGTCGAAGAGGAGGACGATGATGAGGATGAGGAGGAGGAGTTCATCGAGGATATCCCGCCTCCCCCGCCCGGCAGAATGGGACAAAACCCGTACCAGCAGCCGCAGCCCGACTATCGTATCCTTCAACTGGAAGGCACGATCAAGGGGCTAAACCGCCAGATCAAGAAGCTTCAGAAGAGAAACAATTACGATATGAGGAGTGCAAACACACAAGCCTCGTATCAGCAGCAGTTTCAGGTCTGGCAAATGCTGTCAACGCTCAACGGCTCGCTTCACAGCATGAAGCAGCAACTCGAGGAAGCCAAGGCCCAAGCCGCTATGCAGCAACCGGCGCAGCAACAGCAGCCTCAGATGATGAGCATGGAGGAAATCGCTAGATTGGTAGACGAGAAGCTCAAGGCTACAGAGGCGCAGCAACAGCAGCTTCAGTTGCAGCAGCAGATGGCGCAGTGGGCTCAAATGGGAATGTCGCCGCCGCAGCAACAGCAACCGCCACCGCCAGAGCCGAAAGACTCGCTTAGCGAGATGCGGAAAACGATGAAGCAGATGGCAGAGCTAAAGGAGATGTTCGAAAAACTCTCCCCATCATCTCCACCAGTTCCGCCGCCGCCACAGATGCCGCAATGGATGCAGCAACCGCCGCCACAGCAGGCTTTGGTCCAAACCGAGACCAAGGCGGAAGACGGGTCTCCACTCAAGGTATTTGAGATGGGTCCGTTTCGATACGTGACAGACAAGGATGGTAAAGCTGTCGACTTCTTCACCATGATGGCTCTCAACGCTGACAACGTGAAATCATGGATAGAGCCTGGTATCAAGGCGCTTGGTGAATTGAAGCAGCATGTGAAGGACGCGCGAAGGCAGGAGGAGATGCGCGATACCTATCGCATGTTCGAGCAGATGCAGCAGCAACTCGTAGAAAACCAGCAGCTTCAGGCTCAGCAAATCGATATGCTCTCGAGGCGGCTTGCACCGTCTCAGTCCACTGTCGACGCGCTTCAGAGCGGGAACACTGTCACGGTCGCCACGCCTCCCCCCTCACCCCCGCCCCCGCCGCAGCAGCAGCCGCCCACGGTCTCGAGCCCGCCGCCACCGACCAAACCGGCCTGGGCAGAGAAAAAAGTACCCGTGCAACATGGACCTAGCGCAAAGCCCGTCGTATCGTCGGGAGGATCGAAAAGCCTCCTGGACGGTATAGCCTATGCGCAACGAGCCCTCTCGAAAACAACCTAACCGAACCGCTGGTCCCAAGACCGTGAGCCGCCCCCATCCCAGGGGCGAAAAAGGGATCAAGGTCTCCCTGTCAGAAATCGTGGATCGGGTCGAAAGGGGCCGAATGGACCCAAAGACCGTTGCATGGTCCAGGGAGACCATCGTTCGCGGCGGGCTGGGTGGATTCCAGGCCGACAAGATGGCCCAGGCAAAGGCTATCCTCGAGCGGCTGCGAAAAGAGCGTCCCTACATCGAGGACCCCATCGACGGGGAATTTATCCCCAGCGCCGCCTGCACGCTCGAGGGCTGCGACGGTCTCGTCTTCATGGGCGAGGACTGCGACGGTCTCGTCGTTGCCTTCCTGTCCGCGATTGAAAGCGTGGGAATCGAAGGCTGCATCGTCGCGCATAGCTACGAAGCGCATCGTCAGCATACCCACGTTCTCGCAGCGGTGAGAGACGAGAAGCGAAATGTTTGGGTCAGGTGCGACCCGTCAACGAACGACCCGTTCGGGACCGCTTCGAAGCCGACTCGAGAGACGTTTATCGCGGTTCCCGGCGGCAAGGTCTTGGCGGATAAGAACGGGGTTGTTGACGCTGCCAAGGTTGGGTCAGGTCTCGGAACTGGCCAAAACACGGGACGATTCGTCGGAGTCGGAAGACCTAGTGACGGCTTACTTGGGGCCGGGGCAGAGCCTGGCACAACTGGCATCACCGAGGCTTTCTACGACTATATGCGCGAACAGACTAAGCGCATCACCTCTGAGCTTGCCGACTCGTTTTACGACGTCAAGTTTCAGCACAGGCAGTACAAACTGGCCTGTGAGATGATGGGGTATCCCATCGTCAGCGACTCCTGGAAGATTGAGAGTGAAGAATACTACCAGGATATGGAGAAGTGGATTCCGAAGATGATCAGCTACGGCTATGAGGGCTCGACTGACAAGCGCCCCATGGCATATGACGTGGACAACTCCAGTTCTCTTATCCTTGGCAAGCCGGGTGAGCCTAGGATTGGCTTCGACGATAAGACGGGTCGATTCACTGTCGAAGATACGACCCCGTCGGCAAGTGGAACCGTTGGCGCGGCTCTGTACATAGGTCTTGCCGTTGGAGCTATCATCGTTGGCTCTGTGATTCAGTACATGTCGGTCAAAGAGGTCTGCGACATAGTAAAGGCTCATCTCGACAAGGCTGCGATGAAGCGGGCGCAGGACTTCGTCACCGAGCAGACCGACAAACTCGTCAGCGGCGGTATGAGCCGAGAAGATGCGATGAAAGAAGCGCTTCGGATCCAGAGCGAGCTAAGCAATCAGGCAAAGGACCAAGCCGAGATCGAGGTGAGAAAAGAAGAGGTGAGCCCGTTTAGCAAGCTCGCTAAGACCGCAGAGTCTGCACTAACCGCTCTGATGGTCATCGCCATGGGAGGCGTGGCGGTCTACGGCATCGCAGCGCTTCTCGACTGGAACAAGAGCCGCCGAGCCGGAGGGTAATAATGGACATCATCCTCCACTTCGGCGAGCTTCATTCCTGGTTCGGGCAGAACTGGCGAGCCAGCTTTGGTCCCGACACTGCTGAAATCACTATGCCAAGAGGCGCTAGTAGGAGCTTCGACGCCTACAGCAAGGCTATCAATGGCGCATATGGCGATCGTCCCATCAAGCGTGCGCTGAAGAATCGTGGCTGGGATAAGCCTGGCAACAGGGTCGCCGTCCTTGGCTTCTCCGAGACCTGTATCGGGGTTGCCGTTCTTCTCTCGGGTCCCGACGGTGGCGCGCCAGACTTCGTCTTGGCCTGCGACGGTATCCACCTCATGCATCCGGCCTGGAAGCGGTATGCGAGACTTGCCGCCCTCGGCGGGTCAGGCAACCCAAACATCCCGCCTACCGAGCACTGCCTTGTCGTGACGAGCAGTGAGACGCCTAAGCCGCCCAAGGCATCGCTTACCACCGAGCAAGCCTCGCTCGAGATTCTTGACCACGTCATGCAGTCGCCGGTCTACCTGGACCCAGTGACGATAAGCGCACTGGTAGACGCGGATCACGCGCCCATCCCGACGTCGTGCTATCAGGAGATAAATGGCGTAAAAAAACTGATAGGGAAGTATACCTACACCAAGATTCCTGGTAAGTTCCAGTACAAGGTGGGCGGGCTTTGGCTTCTTGGCTACCGCAATATGGAAAAGACATGCACCGATCACATCTACCAGTCCAAGGTCATCGCTCCGCGAGTTCTCGATAACATCCTCATTCCGCGTTGGGCTGGCAAGGAAGTCGGCGGCAGCGGCTGCGTCATTCTCTGAGGCATAAGATGGCATTCGCGCTAAGCACTGGAACGAGGTATCGCGGCTCACTCGTCGTGACTGGTGAGGCGTCTGCCTTTGCCGGTGCGTCCCAGGTCAGAAAGGGGCTCGAGTCGGTCGGGTTCGCCGACGTCCAGGTCTGGGACGACTGGGAATCGCTTCCCAAGGAGTGGCCCGATGATGATCGGAAAGAGACCAAGGCTGATTGGGTCTCTCAGTTCTGGGCCGAGGGGACATGGACCGGCAAAGACGGTCAGGCACTTGTGCTGGATAAAAGGACGGAACTGTTCTGGATCCGACCTATTTCCGGTACCGCTCCGGTTCCGAGGCATGAGGTAGAGGTGAGTGGTGGCTCAATGCCTTGGATTCCACCGCTCGTCATGGTGGGTATGGCCGCGATGATGGTGGGACTCGTCGTTAAAGGAAGCAAATAATCGATGAAACTCGAACATGTCTTTACGCGAACCGATGCCACCATCGGTTTAGATGCGGTCCCGACCGATGCGGCCTATCTCCTGCTCGACAACGTGTTTCACGCGCCGCAGTATGGCCCGCATACCGAGCCGCTCGAGTCCATCGCACTCGCCTACAACGGACCCGCACTGGCCCCGGACGCCACGGTCAACCTGTATCTGTGGGACGCGCAGACCGAGGAGTGGTATCTATTCGCTAGCGCCCACCTCTTGCCTGCCGGTGAGGTTCATTTCATCCCGCTTCCCAACATTATCGACCGCAAAGACTCGAGGGCCACGAATCGAATCGACGTGGCGATTGTCGTTTCACTAGAGGACAAACCCCCGGCTGGTGACTATGAGTTTGCCGCCTCGTCTGCCACGGCTGGCGCGGGTGGCGGCGGTGGCGGCGGTGGCGCGATAGACGAGCCGATTTCGGTCGAGGGCACTACGCTTGAGGGCGCGGCCCCTCTCACGCTTCCACTCGATATCGCCGTTACCAGGGACGCGGATCCCGGCCCATACGCCGACGGACTGCTCTATCGGATCAGGCTCGACAGTCAGGGGCGGGTCATCGTAAGTGCCCAGGGCAGCGATGTAGACGGTGCAGCGCTGACCCGCAACCCGGTCCCGGTCGGTGGCAAATTCATCTCCGACCCGACATCGTCTCCGCTCGACGATGGCGATGTCGGAGTAGCGCTTCTGAACCTTCTTCGGATGCTGGTTGTGGAGCCTCGAGCGATTGTGGAGGATGCCGATCCCGCACCGCTCGCCCCTGGGGTCTATCGCCACCTTCGCCTCGATTCTGAAGGTCGCCTCATCGTCACCGATCCAAGCGCTTCGCCGCTGATTCAGGGCATCGACGCAGACGACGACCCGGCAACCGCCAACCCAGTTCTGATCGGTGGCAAGTACATCTCCGATCCCTACGCCGACACGCTCGACGATGGCGATGCGGGCTATGCGCTTCTCAACCTGCTTCGCATGCTCATCGTCGAGGACCGAACCTACGATGCGCCAACGGATTCGAACAAGGTTGTCCCGGTCAGCGATCCGACTGGTAAGTGGGAGCCGGCCACACTCGACTCTTCGCTGACCGCAGACGGTTCGGTCACGAAGTACGTCGACATGCGAGGCTTCTTGCGGTGGGCGCTACTGCTTCAGATGACGAAGGGGGCGGCGGAAACCATCACGCTGACTGTTGCCCAGAGCCATGACGATGTGGATGATCCTACAACGGCAGTATTCGAAGACGTTACGTTCCCATTCTTCGGCACGACAGGGTTTTCGGCAAACAGCTACATTGGGCCAGAGAATCAAGTCGCATGCACCTGGCTCAGAATCATCGTGACGGTGACCGGCTACACGGCAGGCACGTCTTCCTGGGTGCTTCGCGGCATCAAGACGGCTCAGGCGTAAGAGGATAAAATGTCGAATCGAAGCCAAATCCTTACCGTCAAGTCCGAGCCCTTCGACCTGTCGAACAGCGTCGCAACGGCTGTTCTCACGTCGAAATACTTCGAAACAGATGTTCGCTTTCCCTACTGGAGCCTGACCCTGTCCACAACCACGGTTGGAGCCACGATCAGTGTCAAGATCTACGCGAGCAATGAGGTGACCCAGTCGGATCTCACGCTGCGTGAGTATGTCGACGTCACCTCCGACCTGTACGGTGGCGCAATCAACTTGACCTCGCTCGCCGCCATTGCGTTGGCCGTTGACACTCCGCTGCTGTACGATAGCTACAGGGTCGACTTCGACAGCGACATCGCAGCGGTTTGGACCGCTAGGGGCAAGAAGGGAACAGTCTGATATGCGATCCTCGATGGTAAGGTGCTGCTCGGGTACCGTGCAGGCAGTCAACACGATCGTCGACACGTCCCTTTTCGTTTCCATCCTCGGCCCTTCCGACACCGATGTGCAGCGGGCGCTCGAGACGATCGACGGGCTGCCGCTCGGGGAGAACGCGGTCCTGTACGTGTCGAAGACCGGCGACGACGCAACGGCTGTGAGGGGGCTCATGTCGCGGCCCTACGCTACGGTCGAACGTGCTTTGATAGATGCGCAGAACTACGACGTCATCAAGCTGGGTCCCGGCAACTTCGTCGAGACTAGCCTGACCATCCCCGACACTCTCACCCGGATCTCGATCGTCGGATCCGGTCGCGGCGTGACGACGCTGGGAGCCAACCCTGGGTACCTTGGCCGCACCAGTGCAACCGCGCTGCTTCGATTCCGACTCGCCGACCTCACCTACCGGCGCTCATCAGGCGACTATGCCCGTTTCGACGGAAGCGCTTCCGCCGATGGTTACTGCAACAGCGTTGTTGGCGATAATATCACGATCGAGAATGTAGACGACATCTCTACCGGGATTGTCGGTGTGGGCTGGAGCTTCGTGAGGTGCGGCTATGTGAGGCTTCAGAATGTGAGTTTCGTCACGGATGGCGGCACAGTTGACTTCACCAACTGCGGTGAGGTCCGCATGCGCAACGTGCTCAAGAGTGGGACGTTGACAGCGGCAGACGTTTTCAACATCGATGCGAGTGGGACGCTTCCCACCGGCTTCACCCGGATGCTATTTGCGCTCTACTCGGCCAAGATCACCGAGACGACGATCAACGCAAGCAGCCCCGCCCTCGACTTCACGACCGACGCGTCGTGCGAGATCACTGGGTCCGTTTTGAACTTCCGTCCAGACGCGGTATCCGCAGAGGAGTTGGACATCTACGTCGCAGGCAGGATGGATGATAGTCAAATCAACATTGGCGCGGACACTGCTACCTCGACCACCCCGATCCATGCCGAACTTGCCAATGTCACGATGAGCCCCAACGTTGTGATAACCGGCAGTGACAACGTCGACATCAATGCGAATGTCAAAAACTCTGACGTAGACTCTATTACGGCGACGGAGTCTTACGCAGATGGCACGATCAGTATCAATGCGGATGGCACACGCACAGACTCTGTCGTGCTGAACGCAACTCTCGGCACCATCGACTCAGAGTTCGTCAACTCACGGGTACCGGAGATGCCGACTGTCAGCGGCAATACGAGCCTTGTGATTCGTGGGACCACGACCGGAGCTGAGGTCAACAAGGGTTGGACTGCCATGCCCATTTCGTGGAGCTACAACGCAGGTACCGGATACATCGACACAGAAACGGATCCGCGCATGTACCTGGCTGAAGGTATGCCCATCAGGTTCTTCATGCCGGGTGGTGAATTTGTTGGCAGCGAGTCGGTTGAAATCATTACCGCTACAGCGCTAACGAATCTCGAAAACGTCATCAATGAGCCGTCGGGTAGATTGTACTTCGATGTCGTCGAGACGGCTGTCCCTGGTACATATCGAATCGACATCTATGCCAATGCGTATGTCTACAAGCCGCCGCTGCCTGCCGGTGCAGATCTCGCTAACCTGGTCGGACACACTGCGGATTTCACCGTAGCTGGTACATACGCGGTAGTGGCCGATAACGGCTCAGGGATGGGTGGAACCATCACCGTGAATGGGGCGAGTGAGAACCGTTCCTCGTGGGAGTTCTTCCGCTGGGGCATCGTCAAGTCGCTTGAGGCGGGAGTGATTGAGTGGTGGGGTTGCGCAATCGACGCTACCGCCGCCTTCATGTGGTACGCAGACGCTTCCCGTGTCGTGCAGTTTTCCTCCTTCGTATCTGGAGCAGGCATCGCTGCCGACGCAACTCTACTTCAGACCAAAATGTCACAGTATCCGGTGTGGGGTGTCGGATATGCCAGAGCAATTCGTCAAGAATTTAGGCCCAGCGCCGTTACTGTCGATGGTGTACTTGTGAGGTGGTACGTATTTGACCGTACACATTCCTTTGGTGGCTACGGAAACCTGTTTAGTACCGCGACCACTGTTGACGTTGCTGGTCGCCCCGTAACGTCGGAATTGGACTCCGCGTACACGGAGGCGTACAATAGGTTGCAACCAGGGGATATCCTGGAAATGGTTACTACGGTCGCTGATGCTGGTGATAGTGTGGACAATCTGTGGGCCAACCTCATCTGCGTGCTGGAGTAGAGATGGCTTGCATCATAAATGCCTGCGCGGTTGGTGGGGTGGCCCCAGTGGTCAACTCACTGACAATTGTCTACCCGCAGGCAAGCGAACCTTTTTTTCCTAGCGCTACTGTCACTGTGTCCGGGACTCTTACGAATGCTGCCGACTGTACCGGAGTGAATGTAAACTACGCTGGCGTTGACTATGCAGCCACGATTGACGTTGGTGCAGGCACTTGGACGAAGGACATTGCAGCGTATCCGTTCAGAGAATACGAAACATTCCAGGTAACGGGGACGTGGAGTTCAGGTGCCCCTTCACCCATTGTAGATAGCGTTACCATCTACATAGTTGTCACTGGAGTAAACCTAACCACTCCATCCTATCCCGGCCCAACTCTTGAGGTAGGCACAGCAATTCCTGTATCGGGATCACTCAACGAACCGTCCTATGTATACACCGACCCTGAGCTTGAGTATCCGAACGGCACGCCTTTCGGGCTAACATACAACGCTGGCGCTGGCACTTTCGATAATAGTGCATTAGCTCAGCCGACGGCTTTGTACGGCACAAACAATCTTCACGTTACGGGCCATTGGAGAATCATCAAATACTCTGGGACATTCTACCATAATCCTGGCAGGTACAGCGATATTACTGGCTACTACAATACTGGAGTTGAGTTCGTTATCCCGTCCGCGTCTCAGGTCTATGCGGAGGAGGACGAGCTTGCGATTTCAGGCACAGTGATCAACGCGACTTACATCACGTCGGTGGCCGGGACGTACGCTGGGTCCAACATAGCCTGCTACGTGAACGTTGGCGCTGGCACTTTTTCACAGATCGTGGAGGGTGTGAAGGCCCGAGCCGACTACACCAGCGTGCTGGTCACGGCGCATTACGACTTCGGAGGCACGCTTGTTGACGACACGGATACCCAGACCATCGTCGTCAATCGGTGGGTGAACTTGACTGCTCCCACAGAAGGGTTTGGGGTTGCTCTTGTTATTGGTGTTGGAACGCTTTTCTGTTCTGCTCGGCCATGCATGTACACCACGACAGGTGTCGACTTCCAGATCAACGTAAACGGTGCTGGGTGGCAGTATCTGGCCACTGGTGTCCAGGGAGGTGGGGATGGGATGTTGATTTGGTCGGTGACGGCAAATATAGACACCTCCCATCTCGGTTCTGTACAGGTGAGGGCCGTTGCTTACGGCACCACGACGGTTTACAGCAGTGCCGTGAATGGCATGGTACAGCACGCGGAGATGTAGATGGCATATATCATCAACGCTGTCTCCGTTTCCTCGGCTTCGTCATTGACCCTTACGGCACCCGACTGGTATGTTGTCGGTCAGCCTGGGGATGTCACGTCGGAAGAGTTGCACATTTCGAACAAGGGTAGCATCTCTACATACGCCGCGAATCGTCTCATGCGAAACGACCGCATAGACATTGACACAACCGCTATTGCTGGCGGTATCGTAAGCGACTTGACTGCCAACCTTATCTGCGTGCTGGAGTAGGAGACGAAATGGCAAAACTCACAGAAGCGGCACCTGAGCTTTCGAAATATGTCGACGAGACCAAGGCTCTCGACATGGCGAAGAAGAGCGTGGGCGCAGATAAGCCCGCTGCGGCAAAGACGCTCGCCGATCTCGATGAGAAGGAACGCGAGACCTTCCTGACCTGGCTCAAGTGGTTTCGCAGCGAAAAGAAGCCTGGAGATGTGCCTGCGCTGGCTCACGAGCCTCCGATTAGGGTCAGCCGGATCACGGGCATGAGCCTCGACTACATCGAGCAACTCGTCGCGGAGCGAGACCGCATCGTCAGGGAGGCAGAGCGGGGCGCGGATGCGTTCAAGCCCGACCCGAAGCCTGAGCCGCCTGCCGAGCCGCCTGCCGAGCCGCAAGACCCCAAGGAGCCTGGCGACGGCGGCGAGATCGTGGAGCCCAAGTAATGCGTACTACCTTCCCCCGGCAGCGTGGCGATCAGCGGATTTTCCGAGAGGATTTCCTCAACATTGCCCGCGTTCTCGACAACTACGGCACGATCGTCGGCGCGCCTCTGATTAGTCGAGGGCTGTCGGCAGGGCAGGTGCGCTACTACGGCTACGGGCTTTCTGTCGGCTACTCCGGGGCCGTCTCCATTGCCTCTCACGTCGTCGTGGCGGCAACGGGCTCGGACCAGGCGCTGTGGAGCCTCGGCACGGCAGCTAGTAGGCGCATGGAGGTGGGAATCGACGCGACGGGTCGTCCCTATGCCTGGGGCACGGTGCAGGTTATCCTAGGTCCTGTTATCAGCGATGGACATCACGACCTAGGCTTCAGTATTGGTACAGACAGAAGCGTGTGGTGCGTAGTTGATGGCGAGCTTTGGGGCGGTGGTAGCGTCACGTTCGGGTCTCTGTTTGACCACATGATAGTTGGCGGGTCATGTCTCGGAACGCTGGCATGGTCCGGGACCGTGACCGACGTTCACATTTATCGTGGGCAGATGAGCGAAGCCGAAATGGCGCATGCCATGGGTGCAACTGTGGGGTTCCAGCCCGAGTCGCTATTGGTTGGGCATGACGGGCTCTACATGGACCTGGACGCGGCTTCGGCGGTGACGTATGGGACGCAGCCTTTGCTTATCAATGGCGATTTCTTAGATGGAACCACTGGATGGACGACAGATCCGGGATGGACAATTTCAGGAGGTAAGGCTATCCACTCGCCGAGTATTAATGGTGGTTACTTGAAGCACAACCCGCCAACGCTCCAAACGTGTCTGGTAGGAAATAGGTATTCCTGGGAATGGAGTTTGGTGCATAACGGCGGGGGCACTGGCGTATCTTTTTTCAACTTTGGTACGTTCACAACTCCTCGATTGGTCACCGGAACCTATCAAGAAGAGGCAACAAACTCTAACGGTAATTTTTTCATATTTGCTGGCAAAGCTGTAGAGGCCTATGTTGAGTATGTTCGAAACCTTCGCAACCTCTCCGTCAACGCCATAACCTGCAAGGGCACGCTTGGCAATCTCACGCAAGCGACCCCCGCGAACCAACCGTGGCTGTCCGATGCCGACGCGCCGACGAGCGTGCTCGTGAACGGCAAGAATGTGCTGTACTTCGACGGCACGGCGGATTACCTCGCAAGCAGTGAGGCGGCGGGAGCGCACCCCTACCACAAGGCGGACGGGTTCACGTTCCTCACGATGCTACAGCCCGATATCGCGGCGGCGGGCAATGACACGCTGCTGGATTCGTGCGATGCCAGCGCTGCGGGCGTAGGCATCAATATCACCTACGACGCGACGGCTCAGAAGCTGTGGGTCAGGGTCGCGAACGGCAGCGGAACGTGGGTGGTCAACGAGGGACTTCCGCTCGCGAAGGGTCTGCCGCACCTAGTTGATGCGACATGGACCGAAGCGGCAGGACTGTCGCTCACAGTCTCGTCGCTCATTACGACTCGCACGATCACGCAGGCGAGCACGGGCGCGGCATCGGCAGCGGACGCGAGCGCAACGCTACAGTATGGCAGGCGCAGCGGCGCGGCGGACTACTACGCTGGGGCTGCGGCATCCACACTGATGCGGATCGGTGCGGTTGCCGCTGATGCGCTGGTGCAGTGGCGAGCATGGGCGAAGGCGTACTACGCAATTGCTGAGACGTGTACCGCAGTATTCGCCACGAACGACGCGTCGCAATCGTGGATCGTCACTGCATCGGTAGGCTCGACGTACACGATCGATTGGGGTGACGGTACCGTCGACTCGTACACGGGCAACGGTGCGAATCAGACTCACGTACACAACTACGCTGCTGCCGGAGTGTATCTCGTTCGGTGGGCGTTTGCGAATCCGGCGGCTGTGACGTATTTCAACGGCACTGGTAACAGCGTCTTGACCGGCGACATCGGTGACCTAGCTGGTATGACGGGGATGCAGTATCTGCGCCTCTACTCCACCGCAGTGACCGGCGACATCGGTGATCTAGCTGGTATGACTGGGATGCGGCATCTGCTCCTCTACTCTACCGCAGTGACAGGCGACATCGGCGATTTGGCTGGCATGACCGGGATGCAGCAGCTGTACCTCCACTACACCTCCATCACCTACACGTCTACCCCGCTCCCGGCATGGCCCGGTTGCGACATTCGCGCGTACTCCTGCGGCTGGAACACTGCGACCGTCGATCAATTCCTGATCGATCTTGCCGATGGGGTAGGGGCGAACGGACAGCTACGCATCGCCGGGACCAACGCGGTTCGAAGCGCAGCAAGCAACGCGGCGAAGGCAACGCTGCTCGCTGCCGGGTGGACTCCCGTGGAGGTGAACGAATGATAACCTCGGCCCAACGCATCAACCCGAATCGCGCCAGACTTTTTCTTCCACTGGACGGACAGTGGCGTCAAGACGTGGGGGCGAACCTGCTTGTCGATGGGGATATGGAGAACCCGACCGTGGGTCCTTCTTGGGTGGTTGGCACCGGATCTGCCAACAAGGTTCCGGGCACACGCACAGGCGGCACTGGCAGTCTGGTTCTTGAAGTTACCGCAACGGCTTCCAGTTCTGCACGTACGTACCAAGGTGGTTTACCAACTGGTAGCACTGTGTCAATCAAGGGCTGGTCGAGAGGGGATGGGGTGAAGCGCCCACAGTTATTTGATGGTGCGGCAATATGGGATGGAACTACTTCAGACGTGTGGCAGTACGCTAGCCTAGTTAGAACCTTAGTGGGGGCATATCTACAATTGTATGCAGTAAGCGGCGCTGTTTCTGATGGATCCTGCCAATTCGACGACTTCTCCGTCATCGAAAGCCCCCTCACCACCCGAAACGTTGGCAGCTACCCCGGCGCTCCCAGCTACGTTCGTCTTGGCGATGGGCATACCAGTGCCAGCGTACCGACTCAGCGCTCCTCGAGCCGTGGCGTCAGCCTTAGCGGGACCAGCTACCTCCGCGTGCCGATGGACTATGTCTACAACGAGCCCTTCACCATCTCGATTCTCACCGACTCGATCCTTCCGGCAGCGAGCTGGCTTGCGGCGACGTACGACTCGGCTACGCTCCGAGGCATCAGATTCGGCACAACGGGCTCGGGAGCCCTGGTTGCGGGCATTTTCGACACTGGAGGCCGGTCCATCACACGCACCAGTGCGAACAACACGATTCCGACCAACAAGCAGCCGAGGCTCTACACGCTCAGCTACGACGGCGGGCTGTCGGCGGCAGGACTCACGATGCGGATCGACGATATGGTCGTACCAGCCGTAGGCGGCGGAACGGCGCTGGCGAGTAGCATCAGCAGTGGCCGCGACCTTCTGCTCGGTGCGCGATGGAACGCCGCAACGCCTACCGAGATCATGGCGGCGAGCAATGTCTATGCCGCCTCGAGCTTCGACACGGTATTGGACAGCTACGAGATCAGAATGCTCAGGGCGCAGATGATGCGAGAGGTAAGGGTATGAGCCGGTTTCTGCAAAGTCTTGTCTTGGCAGGCAAAGTGCCTTTCCTCGTTGATTATCGCACCGGATCGGCCCAGAGCCTAAGCGGCATGGTTGCGGGGACCAATCCGACCGTCACCAACACTCCGAGGTTCCAGCATACGAGCAGAGGCATGGCTGCGGACTTCCGCAGCGGGTATCTGACCTATCCGCATCAGGCCGATCAGATACTGACTGAGTTCACTTCACTTGCGCTTGGTAATCCAATTTACGCATCGAGTGCAAGTGCTATCTCGGGTAGGGTGATATCCAAGAGAGATGGTGCGAGTAGTTCATTTGAAATGTATATCCGACCAAATGTTGGCAGTTGTTCACTTGGTATCACAGTTGGAGGCGTTCTTAACGCAGTCAATTACACCCAATCTGGTAATGGTTCGCTCGCATGCACTGCTGCAAATGGTGGGTATCCTAGCTTCTTCAAAAATGGAGTTTTGATTGGAGCAGGCGCAAATATTGCTACTTTCAACTCTACAACCCCAAATTTGTACGTTGGTAATTACGCTTTTGGTACACTAGCATGTGAGATCCCGATTTCAGCAATTATTATCATCAACGAAGCCCTCTCCCCCGCCGACATCGCACGTCTGCACCGCGAGCTTGTCGACGCGCCCGCCGTCGTCTCTCGTGCCCGCAAGGCATTCAGCATTCCGTATCCGGTCAAGACAGCGGCAGAGTATGCGGCGGAAGGGATCATTCTCGACCTCGCGCCCAAGGTTGTGGGCGGGAAGATGCGGGACATGAGCGGGAACGGCTACGACGCGACGATCACGGGTCAGGCCGATGCCTCTGGCTCTCCGGGGCCGTTCACGGAAGAGACCACGCTTCTAGCCGGTAGCTACGGGACCTTCCCAGCCGCGTTTGGAGCCGTCATTTTTGATAGAACATACACCGTTGAGGCTTGGGTAAGACCCAAGTCGATCAGCGCTGGAGCCGGAGTACTTCTTGGAAGCGCTTCTATACCATATGTGGGTAGGATATCGGCAGCTATGTTCTCTTCATACAGAGACTCCGCTTTGGTACAAAAAACTCATGCAAGTTCCAATTGTATTGTTGCCAACAAGATATCGCATCTAGTATACACATTCAAGGCAGACGGGGCAACCATTACGGTTGGCAAATATTGTGACGGTATAGATGTCGGTTCGATCACGTCGCTAACCGGGCTGTCACCAAGCGGCAGCGTGGCGCTATTGAATATATTTGCTGTGGGCTCACCCTCTCCGTTTCAGGCCGGATACGAAGGTCTCCGCTACTACGACAACCGCGTCCTCACCCCTGCCGAGATCCGCGAGGAGTACCTCAAGGGTGCGCGCAAGTGCCTGCTCGATGCGCGAGTCCACAGCGACGGAAGCTGCCCCGTCTCGCTTACCGCAGTGGGGCCGGGGTCAAGCATTGCCAATGGCTGGACGGTGCAGTCCGGGACCTGGAAGGTTGTCGAGGACGCGCCCACGGCTCCGGGCGTGGCGGGGAAGAGGTGGCTTTCCAATACTGCTGGGACGCCAGGAGTTTGTTCACAATTCGATGGAAATAGCAATTACGGATCGTGGTACGTTAGGACAATCCCAGGGGCTGGTGGGACGATATATGTATCATTGAACTCATCGGTGTCAGGATCATGGAATGCAGCTAACCAAAACGGATACTGGCTTGCATTTACCAATCGAACGGTTCAGCTTGCCAAAACAGTCGGCGGAGCCTGGACAGTGTTCCTATATTCGCCAATAACAATTGAGCAAGATTTGGAATTTTGGGTAACAAGGTCATTCAATGGTTCCTTCAATATATGGGTTAGGGGTGGAACATATGGATCAGATTGGACAGTTCCTCCGCTTCAGCTTGGAACACTTCCGTTTACAGACACATCATTTTCTCAGCCGAACGGATATGTAAATGTCCAAGCAAACTCATTTTCTTCCAAGTGTAGTGGGGCGCAGCATTTCCTCGGCGCGATGAGTCCATACGAAGCCATCCGCCTCGGCCTGATCGAAGGCACCATTCCCGAACCCCTTGTCTTCACGACGACAAAGCTTACCCAGTCGTGGCAGCTCAACTTGACCGCAGGCTCGGTCTACGTCTTCGACTGGGGCGACGGGACGTCGGACTGGTACACGGGAACGGGAGCGCTGCAAACGCTAACCCATACCTACGCCAGCGCCGGGACCTACACGATAAAGCTGCACATTGCCAATCCGCTTGCGTTGACCGATTTCAGGTGCACTTCGAATCAGCTCTCGGGCACACTGCCATCCTTTGCCGCGTGTACAAATCTGGTCACCTTCTACTGCCACGCAAACAGTTTCAGCGGCACCTTGCCATCGTTCGCGGCGTGTACGAACCTAGCGAACTTCTACTGCTACGCAAACAGTTTTAGCGGCACCTTGCCATCGTTCGCGGCGTGTACGAACCTAGCGAACTTCTACTGCTACTCAAACAATTTCTCTGACTACACCCCCGGTGTTATGCCGACACCGTGTAACAACTATCGGGCCGACATGAACCTCCTGCCCACCAGCGCAGTCGACGCGATCCTGGCCGATTTCGAAACGAACGTGGCGGCGCGGCCCGCAACCGGAACGATCAATCTGACCGCCAACGCAGCCCCCTCCGCAGCGGGCCTGGCAAGCAAGGCTGCGATACTCGCCGTGAGACCGCTCTGGGTCATCACGCACAACTAGGAGTCATCATGCTTCGAATCCTTCTGCTGCTGCCCTTCCTGCTCGCCTGCGGCCCGTCGTGGCAGGAGGTCAAGCGTCATCCCGGCGGGATCTACGAGGATGCGCAGGGTCGGTGTTGGAACGAGGCTTACGAGCCCGTGGAGTGCCCCGGCAACGTTGGTTCGGGCCTGGCCCCGTGATAGGATGAGATATGCGAAGCTCGATGATTGTTCAGAGCGTGCAGCCCACCACGATTCCGGTCTGCGGTACGCTGCAAAGCACGCTGCTCGACACGCCTCAGACCATCGGCGCGGTCTACATCGACCTGTCCGCCGTTCCGCTTCAGAGCATCCGCTTTCGCGTCGTCCTGAGCAGTACAAGCGCTGCGGCAGGCAAGGAAGCCGTCGTGGATCTCTACGACACCAACGGCATCCTTAATAGTGGCGTGCCAGCCGTGGTTGCGGGCTCCGAAATCGACACGACGACCGGATCCCCTCCACCCGGAGGACCGGCGACCGATCCCCTCTTCCCCTCGGCCTACGAGGTGGGGCTCAACGCAGCATTCAGTGGCTACACGGGCAAAGGCGTCTTTGAGTGCAGGCTGAGAATCAACGTGGCCGACGCGGTGAACGTTGCGTCGTGCCAGTCCGCAGACCTTCTGTTCGAAACGAGTTAGGAGACGCGATGCGAAGCTCGATGGTCCTGCCCGGTCCCCTGCCGACCACTGTTCCGATCTGCACAGCGTCTGTGTCGACTCTGCTCGACACGCCGCAAACCATTGCAGCGGTCTACCTCGACTTGTCGCAGCTTCCCATGCTCATCATGCGGCTGCGGGTCGTACTGAGCACAACAGACGCTGCCGTGGGACGGGAAGCCGTCATTGACCTGTACGACACCAACGGGATTCTCAACGGAGGCGTGCCGGGCATTGTGGCGGGGTCGGAGATCGACACGACGACGGGCTCGCCGCCTCCCGGAGGACCGGCGACCGATCCGCTCGAGCCCTCGGCCTACGAAGTCGATCTTGCCTCCTCCTTCTTCGGCTATAGCGGCAAGGGCACCTTTGAGCTTCGGCTCAGGATCAATGCAGCCGATGGGGTGGAGAAGGCTTGGTGTCACGGCGCTGCGCTTGCGGTTCGAGGCAACTACTCTGCGCCCATCGTCGAGATCCTCGATCCTCTCGCTGCCGAGAGCTTCGACATTTACCTCGACGGCTCGAACCTGACCGTGAGCGGTCTCTGTACCCAAAGCAGTAGTGTCAGCGTGGAGATGGACTCGGGAAGCGGCTTTACCCCCTTCGCAACCGACGCTTCGCCGACGGTAGGCTTCATCGCCACGGGGTCGCTGTGATCAGTTTTGCCCCAGGTGACAGCGTGGACATCCGCATCTCCTCGAGCGTAGCCGCGAACGTCACCGCGAACCATGTCACGACAAAGCTGAATCGCTTCTTCGGCGGCGCGACAACGTTGCCGTAGCGCAGTCTCGGCTGTAGACTGCTCGGCATGGCACGTCGCAATCCCGCCCCGGTCCGCATCGACTCCGAGCAGCTTAAGAGATCTGCCGCGACAATCGCTGGCAAGATAGGCGAACGGATCGGCGACAAGCTGAACGACGAGGCTCTGGGCGAATTCGACAGAGACAAGTCGCCATTCGTATATGGTGAGGAACTGGATCGGCACGAGATCGTGATGCCGACTCTGTCTGGCAAGATCTCTGTCCCCGTAGTGACCCAGGTCATCTTCAACGATAGTCCGAGGATATCGTTTAGCGGAAGCTTCGGCTACCTAAGCGGACTTGGAAAGGGTGAGAAGATCGGTGGAGTCCTGAGTCTGTACGTTCCGATTCGACCCAGCCTTGGCGCTTGGAGCGTGTATTCTCGTCGCGATCTGCGTCAAGCCATTCTGAGCGTGCTCAAGCACGAGGCGACACACGTCGCCAGATCTCCATGGTCACCGAACCGGCCCTCGTATGCCTTGAAGCCCGGCGACAAGTCGGCCTACTACAACGATCCAGAAGAGGTCGAAGCCTTCGCTCAGCAAGTCGTCGATGAGGCACTGCTGCTTCGCGCCTCGACTCCCGCCAGGGTCAAGTTGAGTATGCTGGCCTACCTCAACTCTCCGTCATGGACGAGGATTGAGCCGTACCTGACAGAGCGCAATAAGCGCAAGGTCTACCAGAAGCTCGCCAGGGCGCTCTACGACGCGGATATCCGAGACGTCCCTGGTACACATACCGTGGTGACTAAACCCAACCCGGTCACACCCGAGCAGCGAAAACGGATGAGCCTGGCCCTGTTCGCGCTGCCGCAGCAGCGCAAGTATCGGCTCGACTCCCCGGCCAGGAAGAAGTACTCGCTGACGCTGCTAAACAAGCACTATAGAGACGGGGCTAGGTCGAAGAGGGACTACGAGACAGCCTATGTCAACATCTGCCTGTCCATGCTGAGAAGCGGACAGAGTGAGCAGAGAGAGCCAAGCGTCAGGACCAAGGCGACGCTCGCCGCGTACAATGTCGTGTCGGGAAAGAGAAGCCCTGGAGCCGTGGCGACACTGGGCCAAATCTGCAATACGTGGATCAGGCAGGGAAGAGCGGTGTCGCAGAACTGCAAGGCAGTTGTTGCCAGAGGTAACCCGACAATGGACAGTAGGATAAAAGTGATCCGACTCCTGGGTGAGGAGCCGACCATACTCTCTCCCAGCCGAGTGCTCAAGCCTGCGTTTGTCGCGAAACTGCCAGATCAATGGAATGCTGTACACTATTTCCAGAAGAGGCGAGCTTGGATGCTCCTGTCCGACAGTAGAGGCAGCGCTGAGAAGCTAGCCGCATCCGCCTTCAAGAATCTAATCGCGAAGCGGAGCCTAACGGCGAGCGACCCCTTCCTCCACGACAAGACTCTGTACGTGGCCTACCCCGACGGATATGTCGTAGCAGAGCCGCCGGAAGCGAAGCCGAAGAGCACTACAGGTCCCTCAGATCTGAAGTCCAGACTGCTAGACAAGGGGCGAGAATTCTTCGGCGAAAGCGGCTTTTCGGTAGCGGGCAGGAAGGGCGACTACGCCATGACCATCAGACCCGCACTGAAGCGGTTCAAAGGTGTCTTTGGTCCATCCACGACCAGAGCCGACAGCCTCGAGGAGCTTGAACGTAGGCTGGACACTGTCATAGCTAAGCTTGAGCAGCATCTGGGGAGGGAAGGGTGATGATCCCTGACCTTCTCAAGAAACGAGCCGACGGCTTGCTCCGTTGGGACGGTACGAAGCAAATGGGTGGCTCAGATGTCCTTGCCTGGGTCATGCCAGATAAGACATACTGCGTCGCGATTCAGGGCAGGGCCGACCGGCTCGAGGTGAGGCTTTTCGGCACAGATGAACCCAAGTATCCGCTCAACAACTACGATCGCAGGCTCGAGATTCAGCTTCAACGCCTGCTCGGGTTCGAAGACGCGAGTCTTGAAAAGGGACCGTGGGGCACATCGATTCGTGGTGGGGTAGGTCAGATCTTCAGTTCCGATCGCAGAGATGTGAGTGTCGACGAGATCTTCGATGGGGTAGAGTCTACGCTCAGAGCCTCGCTGGCCGATGGGGACAATGAGCCAAGTCTTCACTTCACAGTCATGCCGCTTGAGGGTAAGCCTTGGTTCGACGATCTATCTCATAGCGGTCAGACGCTTCCCTACTACTCGGCCAAGAAGAGAAAGGTACTTCAGGGTATTGCTCCGAGCGGGCTGATGGAAGTCGACGTCGAGGCGCAGTGGAGCCGAGGCGAGATGGAGCGAAGAGTCGCTCCTGGCGTAGACTTCTGCACCGTCGCTCCTCGAATAGCAGTTGACGAGGGCGGAATCGTAGGCGTGGTCAAGGGTCAGAAGATTCTGCTCACCCGCTGCATCAACGTCGGCATGTATTCGGCACCGCTCGAGCAAGTCGTTGCGGGGATTCAGCGCTGCGGCAACGCTATGCTCTACCCCAGCCTCGCCCTGTCCGATGTCCCGGCGACCAACTTCGGCCTATTGACCCTTTTCGCTCGCATTCCCCTCGCCTCTCGCTCACTTAGGCCCGAGAAGGTGAAGGGGTGGCCAGCACTGGTCTACAAGACCGATGCATGGACCGAAACTACTAGGGACTTC
>Ga0265297_10002484_pt1 | contig 37377 bp, 38 predicted proteins | sample Munlanlwell13791_FD_192502 | JGI IMG/M metagenome (GOLD analysis project Ga0265297, IMG submission 192502) | Leachate microbial communities from a municipal landfill in Southern Ontario, Canada - Leachate well 137-91 | ecosystem: Engineered > Solid waste > Landfill > Unclassified | place...
AAGAACAATATGCTCTCTATGCTCAAGGAAGACAGCCATTAGAAGAAGTAAATGCTTTAAGAAAAATGGCTGGACTATGGCTGATATCAGAAAAAGAAAACAAGAGAAAAGTTACTTGGACATTGCGCTCAAAACATCTTGTTGATCTTGATGATGGAAGTGCTGATAATGATAAATCACAAGCTTTTGATATTGTCATAACAAAAGACAAAAAAGCACAATGGGATATTAAAGTTGATGTTAATGATAATGACATACCTGATTATCTTGAGGCTGGTAGAATTGGCGAAAGTATTGGCCTCAGATGGGGTGGTCGTTTTAAAAGTCCTGATCGTCCACACTTTGAATACATGGGAGCAATAGCATGAAGGTAACAAAAATAGCTGATGAGATTTTGAAGAAACCAAAATCAAACAAAAAAGGTTTTGTTGTCGACATTGAAAGCGAAACAGTAAAAAATAATTTCTTTAGAAAAGTTCTATATACTGGGAAACATAGTCAATTAGTTTTGATGTCTCTCAAACCTAAAGAAGAAATAGGTGTTGAGGTACATGAAACTATAGACCAGTTTTTCAGAATTGATGCTGGTTCTGGAGAAGTCATCATTAATGGCGTAACACATAAGATAAAAGATGGTTTTGCTTTTATAATTCCAGCTGGAGCTGAACACAATGTTATCAATACAGGGAAAGAAGATTTAAAACTTTATTCTGTATATTCTCCTCCCAATCATAAAGACAAAACTATACATAAGACAAAAAAAGATGCTGAAGAAAATGAGGAACATTTTGACGGAAAAACAACAGAATAAAAAGCCAAGTTTTTTCAGGAGTACGAAATATCAAGAACCCAATGATGAAGAACTGAAAGAAATTCATCAAGCAAAATGTTCTGAAGACGAATTAAGACAAGGGTTGGGTTATGCTATTATTGGGAGGGGTATAGAAAGACAACAAGAAAAAGATATGATAATTAGTTCAATTGAAAGGTTGTTAAAACTAGAACCTGATAATGAACAATATAAAATTGCTTTGAAGAACGAAAAAGAATCACCATTGCATAGAGTCTGCTATGCTTCAGTTCAAAAAAAAGCAGATTATCCTGAACATCCGGACCAACTTGTCGTAAAGAAAAATGAATATTTCTCTAATGGAGTAAGAGAAATAGATATTTGGAATTATTATGATGGTATAAAAAACAAATTAATTTCAGAATTTAAAGGAAAAGATTTGTTTGTTGTCATGGCTATAAAACCAGACTCTGAAATGTACATTCGTCATCCGTACGATAAAAAAACTGAATATATCAGAATCAATTCACTTTCTCAGTTTGAAGAATACCACACAGGTAAAACTGCAGAATATCATATAACATCTCCTGAAATGACAGATGAAGCTGTTTTTGATTTTGATCCCGGTTCAAAAGCGACCTTTAATGATATCAAGAATGTCGTCGGACAATGTGTAGAGTTTATAAAAAAACAAAAAGATTTTAAATCAAAAATTGAAATTAGATTTACTGGAAAACGAAGTTTTCATGTTCAGGGAACTTTAAAATCGAAAAGAAAAATTAGTGATATTAAAAAGGATGTGGAAGGTAGACTTCAAGAATATTTTAAAGATTCGAATGATGTTGTTGTTGCAAAAAATAAACCTTCAGGAACAACAGTAAATATTGATTTATCCCCTATGAAAAGGGATGGTGGTCATATTGCACCTTATAGTTTAAGAATAAAAACAGGTCTTGTTTGCGTACCTGTTACTTCTTTAAAAGGATTCAAAAAAGAAGATGCTAAACTAGATAAAGTCTATAAAAAAATTACTGGAAAATCATTTAAGTGGAATTTTAAGAAAAAATCTTCTTACCTCATGGTGCTAGAAGAAATCAATAAATTTGGTTGGCAAGATAAAGAATGAAAGAATAGAAAGGAATTTTTAGTATGAAATTATTTAAAATTATTTGGGAAAAACTAAATTATAAGAAACGAACAATTGCATTGTTATATTGGTCTGTTCTTGTACCAAGTATGGTGGTCATCTGGCCTGATGGGTTCCCAGAAGGGTTTCCTCTTGCTTTTTATAAGGGGGTAACTATATTTGGTTTTCTGCTTTCAGCTTTAGGTCTTGGACATGCTGCAATGAAAGTAAAAGTTGCAAATAACCAGGCAAAACAGGTGAACAATAATGAAACAAGTAAATAAAATCGCAAATGAAATTTTAAAGGAATCAGCTGAAAAGCTGGTTCCTGCTCCTATTAAAATAACTCTTGAACCCAGAAGTTTAGAGAATTTTCTAGAAGAAGTAAGACAAGTTCCCGGGTTTGGTGGTTTTGCTAATGAACAACCTGTTATGACAGTCGAAGTTCTTATAAATCCTAAAATCACAAATTCAAGAAAGTTTAGAGATGAATTGGCAAGGAAAAATCTTAGAACAGTTCGTCTTGATGTTATGCGAGGATAGAAATTTCTTTAATATTGAAAATTTTTTATATGTACAATAAGAAAAAACTTTCAATAGGTTATAAAGGTGTTTTTGTTATTCAAGATCATCTTTCTAAGAATAGGCATTGGGATCTACGTTTAGAGTTTCCTGTTGATTCTTTGAAAGATTCTCTTACACCTTATTACGAAAAACGTGTTTGGAATAAATCAACTGAACCAAAACCTAAATTCCCTGATAAATCTGGTACAGTTCTTAGAAGTTGGGCAGTACCAAAACATAAATTGCCAGGCGAAAAACCTCTTCTTGCTACAGAAACTGAAGATCACGACATCCATTATTTGAATTTTAAAGGGACAATACCTGAGGGTAATTATGGTGCAGGAACTGTAGATATTTTTGATAAAGGAACTTTTGAACTTGTTGATTTAGATTATGACAAAAAATATGTTGTCAAATTCAATGGTAAGAAAGTAAAGGGCTACTATGTCCTTGTAAAAACAAAACCCAAACAATTTTTGTGGATCAAAGTGAAAGACACATCAGAATATAAAAAGAGTAATGTTAAAGAACATATTATTGAGTCTGTTGTGAAAGCAGCAAGAGCTGACCTAAATCCTCTTAGAGAGAGACGAGATTACGGTAAAGTGACATGTACTTGGTCTTCTTTAGATGGAGTTAATTGGATAGAACAAGCATCTAGTTTTATTGCATGTCCTTATTGCGGGACAAAAAATAAGATTGCTTCTATTATAGATTATCCCCAGAAAACTCTTTGTCCTCAATTATGGGATGTTGCTGTTTCTCCTCCAGTAATAAAAAAAGAAATAAAAAATAAGATTCTAAATAATCTTTTTAGAGTTCTTTCTAATAATTTCAAAAATTATCAAGAATGGATAACAGATGTATCCATTGCTGGATCGAGTACGACAAATCTGTATAATTTCGAAACAGATGTCGATGTTAATGTTGCAGTTGATTTTAGCATTTTCAGGAAATACAATTCTATTGTGTCTAGACATATCTCAGACGATCTAGAATTAAGGAATTTTATAAGGGACAAGGTCTATATATTGAATGGTTCGAAACTTGCTGGTGACCACCCTATTAAATATTTTGTCATAGGAAAAGGAAAAAGATTAGAATCAGATTTTGTCTATGATCTTATCCATGACTTTTGGATTACACCACCTGTATTAGTTGATAGTTGGTTTGATCCTGATTCTGAATTTTTTGATGCTAAAGCTTTAGCTATGAAAATTGTCAACCAGATTTTACCTGAGATATTGACAGCAAGAACGCACCTTATTGATTTAATAAGGTTGCAAAAAGCTAACAGAGATATAACTAGACAAGAAGAGATTATTGAAGATGATCTTGATCAACTTAGAATTTTAAAAGAAAAAATAAAGAGCTTGAGACTAATAAGATTCAAATCTACAAATGTGAAATTATTAAGTTATGCTTTTAGTAAAAATTGGGAATTTTTCAATATAGTTTCAAAATATCTTCAAAAATACGGTATGAAAAACCCATTGAAATTTCTTGAGCTGCTATTGACATCAGAAGAAAAAGAAATTTTAAATAAACACAAAAAAGTAGCTGTCATAAAACATTGTCCCAAGAAAGACTTAACAGAAGACCGTCCAAAATCTGAACAACAATGGTGTCTTTATGATTCTAAAGGTGAGAGACTTCTTGGTAGACATCCTACAAAACAGAAAGCATTGGATCAAGAACGTGTGATTCAGATTCATAAGCATATCAGATGAAGAGAGATTAAAACTGTTAAAGACTGGCATTTTTTGCCAGCCTTTACTGTCTTTTTATTTCTTACACAAGTGAAAACATTATATAAAGAATACATGCTTGAATTTAATATTTTACTTACGTCATTTCTGAATGCAAGAAATTATGATTTAGATAATAAATTTAGTGTTGCATCTTGGAAACCAGATTGGTGCACTTACAAAGAGATTCCCTGCCTTTTTCCTTATGATGTGAATGGTTTTAGACTAAGGTTGAGAAATTGTGAAGGTTCTGTCGAAAAATATATTGATGAACTAAGAGAAGGTTATTCTGATAGATGGGATCAGATAGAACCTTGGTTAGAAAATTTGAAAACTGATGAACAATACATTTTATGTTGTTGGTGCCCGCATAGTAAGCCCTCAAAAGATTCAATTAAAAATTCTGGCTTATTTTTCTGTCATACAACTCTTATCGGGAAAATGATAAGAATTCATAGACCTGATCTTATTGTTAAATTGGATCAAGATAGAGAACTAAAAAGTATACCATCAACTATAGATTGGTATAAAATCCAAGTAAAGAAAATTATTTCAGGTGGTCAAACAGGGGCAGATGAGGCGGGTCTTGTTGCTGCAAAATTGGTAGGGTTAGAAACAGGTGGATGGATGCCTGCAGGATTTAGAACATTAGAAGGACAAAAACCCTCATTTAAAGAAATTTATGGAATTCAAGAACATTCTTCATATTATTATCCACCGAGAACATTTTTAAATGCAAAAGAGTCTGATGGCACTGTTAGATTTGCTACAGATTTTAGTACTGCAGGAGAAGTATGTACCTTAAAAGCAATCAATCAATATAAGAAACCTTATTTTGATATTGATTTAAATAAATCATTAGAGCAACAAATTATTGATTTTCGGAGTTGGTTAAAATGTAATTGCATAAAAATTTTGAATGTTGCTGGAAACAGTGAAAAATCTTCACCTGGCATAAAACAAAAAGTAATAGATTTTCTTGAGAAAGCTTTTAAATGTGGATAAAAGAACATTATCCTTGCCCTAATATTTTTTGTAAGAAAAATTCTGAAAGATTTTGTGATGCTGGAAATATGCTCGAATTTTTATGTAGTTCTAGAGATATATATTTACAATGTAAAGAAAGATGTTATACAATGATTCTAATGAATAGTCTTGAAAAAAATTTAAATATAAGAATGAATAAAGATAACAAAGGTAATTTTTTTGAGTGTTCAAATGATAAATCGAAAAAATTTTTTAAAACTACCAAGCGACTGGTGTGAAGTTTTAAAGGAAGAAACAAATCGAAATTATTTTTTAAGATTACGGGATTTCTTGTTTACCGAATATCAGGCAAAACAAATACGACCTGAATCTTATAATGTATTTAGAGCTTTTGAATTATGTACTCTAGCAAATATAAAAGTAGTTATTTTAGGCCAGGACCCATACCATAATGTAGATCAGGCACATGGACTTGTTTTTTCTGTACCAAAGACTACCGAAATACCTCCTAGTTTAAGAAATATTTTTAAAGAAATATCTAATGATCTTGGTATCGAGAGTCCAATTCATGGGTATCTAGAGAAATGGGCCTCACAGGGAGTTTTATTATTGAATGCTATTTTAACAGTAGAACTCCATAAACCACTTTCACATTCAAAATTAGGGTGGGAAATTTTTACGGATTTTGTAATTCAAACAATTTCAAAAACAAGAGAAAATATTGTTTTTTTATTATGGGGTTCATTTGCGAAAAATAAAGCTAAATTTATTGATTCATCAAAACATTATGTTTTAACTGCAGCTCACCCTTCTCCTTTATCTGCATCTAAGTTTTTTGGTTGCAAACATTTTTCTAAAACAAATCAATTCTTAGTATCAAAGAATATCTCACCTATTGATTGGTCTTTGTAACAAGTTTTCCATTTCTATAGTTTTTATACTTCTATTTTAAGATAGACAGCTTTGTGCGGGATAAAAGTGTACAGAAATGCAAGCTGTCACGATATAGATTAAATTAAAATTAAAGGAGATGCAAGATGCCGACATATGAGTATAAATGTAAAGAATGTGGAAATGTTCAAGAAATAATGCATAGTATAACAGCAACCCTAGAAGTTAGCTGTAACATTTGCAAGAGTAGTTGTCAGAGGATCTTTTCCATGAATACAAATTTTGTTTTAAAGGGAGGAGACTGGCCAAGTCAGGGTTTTAGAATAAAAGATCAAATGACAAAAAAGAATAAACATTTGAAAACTAAAATGATCGAGAGAGAAAAATCAGGTGAAGGCGTAACAAAAATGTCTGATATTAAATAAATTTTGGAGATAAAGATGCATTGTCTAAATTGCAATCTTGAGAAAGAAGATTATGCAAGAATTAAAGTCGAGGTTATAGACAAGAAAACTAGAGAGACAATAGAAGTTTTGTATGGAGAAATAATCTGCATTGAATGTTTAAAAAGAAGATACAAAGACCGAACAAAAATTCGAGTGTATGTGTAAAGAAAAGAGTTAAGTTATGCCTATATATGAATATAGATGTAAGGACTGTGGGCATGAATTCGAAGAGTTTATGCATGTAGGCATGGATGCACCTAAATGTCTGAAGTGTAGTGGTCTTGTACAAAGAAAAATTTCTAATTTTTTAGGGATTATAAAAGGTAGTGAACATAGATTACTTGATTGTGTTGTTGGTGAAGATGCTGATCGACGTAGAAATTATTTAGAAAAACGAAAACAAAAACGAAAACAAAAAGAAGGGGTTTAAAAATGTTTTGGTTTATTTCTAAAAAACTTGAAGGTGAAAGTCTTGTACAAGCCGTAAAAATTTTACAAAGTTCTGATAGTTCAAGAAAAGAAAAGAATGATGCTTTTAAAGATTTACGTGAAACTTTTGGGGGATTGATTGGGAAAAAGGAGAAAACTGTACGTGAGGTTGCAACAAATAATCAAGAAAGAAGCGAAATACGGCATCATATTGAAACAAGTTTTCTTGAAGTTTTAATGGATGTGAAATCTGATAAAGCGCCAGAAATCGTTTCTTATATAGCAAAAGCATTCAATACAAAAATTAACCGTCATTCAATTGCTGAACTTTTAGGAAAAGGTGAAGTGATTAGTGACATAAAAAAATACAAAATACGGTTCAAAAACGCTTTAAGATCTTTTTTTGAAAAACATCACAGGATGCCTGATTTTAATAAAGTAAATGTTGATGATCTTGAAGATGATTCAGATGATTTAAAAAAATTTGCTGAAATTATGAATGCCTCAGAAGACAAAGTTATAGAGATTCTTAAATTATTTGGACAAGGTACAATTAAAAGTTTATATCAAGAGGTTGCAGGTGATGAAGGCGAAAATGCTCTTACTCTTATTGAGACACTTAGAAGCAATGAACCATTGCCAGATGAAGTTTTAAGAGACAAAGAAATTATGCGTCTTTTTACTCAAGAAATCAAGAAATTACCTGAAAATCAGCAAAAAGTATTGATGATGTATTATCATCCAAATGATCCAAGCGCTGAAGATTTGACTAATAACCAAATTGCTGAAAAATTACAAAAAGAAGACAAAGCTTATACTGAACGAAATGTTCGACATTGGATAGCAATTGGTAGAGAAAAACTTAGAGATAATCCTAAACTAAAGGAACTTTACACAGCAAGTTTGATCCAAAAACTTGTAAAAGTTGCAATGTCCCTGTATAGAACATCAGAGGATTTAGTCTTTGAAGTTGTTTCTAGTATCACAAAAAAAACATGACATAGGGAAGGTCTTATGGGTTTTGGTAGAACTCCTGGTGAAGCAAAGGAAGATTTACAAGAAAAGGAAGAAAAAGAATTTGAAAGTATATATCAAAGGTAAGTGATGTCAGAATTAAATGAACTTTTTTCTTTAGAATCGCTTTTTGCTGAAGCTACAAAGGATTTAATCGATAATTCGGAAGAAGTAGTTGACATAATTACTTTTTGCGAACACCCACTTTATTTAGATCAGCCGCTTCATTCTGTAGAAAAATTTGTTCTTAAAGTCTATTATGGTATTCCTCTTGACAATACAGAAAAAAATATACGTATACGATCTTTTCCTTTTGACAAAGAAGGGAAAAGATTCACAGAAGTAGAATACGCTAATTATCTTATCCAGCAAATAAGAACAAATTTAAAAAGTAGTTTAAGTTTAAAGGCAGTAATAGAATTAATTCTTGTTTGTGGTAGACGATCAGGAAAAACTTTTATAGCTTCTGTTATTTCTGCTTATGAAGCATATAAGTTAATCTTAAAAGTAGATCCTCAAAAATATTATAAGCTGCCACAAGGTGAAGAAATACGTATAGTAAATATTGCTAGTACTACAGATCAAGCATTAATTCTTGCAAAAGCGACACAAAATAGAATTCTTAATTCAAAATGGTTCAAACCTTATATTGAAGGCAAAAATCAATCTGAAATAAGATTAAGAACAAAGAAAGATCTTGAACTTTATACTCAAGAAGTAAGATTACATGGAAAACCTATAGATCAACATGCATCTATAAGAATACAAGCAATGCCTTGTACAGCTAGGGGTATTAGAGGTGGAAATATAATCATTGGCATTCTCGATGAAATTGCTCATTTCATAGACAATGAAGGTAATAGATCTGGTGACCAAATCTATGAAGCATTAACCCCATCTGTTGCAACATTCGGACTAGATGGAAAAATAATAAGCATATCATCTCCTTATATAAAAGCAGGAATTTTTTACGATCTTTTCTTAGATTCTTTAGGAAGAGATGGAGAAGAGCCTGATCATAATAAAGTAATGTTCCGTATCCCTACTTGGGAAATGAATGAAACAATCACTTTTGAATATCTTGAAAGTGAAAAGAAGCGTAATCCAGAATCTTTTGATTCTGAATTTGGAGCTGAATTTTCTTCTGTTGTTTCTGGTTTTTTTAAGTATCCTGAAAAGATAGATGATTGCGTATTAAGAGATGATGAGACAATAGTACCACATTCAAATTATGCACATTATATTGCTGTAGATCCTTCAGCAAATCAGAATGGTTATGCTTTAGCAATGGTTCATATAGAACAAAGAGAAAGAACAAGATTGGATAATGGTAAAGAAAGAAAAGAAAGAAAAACAGTGGTTGTATTAGATCGATGGAAAGTTTGGTCTTTGAGAGATCCTGAATTTGAAGGCATGCCCTATATTGATGAAGAAATTGTACATGAATATATTGGTACTTTATTTCAAAAATTTAGAGTCGTAAAAATTGTTTTTGATCAATTTGACAGTACATCTTCTGTAATGAAATTCAGAAAAGCAGGAGTTGATGCTATAAAAACGCCTTTCTCTAGACATTATAACACCAAAATTTTTAAAAATCTTAGAGAATTGATTTATGATGAAAGACTTGATTTATTTTATCATGAAAGAGGGTTGAAAGAATTAAAAAATTTACAAGAAAAACGTGTGGGTAAGAAACAATTTATAATTGAAGCTCCTACTCAAGGGGAAATAACAACAGACGACTTATGTGATGTGTTAGCAAATGTTTGTTTTATTGCAACAGGCCATGAAGCAGGTTTTGCAGGTGCAAGCATTATAGGCACAAATGGTAAACAAATTTTTTTTACAACAGGCGAAAAAGCAACAAGTTTTCAGTCTTATAATAGAAGACTAAAGTTGCATAAAACAGTGACTAACTTACAACGTGCTAAACAAATGGGAATGTATAAATGAGTATTGAATCTACAAAGATATTAATTAATAAAATTAAATCACAAATACATGATTTTAAAATTCAAATACATTGTTTGAAAGAAGATGATGTTTCAGTCAATTTTTATTTAAATAATTTAAAGAAGTTATCTTTACAAGGTTTAGATCTTGTTACCGCAATAGAAAAGCAGATTAATTTGTTGCAAAATCAAAAAAGATTCAGTCAAAGGAGAAAACATGGAGTACCCATGGTTAGATAAATTTATTTTTGAAGCACAACAACCTGAAGACACACCACCTGATGAAGAAACAGGAACAAACGAACCCGTAAACACTACTGAAGAAAATCCTGATGAACAACCTGATAAAAGTTTAGCTGAAGATTTAACTAGTACAGAAGACGTATTACCTGATGAAGTTACTCCTACCGATGCAGGTACAAGTTTTGATACTTCAGGTTTACAAAGTCAGATAGATGGGTTAAAAAAAAAGCTTGAAGAAATTCAAAAAAATTTTGATTTAGAAGAAGAAATTAATATTCTGAAAAGAAAACTTGAAAATATTTCAGTACAAGATGACACAAATTTAAATGATAGTATTTTCCAATCAGCTTGTATGAAGATTAAATACATAAAGCGTGCAGTTAGACGTTTTTTGGATAAAAAAGCAAGACTTTATGGAAAACAACAGCAATTAATAGAAACAATGTTAGAACAAAAACCTGAAATGAGTTCACAAGAAATTGCTGCTCAACTTACTGAAATAATCAACATGCCCGAACAAGATATTATTGATTTTATAAGAAATTCAGAGTTTAGATTTAGACACAGGAGACATGGTATTGAAGCATCAATAATAGATTGGAAATCTTTAGAGGTATAAATAGGATGGAAATATGATTAAAAGAAAAAAGCGTTCTGAACTTGATTCAAGTGGTATGAAGAAAATTGGTGCAACGATCAAGTTTGGTAACGATACAACTATAATAAATTCTGAATTTTATCGAGGTAAACCAAAGAAGTATAACAAACGTTTGCTTCATGTTGTCGATCAAATGTCTAAGCGTATTTCTAAAACTGCAAATGTTTGTGGCGGTGGTGCAAACGTAAAAAATTCTTTACCTGGTTTCTATCATCCAGAATTTGAACCTAGTTCTATATTATTGCCAAGAGATTATAGGGAAATTAATGCTTGGTGTCGTTATTTTTATAAATATGATCCTCTTGTAAGCACAGCGATAGACTCGCATGCAGAATTACCTATGTCAACTATACGTATGACATTGCCACAAGGACATGATAAAAACAAAAATAGAAAAATTCAAAATGAATATGAAGAAATGTGTTCAACAGAAGGAATTGACCTTTTCAATAAACTTCTTCAAATAGGTGTTGAATATTATAAACTTGGCAATGTTTTCCCTTTTGCACGTTGGAGCGAAAATAAAAATAGATGGACAAAATTAACATTGTTAGATCCTGATTATATTGAACTAGAAAAGCTTCAATTCACTGATATCATGCGTGTTGATTTAATACCTAATGAACAAATGAAAAAAATTGTTAACAATGGACCTGATAATCCTAAAACTGGAGTTCTTTTTAGAGCAATACCTGAAGATGTAATAGAACTTATACAAATGGGCAAAAAGATACCTTTAAATATAGATCCTTTTGTTGGAAGTCATGTTGCACATTTAGCTTATAAAATGGCTGATTATGATCTTGTAGGTACAGGTATAATTGAAAGAAATTTCAAAACACTTATTTATAAAGATAGATTGCGTCAATCTCAAGATGCTATTGCTGCTCGTCATTTAACTCCTAAACATCTCATTTGGGCTGAAGCAACAGGTATGGCTGATTTGAATCAAATAAGAGAACAGATAGATAATGCATTTGCTGATCCAGATTATGCTATTATCACAAATTATGAGTTGCATTGGGATTTAATAGGCACAAGTCAAGGTCTTATGCAACTTGAAACTGAATGGAATTGGATTAATGAAGAGCTGTTGATAGGGTTAATGATTAATAAAAGTTTTTTGCTGGGTGAGGGTTCTTATGCTAATGGTCAAACTGTTCTTGAAGTAATGAATCAGAAATATTCTATTTATAGAGAGAGAATTGAAAGTTATGTAATACAACATCTATTTAGACCTATGGCTATGAGAAATGATTGGGCAGAGTATGAAGAAGGCACAGTAAAAAAAGAAAAAAAGATTAAATGGTTATACCCGCATATAAAATGGAATAAACTTAATTTTGTTGATGACACTCAACACAAACAGATGTTAGCACAAATGGTTACTCAGGGTCAGGTCGATATGCAAACTTGGCTTGAGAGTTTTGGTTTGGATGCTGAAACAGTTATGGATAGACTTACAAGATTTGCAGGTACTCCTCTTGATATTAATTATTTCACGATGATGAATGGTGCTGCAACTGAAGCAGGTAGAGTTTTAGCACCAAGTATTGCTGAAATTAGAGCTAAAGAAATGGGACTTAAATATTCTCCAGAAACTACAGAAATGTTTGCTTCTGAAAACAATAAAATTATTAAGACGGGAGAAACTAGAGAAGAAAGACATTATGACAGACAAGAAAAAAATAAAAAAAGAGATAGAGATAAAACTTTAGAAAGTTTAGAAGTTTCATTGCATAAAAGAATTAAACCCGAAAGAACTGATGTAAAAAACGTCAAGTTATATGCTGAACCAACAGGAAAAACAGAAATACCTGACATTCCTTTTATAGATTCAGATAAAGCTGAAGAAATTGGTTCTAATATAATTGCAGAAGAGAACTCAAGAAAAGCTTGGATAGAAACAATGTTAAAAGATTTGAAGTTTTCTCAGAATGCAAGAAGAGCTGCTCTGAATTTAGAAAATGAAATATTAGCATTAAATGGAACATCAAATTCTAAAACTCGTATTCATACTATTAAAAAATATTTGCCTCAAGTATTTGCTACTAGAATTACTGAAGAGTTGCCAATAACAGATAAAGTGTCTAAAGCAAAAAATTTATTTTTTGATGATATTTCAAATTTGACTTTTGAAATTGAATCAAAATTGAATAATAATCATAATATTGAAAATGTAAAAGATGTAATTAGAGCAGCTTTAAAAAAGAGTTTTAAAAATGTTTAAAGAAAAAATAATTCAAGAAATTTTATTCCTTTCTGCATCAAATAAAAGTAAAATAAGCTTAAGAACTATTTCGAAAAAGACATTTGAAGATAAATTAGACTTTAAAAAACAAGTAAATAATTTTATTCGTTCTATTAAATCAAAACTTGTTAAATTAGAATTAAAGAATGTAAATTTTAATGTAGAAAAAGATAAGCAACCTTATCAACATTGGAGTTTCTCATTTGAAGTAATTTTTGTTTTAAATGATCCTTATATAAATGGCGAAATTTATAGAGAAGGTTCGATTTATATTTTTCCATCAAGAAAAATGTATGCTGATATACAAAAAAAATGTTTGTCAATATTCGATGTAGTTCCACAATGGAATACTGAAAATACCAAAGCTACAGTTATTGGTGAAGCGAGAGCATACTGATGAACAAAGAAGCAATAATTAATGAAATTTTGTCAGAGAGAACTATTTCTTTAGAGTGTTTAATTACACATCCTTTTGCAAAAGTCGCAATATCTGCGGGAGAATTAATTTTTAGAACTAATCGTCGTTCTATTAAATATGTAAAAGGATGTGTTGCTACAGCAAAACGTAATGATCCTAAAAACGGGAGATGGACTTTTTCTGTAAGATGTAATCAAAATTGGAGTAAAGGGCCTTATGATGTTCGTTTTAAATTATTAAAAAGTAAAGGTTTAAAAACGAAAGGAATTCTTGGTAGAGAAATTAAGGTATCATGCAATTGTAATGCTTGGAAATATAATGGTGCAGATTTCAATGCATTAGACAAAGATTATTCCGAAAGACAATATTCTAATGGCCAACCTCCTAATAAAAGGGATCCCCAAAGAAGATTCTTGATTTGTAAGCATGTTGCAGCTTGTATCCCTTTGTTTAGAAGATTTATAATCCCTGAGGGTTTTAAAGAAGAACCTATGTTTACAAAACCCAAAAAACAATTAATACAAAAGAGTCCTAAAAAACTTATACAGGAACCTAAAATTAAAAAAGAGCCTGAAAAACCACCTACAAGACCTGAAATAGTAAAGAAACCAACACGGATAAAACCTTTGAAAGTTAGAAAGAGTTTATAATGGTAAAAATGTTTTTTAAAGGTTGGAGAATGCCTGTAAAAGCAGGACCCGTTTTAATGCAAACTGGGTGGTATGGTGGTCAATGGGTTAGGTTTGTAGGTGATCTTACCGTAGAAAAAGCAACACCATCAAGTGTAGCAGGATTGTTATTAAATGGCTATAAACTTGAAGATTATGATGGAAAACCTTATCATTATATAGATCTAGATGGACAAAAGACATTTGTTCCATATCAGTATGAAAATAAAAGCGTCATGGCCCTTAGTAAAGTAACAATGGCTACAGATGATGGTCTTTATGATTTTAATAGAAATGTTTATGATACAAGTTTAATATACGCTTACAATGAATTTCTTTATTTAAATGCAGATGGAATTCTGACTAATGTGGATTCTGGTTCTTCTTATGTTGCAGTAGTTGCAGGTATACCAGATGACAATAATGGTTGGTTAAGAGTATTAGTACGCATGTAGTTTAAATAAGAGTCTTTTTTATAAAGTTTTTATATTTTAAGTCTCAATAATCAAATTGTAATTGTGATTTGGAGGAGTTGTCATGTCTTTTCAGAAAGTTGGAATGTTAAAGACAGCAAAAGTTGAGATTTTAGATGACTTAAATAGTTGGCAAAAAATATGCAAAGAAGCAAAAACAAAAACAACAGAAACTGAACAATCCTCTAAAGAAGCTGAAGTAGAAAAAGAAGCTGATTTTCAAGTTGTTGCTACTATAGATCCTGAAAAATTTATATATATTCACACAACAATTATGGCAGGTGTTAAAACTGAGTCAAATGGTTATTGGATTGTTCCTGATACTGAAAAGTTTATTAATGATAATCATGATGCTTGGACTTGTGATGATCTTTTAAAAGATTATAAGTCTTTTAAGAGAGCGACAACATTTGTTGAACATGATCAAAGACTAGAACAAGCAAAGGGAAAATGTATTGATGTTATTGCTAGAGACATGGGAGACACACTTCTCATTGATGTTTTATTTTCCGTTGATCGCAGACACAAAGATCTTGTAGCTAACATTGAAAATGGTATTATTAATGCTGTTTCTATGGGTTGTACTACAGCACAAACTATTTGCAGTATTTGTGGCAATGTTGCATCTGATCCTAATACTTATTGTGAACATTTAAAAAGAGGAAATAAAGGAAGAAGTTTTAATACTGATGACGGTAAAACAAGAAGAGCTGCTGAGCTTTGTAAGAATAATACTTTTTTTGATGTTTCTCTTGTTGCGAATCCGGCGTTTGCAGGGGCAGTTTTTAGAAAAATTTTATCTTCTTCAGAAATTAGTAATCAACTTTTAGCTAATATTTTAAATTCAAAAATAGAAGCTATGTATAAGGATGATGGATTGTTGTTAAAGGCTGCCTCAAAAGAATCTGATGCAGTTGTAATTTCAATAAAACATGATGGTTCTATTGAAATTACAACTGCAAAACAAACTTTTAAGTCTGTTGGAACTTTATCGAAAGACGAATTACAAAAAATTTGTGAGTTTATACCTGAACCTAAAAAACATTCTTCTGTAGGTAAAATTTTAGAACAATTATTTGGGAAAAAAGAAGCAACACACCCAATATTAAATGATTCAGGTAATAAAGATTTTTCTGTTTCTACAAATGTTTATTCTGATATACCTTATAGAGATAGATTCAGAGCATTTGAACAAATCAATACGCAATCTGAAACACCTATTTTAGAATTAAATAAACCTCAAGTCTGTATTTTGGAAATGAAGCCAGCTTCAAAAATTTCAAGAGTAAGTGAATTTGAGTGTTTTAAATGTGGTTTTAAAACTGAATTATGGAAAGTTAAAGCATCATCTGTTGATGCAGGCCAAACAGAATCAATAGAATGTCCTAGATGTTTTTATTTAGCTGAAGAAACGCTTTTTAAAACAGCAAAATCAAAGTTTAAATCCAAAGATGAAGTGACAATTACTTCAAAAAAAGATAAAGGTAAGAATGGTAAAATTGTTGCTATGCGTGGACCTTTGTTTGTTATCAAACTTGATGATGGTAAGACTGTCATCAAATCTGACAAAGATTTTGTTTTGAAAACAAAAAAAGCTAACATATTTGTTGCATCAAGAGATATACCTGTAGATAATGATGAAGGTACTTATTGGTTTGATGAAGAAGGGAATTCAGTTATTACAAAAGGTGAAAAAGTGTCTTTTATCACTGAAGTTGAGAATGGTGAGTACGGCTATTTTGTTACTGAAACAGGCGAAGACTTTTTTATGCCAATGTCTCATATAAACTCAAAAGTTATGAGTTAGGCAAATTTTCATGTTGTTTTTTTCTAATTTCTTTAATTTTAGTACTAATCTAAAAAAAATTGAGCAAGAGTCTGAAGCCATTTTAGAATTAGATAATGGATTTAAGGCTTATCGCTTAAGTAAAAACCTTTTTATAGTCGACCCCTTTAAAAATAAAATAATAAAACAATTAAAAGACGTATTTCCTTTAAATTCAAAACGAGCAATTATTGAAATATCAAAAGAATTAAATATTAAACAAAATGAAACTACAAAAAAATCAGATGTATGGACATGCGGGTTTAGGGATAATGAAGCAAGATGGGTATGGTATAATAATAGTGAACCAAAAATGACTGTAGGTTTTTGTGAAGCATACCCTAAAGGTTTATTAGAAGATAAAGTATTTTTCTTTTCAGCTAGATATGGAACAACAATTATTTCTAATATTAAGAATTCAAGTTTAAGTAAAGTTGCTAAAGAAATTAATGCTTTTATTCTAGAACATTCATATGTAAGAATTATTTGTTCGCATTGTAATAATGAAGAGAATTATACTATTGATGATCTTGTGGATTTAGACAAAAACTCAAATTATTCTTCAAATAATGTTGTTTGTCAACATTGTAATGAGTTAATAAAACTATTGTGAAACTTTTTTCATTTTAGGGAGGCTAGATATGTATCAATGGCATGCAAAAGTGCATAAAAGTGGGACAAAAGTAGCAGTCTTTAATGGTACAAAACTTATTAAGATTGTTGAAGCTTCAGAAGAAACTTTTGAACCTGCTGAAGCTCAGAAATTTGCTGAAGAACTCATTGACACTCTTAAAACAAGGACGTCAGCACAAATGCAGACACCAAGTGCTGCACCTTCAACTACAACTGAAACTGAATTGCAGAATGCATCTATGGAAGTTGCTACACAACAAGCAACAGGAAAAGGCGCTGATGCAACAAACTCAGTATCTCCAAGCACCGAAGTAGTTGAAATGGAAGAAAAATTGGCAAGTGAAAATGAAGATTTAAAAAGTGTTGTTGCTGTACTTAAAAAGAAACTTGCTCAAGAACGTAATGAACGTAGTATTGAACGTAAAGCACGTCGTGGTCTTGCAATTGCACAACAACTTGTGACTCAAGGTGTGCTTGAAGATTCTTATGATGCAATTCGATTAAAAGTATCTGAAATTACAAAACTTGAAGATTCTGAGATTGATAGAATTGAACGTAAAGTTGCTGGAGAACATGAATTTGAGAGCGTTGAAGACGCTGAAAGAGAACTACGTAGGCAAGCTCGTATTGCTCGAATAAATCGACAAGCTGCTGCTGAAGCTCAAGAAGATAATGATGAAGAACAAGCTGATACACTTGACAGAAAAGCTGATGAAGCTGAAGCAAAGGTAGCACATATCGAACAAATTATTGAAGAAATGAATAAAACAGCTGAAGAAACTGCAACTGATGTTGAGGAAGAGAAAGCTGATGAAGCTGCAACAGAGAATAAAGCTGAAGAAGAGAAAGCTGACGAAACTACAACAGAGAATAAGGCTGATGAAGCTGCAACAGAGAATAAAGTTGAGGAAGAGAAAGCTGATGAAGCTGAGCCAGTCAAACCAGTTAGCGAACCTGTGCAAGCAAATGTTAACAAAAATGAAAAACTAGCTGAAATTGCTCGGACATATCGCACTATTGCAGCTAATCATCGTAAATGTGCTGAAGAAGCTGAAGCTAAAGGCGATATTGAAACTGCTGATGAACAAGATGCTTTAGGTGATGCTGCTGAAGAAAAAGCTGAAGACATTGAGAAAAAATTAGCAGAAAATGTAGAACCTTTTGAAGAAGAGAAAGCTGATGAAACTGATATAGTTGATGAAAAGAAAGAAGCTGCTAAAGTTGAACCAGGAAAAACAGTTACTTCTTCTAAACATCACCCTCTAAAAAGAGAAGATGGAGAAGTTATAGAAAGTTTTGGCATTGACAAGAATGCTTCTCTAGTTGAAGAAAATAGCTATTCAAATGATCCTGAGGTTGAAATCCTTTCGAAAATGTGGCAAGGCGTTCCTAAAGATCTTGACTAAGATTTTAAAACGCAAAAAAGGCTGGGGCTTTAATAAACCCAGCCTTTTTTGCACAACAAACAAATAAATTTTGTAAAGTTTTTATAATTAAAGACATAATGTTCACGAGTTTTATTGTTTTATTAGTTCAATTAAACTAAGGAGTTAGTCCATGGCACTTCGTATCCTGTTCCCAGGTGACAGAAACAGTCTGTCAACTTTGGCTTCAAGCGCCTTTACAAGACAGAATTTTGGCGCTGCTGGTGCTACGTCAGACCGGATAACAGCTGACACACCGGATGGAGCTCTGGCAGGTATGGTTGCGGCTTATTCCGATGACTATGAAGTCGACATTTGTACGGCTTACAGACCCGTTGGAATTTTCCTCAATGATGCTGCTGGTTCACCATTTGAAAATACTCCGGCTGTTGCTTCGGGTAAAATTACAGTCATGCGTTCTATGGGATCTTATGAGACAGACATCTATGAGACCCGTAATGAAGCTGACACTGCAGATCTTACCTACACACCAGGCGAACTTCTCTATGCAAGTGATTTTGGTTTGCTTACTGCAGAAGATCTGAGTGCAAGTTGCATACCAGTTGCTAGAATTTCAAAAGCGCCTTCAGCAACTGATCCATGGCTTGGTTTTGATCTTTTAATCTAAAGAATAAAAACTAAGTAAATTCACAAAAACAAGCAACAGTTAAAGGAGTTTTTCCATGAAAATCACGACAGCAGCTGACAAAGAAAGAGCCATTGAAAAGCTCTTGCTTACTTCAGAAGGTAAGATGAAGCTTGCTGCATCGATGCAAAACCCTCTTCGCGAACGTCTGGATTATGAGGGTGTGTTTCGTCGTGCAGCAGTTGTAGATCCCCTGCCTCAAGGTGCTATGCCATACTACGATAGAGACGTAGATGTTCCAGCGATTGTTATTGGTGAAGAAGGACAAACACCTGAAACAATCGTAAAAGGCAGAAGAATTCTTGTTCCCTTGTTTGAACTCGGTTCAAATCCCAAAATCCCGTTCACTCAGATCAAAGAACGTCGTTACAACTTGATCGACCGTGCACAGGATAAAGCAAAACAAGACATCCAAGCGAGTGAAGATGATCTGGGCTTCAATGCTCTTACAGTTGCAGCTGCACAGATTAATCCTAACACAGGTCTTCCTTTCAATGCAGTAACTGCTGTAGCTGGTTCTCTTGATAGAGATTCATTGGCTGATGCTTTTGCTGAAGTCGAAAAACATGACCTCCGTGTTGCTCGTATGTTTATGAATGCCAGAGACTACTCTGACATTCGTAAATTCGGAAGAGATCAGTTGGACCCTGTTACTCAAAAGAGCTTGTTAAACACCGGTTTAATGGCTCAAATCTGGGGAGCTGACATCATTGTTAGCAGAGTAGTTCCGATTGGTACAGTTTTCGTATGCACTGAAGAGAAATTTCTCGCTGTTATGCCTCAGAGAATTGATATCACAGTCCTACCAGCTGATGATCCTGACAACCGCCTTATCGGGTGGTCAATATTCGAACAAATTGGAATTGGTGTATGGAACCCAAGAGGCGTAAGTTTGATCAGCGTTACAAGACCATAACTAGTTAATTTATAACAAGTTACATAACCCTCCTTTAGAAATAAGGGAGGGTTTTTTGTTGTTTTTTGGGACAAAACACCAATAAGATTGTTATCAGAAACCAGCCGATTAAGTCATTATCCTATTATTTTTTTATCTGTTTTTTTTGCAAAATGATATAAAACTTCTAAAGCGAGGTTTTATGAAATGTCAGATTAAAGGATGCGGTGTAGAACGTGCTGATTTGTCTCAGCATATAAGACTTGATCACAATATGAGTATTGTTGAGTATAAACAACAATACAATGTCAAATATGTTGTAGATGAAAGTAAGAGAGAAAAAAGAGGTGCAACTAGAAAAAAAACTAATCAGAAAATAAAACTATTTAAATGCGAAATTTGCGATGAAGCTTGTCAAACACAAAAAGCATTACATAAACATTATTCAAAATCTAAAGATTCAAAACATAGTCAAATAATTTTTAACGAATTAAATTGTGATGATTGGGTAGAGTGCATAATTTGTGGTTTGAGAAGAAGCAGATTAGATCTTCATCTAAAAGCTGATCATAATATGACAACAGAACAATATACAAAGTTATATAAGACACCTTTTTTAAGTAAAAATTTTATTTTTAGAACATCGCAAGGAGGAAAAAATAGTGTAAATAGAGAGAGATTTCTTGGTTCTAAGAATCCTTTTTACGGCAAGCATCATAGTGATGAATCAAGAGAGAGTATAGGAGAGACAACTCGAAAAAATAATTGTAAGAAGTTTGTTCACCATAATTTTGGGAGAAAGCATACGAGTGAAGCAAAACAAAAAATGAGTGATAGTAGAAAAGGTGAAAAGAACCCAATGTTTGGCAGACAACCAGATGTAAAGACAGCACATTCAATACATGGTTATAGAAAAGATATAGGACATAGTGTGCGTTCAACATTAGAAGCAAATTATGCAAGGTTTCTTATTTATAATAAAATCAAATATGAGCATGAACCTAAGTCATTTGTTATAGAAACAAAAGAAGGTAAAGAAAATTGTTGGATAGATTTTTATTTAGTAGAGACAAAAGAATGGGTAGAGATAAAGAATTATACTGGTAGAGACATAAGTAAAATTGAATTAGTGAAGCAACAATACCCAAAAGAAAAAATTAAGATTTTGTATGCAGATTCTAATGAATGGAAAACAATAGAAGAAAAATATTCAAAATTAATATTGTTGTGGGAGACAAGTCAGCGTAATTTACGAACACATCCAGAGCTTTATTTAGAGAATATAGAACTTAACATTATTGTAAACAGAAAAAATATTTTACCTATTAGTAAAGATGAAATAATGAGATTGTCAGTTAATGATAGAGAAAGACTAAGTGATATTTTGTTTAGACATTTTAGAGAATATGGTTTTCCATATACAACTTTTTTTGAAAAAGAACTTATTGAAGATTTTACTTTAGTAGTGAAGTCAAATGCAAAGGTAGCGGATAGAGAAATTGATTGTAACAATAATTGTGGTTACAAAATAAGAGAGAATTTTATTAGAGAGCAATATGTAAATTTTAAAGAGTTGTTTAAAAATGACAACATTTTGAAAAAAGTTATAAGGAATAGATTAGGATTAGATAAAAGAGTCTCAGAATTTTTTGAGTTTAATAATAGACTATTAGTAAGGGGTTTTGAAGTGTTATATCCTAATTTTCGTTTTGGGAAGTATAATATATTACTTGCAAAGTGGATTGTAGAAACATTTTGTGCGGGTTCAAAAGTCTATGATTATAGTTGTGGTTGGGGTTCTAGATTGATAGGAACTTTAGCGGCAGGAAAAAGTTATGTAGGTGTCGATACTAATTCAGCTTTGGTTAAAGAGCTACAAATTTTAGGGGAGTGGTTAGAAAATTTCAATTGTGGAACTGTCGAAATAATAAATGAGGATGCTTCTAGATATATACCAAGAGATATAGATTTTGCATATAGCTGTCCACCTTATGGGGTGAAAGAAAAATATAGACAAATGCCAATTAAGACTGATAATGAATGGTTTGAATTTTATTTTAAACCAGTGGTTAAAAATTGTTTTGAGGGTATGAGGGCGGGAGGTTGTTTTGTTTGTCATATATCTTTGAAACTTAGAGATGTGGTTAAATTTGAATTAGACAAAAGGTTTAAGTTTTTTGATGAGTTTTATGTGAAAACAAGGTATTCTCCGTTTGTTCATAAAAAAGATAGACAAAGAATAAATGATATTATTTTAATTTATAGAAAGTAAAAGTTATAATACAAGTAAGTATAGAGGATATTTTAAAAACACATTTCCTAACAGAGTCTAGTTTAGCACATTGTTTTCCGCCTAATTAGTTTTCCCCTATAGTAATAAATTTAGTTTGTTTAGCACAGTCTAGCTGATTTTCGTTGCGTGTTTAGAGCACACTTGTTTGTTATAATTTTTTTCCAAGTTATAGTTATTGAGATAGGCAATTGACTTTATGTATATTCTACTGTTTTTATTAGTGTTGTAGCATTAACTTGTATTGTAAGGAGTTTTTATGTTGAGAGAAGATATTATCTTTTTTTTGAAGATGAATCCTGAACCTTTAGATGTCGATGTGCATGCATGGGCTGATAAAGAAGGGTATGATATACATAAGGTTGAGGCTGAGATTTATAAACTTGCAACTAAGTTTGTTAATTTTTTGACTGGTGGTAGAGCAAATGAATTGGCTGTTAGCGAGGAGGATGTTGATCCTGAGCAATTGAAAAAAGGAATAAAAGTAGAATATGAACATACTCCAGATAAAGATGTTGCAAGACGTATAGCACTTGATCATTTAGCAGAATCTAAGGACGTTCCATATTATGATTTGTTAGCAGATATGGAGAAAAAATTCGAGACAAAGTAGGAGAAGGTATAATGATTTTTGTAATAGCAAAATTGCATGATTATGCTGAAAAGTTGGAAGATAAATATGGGCGACATGATTTGGCTGATATGCTCGATAAAATAGCTACTGAGTTAGTAGCTCGTTACAGATTTAGGATTAAGAGGCCTAGAAAGAGTAGAGGAACGACTAGAACAAGGAGAAAGTTATATTACAAGACTCATAGACAAAAATTGCGGACAAGAATGAAACGTTATCGTTCAATACATAGAACTCAGTTGAAAAGAAGACGAGGATTAAGACATTATCATCGTTTTGGATAAGAATTTTATTTTCTTTTTAAGGAGGCAGTGAATGAATAAGAAAGCAACATCATATCTTGATGAGATTGGATCTGGTAGAGAAGCTGAAGGGTATGATCAGGAGCAAGCAGGAAAAGCACATGAGGAAGAGGTTGCGGCTACCAATAATTGGGAAGATGATAATAGAGATGCAGTTGGTAGAGCTGCTGCAATAGGAAATCGTAAGAAAAGGCTTGCTAAAAAGTTAATGAGAATTTCAAGGGAGCTTGAAGCTCTTGGAAAAATGGAAGAGGATTATGCGCTTGGTGTTGAAGAGATGTTAGATGATGATGATAGTTATGATTACGATGAAGATGAAGAAGAGAAAGCTGACATTGGTGAAGCAGGTTTTAAAGAAGATGACCCTATGGCAGTAGAGATGGGAACTGATGAGTGGTTGGACCCTGTTGGCAAAGAAGCTGCTCACCCATTAGAACATGGTGAGGATAAAGTGGATTTTTCTCCTTCGACAATGGGAGATGATGAATGGATTTCAATTGGGCCAGGAACTTTTTCAGATTCTAGAGATGCAGTTGGGAAAGCATCTAAATAAAAATTAATAAAAAAATTTAAGGGGATTAATATGTATCGTTTTTTTAAGTGTAATGTTTTAGGTGGATTTCGTCTTACAGATTTAAATAGAAAAGTTCATCAAGAAGAGTTTTTTTATGTTGATGCACATGTTTGTGATACATCAAGATCTGTAAAAGCTGCTATTAATAGTAAATGGATGTTAGAAGTTAGTAATGAAGAAGCATCTCAGCATATAGTAATGCCGATAAGTGTTATACCAAGTGGTTTAAGAAATGTAGAAAAAAGTAATAAAAGAGTTGCTACATCTGTAGCAACTCCAGATGTTAAAGAAGTTAATAAGAAAATTGAATCTAGGCAAGCAGATAGGACTTTTAGAAAACAGCCAATGCAGAAGCAAAAAGAAGAAGATAAGCCTATTGTACCAGATTTTAATGCAGTTGAAAGAAAAATGAAGGAAAGACAAGCAGATGTAATGACTAAGGGACCAGATGAAATTATAAAAACGCCAGTAAAACTTAAAGAGGAAAAAGTAGAAGAACATAAAGAAGAAAAAATAGAAAAGTTGGAAGAAGTTTTAGAAAAGCCAGAGCCAGTAGATAAAAATAAAGAAAAAAATGTAGAAGAGGTAGTTGAAGAACATAAAGAAGAAAAAGCAGAAGAGCCAGTAGATAAAAATAAAGAAGAAAAAGTTTTAGAGTCAGTGATTAAAGATTTAGCAACAGAAATGTTAGACAATAATTCTTTAGTTGTACCTAATTTTGATGAAAAGAAAGAAGATAAAACTGCTACAAAAATAAGAAGGCGAAAAAAAGCAGAAACATTAACTTAGGAATAATAAATGGCAATACAAGGTGCACAATTAATTTATCGTTTAAAAGAAACAATACGATTATTAATTGATTATAGAGCTGGTGTTGATTCTTTTAATTTTTATTTCTCGAGTTCGTCTGGAGGACCTTTTATTTTGTCATTAGGTTCTATAATAAATAAAGCATCTAATGTCCCTGCAACAAGAGGTAAAGTTGTATTTGAATTTAATACTACGAATGTTATAGGTTGGAATGATGATATTGCTAATTATGTTGTACTTATGCCTGTTGTAGGTGGAGTTGAAGGTGCACCAGAGGGTCCTATGACAATTCCTACAAGAATTGAAACAATCATGCCTAAAGATTATTCTGTGATGTATGGATTTAATAAAACTTTGCAAAAATTTATACCTGTTTCTGTAGATTCTGATGGGAAAATGGAAACAGTGTAATATATAATTGAAATTCTCAAAAAAGGGAGTTTGGTTTTTGACTCCCTTTTTTGTTTAAAAAAATTTCTATATAGTATAAAAATTTTTGAAACAGAAAACATTAAAAAACTAGAAACATTATTATGAAGAAAGCTGTTGTTACGATTTGTATTGGTGAAGAGTTTAAACAATTATCAAGTTTGACTCATTGTACATTAAGTAATTATGCTAAGAAAATAAATGCAGATTTTATTAAAATTGAAATTCCTAAGATTTCGACTACTACTCCTCATTGGGAAAAATTTGAAATTTTTAATTTGCTTAATACCTATGATAGAATTATTTATCTAGATACTGATTTGATTGTTAGAAGTGATTGTCCAGATCTTTTTGATGTTGTGCCATATAATAAAATTGGTGCTTTTAATGAAGCAAAGTTTGTGCAGAGAGAGTATGCTTTAATTGAGACAGCAAAAGCATATAATTTAGATATTGAAAAAATTAAATGGAATGGCAAGTATTATAATACTGGGGTATTGGTAATAAGTAAATGTCATAAATATATTTTTGTAAAACCCAAAGAAGAATATTGTAATTTTTATGAACAAAGTTTTTTGAATTTGAAAATTCTAATGGAAGAAGTAGGTCGTGTTAAAGAAAATTCATTAATGTATGATTTATCTTATAAATTTAATCGGATGACATGTTTAGATTTTTGTGGAGAAGTTAGACATGCATCATATATTATACATTATGCAGGATATCATTATTTTACTGAACCAGGTGAGATTTTAACAATTATTAGAAAGGATTTAGATGTTTGGCATAAAGATAGTCCTGGTTATGTTTATAAAAGAAAAATTGTGTTAGTTGTTTCTGGAGGGATGGGAGATCAAGTTGATGCTGAACCTACTATTAGATATTTTCAAAAGATTTATAAAGATACAGCAGATATTATAATTACTACTCATTGGCCACGATTATTTAAACATTTAAATTTTTCAGTGATAGAACACAAAGAATTTATCCCTGCAAAATTTTATCCATTTTATGAGATAAAGACTTTTCCAGATCCCAAAAGTGTTATTTATTCAGTGGTTTCAAATCTGTTATGCCATACTGTTGATTATTGTTCAATTGCTGCTTTACAACGCGTTTTACCATTAACAGAAAAAATAATAAAGATCAATACCACTCAAAAAGATGATAAAGAACTTGATGAAATTCTTAATGGATTTGATTTACGAAAAGCTGTTGCAATTCATCCTGGTAGACATTGGGATAGTAAAACTTTTCCTAAAGATTGGTGGCAAGAAATAGTCGATAAACTTTCTTTAGAAGTTCCTGTTTGCCTCATAGGCACAGACGATAATGAAAATAGAGGTGCATATCAACTGAATTTACCAGAAAATTCTATAAATTTAATTGATAGAACTTCAGTTGGAGTTTTGATTTCTGTTATTTCTAGATGCCCTGTTTTAGTTTCTAATGATTCTGTTCCTGTGCACATTGCAGGTGCTTTTGATAATTGGATTGTTTTAATACCTACTTGTAAGCACCCGGATCATGTGTTGCCTTTTAGAAAAACATTAAATGGCTTTATTTCTAATTATCATAAAGCTGTAGCTTTATATAAAAAATTGACTCTTGATGATTGTGATCAGCGTCCTAGTTCTTGGATTGAAGGTGGAGCATCTGCTGAGTCTATAAATGAACCTTGGGATAATTATTTACCCACTACTAATGAAGTCTATCAAAAAATTCTTAAATTGTATAGACAATCTGCTACTTAAATTCTTCATTTTATCTTGTTTTTATAACATTAAATAGTAAGACAATTAAGCTACAAGTGTATTAAATGACATTGGGAGTTTATAATGGCTTACAATGAACGTACTGTTGACACTACTTTAAATCAGTCAGTGTCAAATCTTGCAACATATTTATTAAGTTCTACTGATACTATTAGAATACCTGTGAACTTACCAGTAACACAAGACATAGTTATACCCAAAGCATGTTCTTTGTTTTTTCTTAATGGAGCAAGACTTGTTCATAGTTCGCATACAATTAGTTTTATTGGTTCTATTGTTGGTGATCCTATGTGGCAAATTTTTGATGGTGCAGGAGCTGTTACTTTTGCTATAGGATCAGTTCAACATGTTAGACCTGAATGGTGGGGCGTTGACTATTCTTTAGATTGCACTGCTTCAATACAAAAAGCAATAGATTCTGTTTCTGCAGGGGGTATTGTTCTTTTATCTGCAGCAAGTTATGTAGTATCTGGCCCGCTTACAAATAATACTGGTGCAATCATCATAGATTGTAGTAATGCTAATATTTTTAACCATTTAGCACCCAGTACGTTTCACAGAAATATGTATTTTGGTGGTTCTATTGAAGCAAGTTCTGCAACATTCCCTTTGGGTGCGTCAATTCCAAAATTATCGAATTTAGCAACTAATGGTTACTTAAAAACAACAAGTAGCGATGGTACGCTTATTGTTGACACAGTAGGCATATTTGGTCCAACAGGACTTCAGGGTGAGACTGGAATCCAGGGTGAAACAGGTTTGCCAGGACTTGGAGGTACTGGACTCCAGGGTGAGACAGGTTTGCAAGGTATTCAAGGTGAGACAGGCTTACAAGGTTCTACGGGCTTACAAGGTGAGACTGGGTTACCAGGACTTGGTGGTACTGGATTGCAAGGAGAGACAGGGTTACAAGGCATCCAAGGGGATACTGGAATAGGGCTCCAGGGAGAGACAGGGCTACAAGGTATTCAAGGGAGTACTGGGTTACAGGGTGCTCAAGGAGAGACTGGGATCCAGGGTGAAACAGGTGCAGGTATCCAAGGGGAGACTGGATTACAAGGGCCTACTGGGTTAAACGCTTTAAGTATGGATTTTGGGGTACATGTATCAAAGACTATTGCACAAACTACATTGCATAACAGTGTATCTCCAATAACTTTTGATATTGAAGACAGAGACGATGGCGATTTTTGGACTATAGTTAGTCCTACAAGAATAACTATTTCTCAAACAGGCTGGTATGTTTTTGGTTGTTCTTTGGAGTGGGAAACTGATTCTAATACTGAACAGAAAAAAATAGAAGTAAGGCAAAATGGAAGTACATTGTTGGGAGGGCTTTCAGATCTTACATCAAGTTCTAGTAGAGCATTAAAACAAGCTATTTCAGAAAGTTATTATCTCAGTGCAGGTGACTATATTGAGTTTGTTGCTACACAATCTACTGGTAGTAACCTTGATATAATTGGTGCAAATGGTTGGTGTTTGCGAATATCAACCGGACCTCGAGGTGAAACAGGTATACAAGGAGAGACTGGGCTACAAGGTGCTCAGGGTGAGACAGGATTCCAGGGCGAGACAGGTGCAGGGTTGCAGGGAGAGACTGGATTAGAGGGTGCTCAAGGCGAAACAGGCATTCAAGGGGAAACAGGAATAGGGTTGCAAGGTGAAACAGGTGCACAAGGCGAAACTGGGTTGCAAGGTGCTCAGGGCGAGACCGGTATCCAAGGAGAGACTGGAGTTCAAGGAGAGACAGGGTTGTCAATACCTGGGTACACAGGGTTGCAGGGTGCTCAAGGAGAAACAGGAGTTCAAGGAGAGACAGGGTTGTCAGTACCTGGATATACTGGACTCCAAGGTGAAACAGGGTTGCAGGGTGCTCAAGGTGAGACAGGTATCCAGGGTGAGACAGGGTTGTCAGTACCTGGATATACTGGACTCCAAGGTGAGACAGGACTCCAGGGTGCTCAGGGTGAGACTGGAATCCAAGGAGAAACAGGAGCATCAATACCTGGGTATACAGGGTTGCAAGGTGCTCAGGGTGAGACTGGTGTTCAAGGGGAGACTGGAATCCAAGGAGAGACAGGTGCAGGGTTGCAGGGTGAGACTGGGTTACAAGGTACTCAGGGTGAAACCGGTATCCAGGGAGAAACAGGATTATCTATTCCTGGATACACAGGATTACAGGGGATACAAGGTGAGACAGGACTCCAGGGTGAGACAGGTGCAGGAGTACAAGGTGAGACTGGGTTAGAGGGTGCTCAAGGAGAGACTGGAATCCAAGGTGAGACAGGGTTGTCAGTGCCTGGATATACTGGACTCCAGGGCGAGACTGGGTTGCAAGGTGCTCAGGGTGAGACTGGTATTCAGGGAGAGACTGGGTTACCAGGACTTGGGGGTACAGGTTTACAAGGATATACTGGGTTACAAGGTGTTCAGGGTGAGACAGGACTCCAGGGTGCTCAGGGTGAGACCGGAATCCAGGGTGAGACAGGTTTGTCAGTACCTGGATATACTGGACTCCAAGGTGAGACCGGGTTGCAGGGTGTTCAAGGAGAAACAGGTATCCAGGGAGAAACAGGTTTGCCAGGACTTGGAGGTACTGGACTCCAAGGCGAGACTGGGTTGCAAGGAGAAACTGGGTTATCAGGGGCAACAGGTCCTGGAGGTGGAGAACAAGGTGTAACAGGTGTTCAGGGTGAGACTGGAATCCAAGGTGAGACTGGTTTGCCAGGACTTGGAGGTACTGGACTCCAAGGTGAGACAGGTGCTCAGGGTGAGACAGGAGTATCAGTTCCTGGATATACAGGATTGCAAGGCGAGACAGGTATCCAGGGAGAGACTGGTTTGTCAATACCTGGATATACTGGGTTACAGGGTGAAACTGGGTTGCAAGGTGCTCAGGGTGAGACTGGAATCCAGGGAGAAACAGGAGCAGGTATACAAGGTGAGACAGGGTTACAAGGCGAAACTGGATTGCAGGGGGTTACAGGTCCTGGGGGTGGAGGCGGTACTGATCCCAGTTATAATTCAGTCACTATTACAGGTGATCATGTGGGTACTTCTAATTTAGTGTCACCAATAAGATATGGTACAGATTCTCCGCCTTCTACAGTTGGAATCCCTTATGGTACTATTTATTTCCAGTATATAAACTAGGAATATTTAAATGCATGCTATAAAAACAAATGGTGAAGTTTGGGGTTGGGGACAAAATTATTCTGGTTCAATTGGAGATGGAACAAATAGTAATAGATCAAGTCCAGTTTTAGTTTTAGGTAATCATAGCTTTATTAATATAGCTACTAAAAACGTAGATACACCGGGCGTAACTCATACTTTGGGACTCAAACAAAATGGAGAAGTTTGGGCTTGGGGCCAAAATTCTTTCGGAGAGTTAGGCAACTTAGATAGAACTTGGGTTTCTAGTCCTGTTCTTGTAGCAGGTAATCACTCATTTATTTGGATTGAAAAAGGTGAACGTTTTTCAATGGCACTAAAAGCTGATGGTAGTGCATGGACATGGGGTATGAATTCATATGGTAATCTTGGGACAAATGACATCATTAGTTATTCGTCTCCTGTTCAAGTTGCAGGTGAACATAGTTTCGTAAAAATTGCGGCAGGGAATAATTCTGGTTTTGGTCTTAAAAGTGATTGTAGTGCATGGGCTTGGGGGATAAATTTTGCTGGTTTATTAGGTTTGGGTGATAGAATTAATCGATCATCGCCTGTTCAAGTTATAGGTGAACACTGCTTCACAAGTATAACATCAGGTTTATACTATACAATGGGTCTTAAAATTGATGGTAGTGCATGGAGTTGGGGATATAATCTTTATGGACAATTAGGGACAAATGACACTGTTAGTTACTCATCTCCTGTTCAAGTTGTAGGTGGTCATAGTTTTTTAAATATAGTAACAGGAGCAAGTTTTTCATTAGGATTAAAGGCTGATGGTAGTGCGTGGGCATGGGGTATAAATACATATGGACAATTAGGTTTGGGTGATTTAGTTAATCGTTCATCCCCTGTACAAGTTGTAGGTGGCCATAGTTTTTTATCATTATATTGTATTGGGAGCACAAGTTTTGGGTTAAAAACTAATGGTGAAATTTGGGGTTGGGGAGAGGGAGGTGCTGGTCTTATAGGGGATGGGGATACGTTTAATAAAAGTTCACCTGTATTGACTATAGGTGATCACTCTTTTCTTTTTATAAATAATGGGTTAAGTGCTCCTGTAAATGTAAATGGTACATGGAAGAGGGATCCTGCTTGTTTTATTAATGTTAGTGGTACATGGAAAAGAGTCTATAAATTATATATTAATTCTTTAGGTACGTGGAAGACTTCAACATATTAGTCACACACAAATAGGGAGTAAATATGACAAAAGCTGAACTTATTGCTGAAATAGAAACTTTTTATGATTATGTTGGTATACCGTTTGAGTCAAGGTCGACAGATCAGCATGTACCTGCTTTTATTAAGACTTATAGTGTTATAGTTTTTGAAACTGGTTTGTCGGAGAAGTCAAAAAAACCTGTGCTCAAAAACAAATATGTAAGTTTTGTTGTGTATAATGAGAACGAAGTAGATGAAGCTGCCTACTATAGTGATGAAGAGCTTAAGAATGATGTTAATACAGATATAACTGGTGACAATACACTTGAATCAATTAATAAAATATATATTTCAGAGACTATTAGAGGTAGAGTTAGAGCTGCTGTATCGAAAGCTGCTCAAGATGTCCTTAATGAATCTTTAACATCTTCTTCTTTAACTTCAAATGCTGATTCTGCTCAGAAAAATGTAGTAGTAGAATCAGGTGCTTTATTTTGGGTTGGAAAGGTTGTTGCTATTAGTGATTCTTTAAACTCAGAGCAATGTACAATTGCATCAATTGATTCAAATACGTTGACAATGGCTGAAAATCTTGTTAATAGTTATACTACAGCTAATAGTGCAAAAGTTACATATGTTGATAATAAAGAAAGACAGAGATGGGCTGTAAATGCTGTTATAGATCCAGATGCGTATACGTTAGCTATGACTAATTTTGTAGCTCTTAATCCAACAGTGCAGCTTGCTGGTGGTTTAGCAACAGATAATGACATACAGTTTATTATAAATAGTTTTATCAATAAGTTAGCTTATTGTATAAATCTTTTTGAAATTAACCCTGTTAGTAGAGTAGTGATAAAGACAGGTGAAGCTTTAAACTCTTTAGACTCTTCAGTTTTAGCCCGCAAGAAATAAAAAAACTATTTGGCCAGATATACAAGTTTATCTGGCCAAATAGTTAAAAGTCCTCAATTAAAAAAACAATTGTTTTAAAAAATGCATTAAAATTGTAATTTGTCAAGACATATATTTATAAAGATTAAGAATTCATAATTAGGGAGAAAAAATGAAGTTTGGTGCTGTGTATTGTTTGTATGATGACCATGAATATTTAGATATTTCTCTTGCGAGTGTAAAAAACAGATTTGATAAAGTTTTATTTCTTATTTCAGATATCCCATGGAATGGACAAATTGTTGATAATTGTTTTACAATAATGAAAGTTAAAGAATTATGTGAGAATAACAAAAATTTCGAATTGGTGCAAGGACATTGGATAAATGAAACAGAACAAAGAAATTTTGGTTTAAAAAAACTTTTTGACGAGGATATAGATTATTGTTTTGTAATTGATTCAGATGAGATATACCATGATTTTCATATTGATAAGATCAAAGAGTTTGTTTTGCAAAATTCTAATTTTATTGCATTTCATATTGTTTGGAATACTTATTGGAAAAAAACTTATTGTGTGATTTCTCCAAGAGAAGATTATAAACCAGTAATTGTCGTAAAAGTAGATAGTTTTCAATTTACTGCTAATAGGAATGGAATAACTAGCATAAAGAGAGTTAATGATTTCATTTTTACAAAAAAGCAAGAGCAGTATAATGGTGTTCTTATTCCCGAGAATGTAGCTTTCTGTTATCACTTATCTTATGCAAGATCAGATGAATTTATAAAAAGGAAGCTTGAAATTAGTTCTCATGCAAATGAGTTCTTACCTAATTGGTATAATACTGTTTGGTTAGGTTGGAAGTCAAATTGTATTAATTTGCATCCAGTTACCCCTAAACAATATAAAAAAGCTATTCCAGAAAATTTTTTGTCTTTTCCTGTACAATTAAGGCAATTCATTAAAAAAGAACGAAGGGAAACATGTTCTTGTTCTATTATTTTAGTGAACTGGAATTCTTATGAATTATTATTTAATTGCATAGAACTTATAAAGCAAAATACTAAAAACTATGAAATTATTGTTGTAGATAATGGTTCAAGAAAATTGCCTATTGAGTTCAAAGACATTTTAAAACAACATGGAATTTCAAAATGCATTATGAATAAGGAAAATTTAGGTTTTACAGTAGCTGTCAATCAAGGAATAAAAATTGCTTCACAAAATTCTGATATTTGTTTAATGAATGTAGATGCTGAGCCTTGGTTAAATTGGTTAGATTTTCTTTATGAAACTTTAATAGAGAATTCTAATGCAGGTATTGTAGGGCCTTTAGGAAATGAAATCGAAAATGGATATCAAAGTGAAAATTTTGTAAAAAAAGATACAAAAGTTTTTAATGTTCATTTTTATTGCGTACTTATTTCTAGAGAAGTCATTAAAAAAATTGGTATTTTAGATACAAGATATGGGCTTGGTTGTTGGGAAGATAATGATTTTTGTATAAGAGCTATGTTATCAGGTTTTGAAAGTTGGATTGCAGCTAAGAGTTTTGTGAGGCATAAAGCGCATCAAGTTTTCAAAATAAATAAATTAGATTATAGAGAGTTAGAGTCAAAAAATAAAGATTTGTTACAAGAAAAATTGATTAGTACTTTGTATAGATATGGTTCTATAGTAGATTTGTTTTCTTTATCGCCCAAAATTGCAGAAGAATGCGGGCTTGTTATCAAAGAACAGGAGAATTAAATGTCTTTGGGTTTAGCAATGATTGTAAGAGATTGTGCTGAATCATTAAACATGTGTCTTATAAATTCAGATAAATTATTTGATGAAATTGTAATAGTAGATACAGGTTCGACAGACAACACAAAGGAAATAGCTTTACAATACACAAATAAAGTACATGATTTTATTTGGGTGAATGACTTTTCAAAAGCAAGAAATTTTTCATTTGATTTAATGACAACAGATTTTATAATGTGGCTCGATGGCGATGATACTATCCTTCCAGAAGATCAAGAAAAAATAAAAAAGCTTGATTACATGAATAAAGAGATAATTATATGTCCATATCATTATTCGCATGATGAGTTTGGTATAACTGAATGCATTTTGCAACGCGAAAGAATTGTTAAACGTTCTTTAGGTTTAAAATGGCAAAAACCTATACATGAGTATTTACCAATTCATGGAAAGAAAATTTCAAAAGAAAATATCGTAATACATCATAACAAGCGTCACAATAACACTCAAAGAAATTTAGAGATTTTACAAGAAATAGTTAAAGTCGATAAAGACCCAAGAAATTTATTTTATTTAGGCAAAGAATTATCTGCATTGGGAAAAATTAAAGAAGCAATTGAAAGTTTAGAGAAGTTTGTTACGCTTGATAGTTGGTGGGAAGATGTTTTTTTTGCATATAACATAATAGCAAAAAGTTACCTTTTATTAAACAACAATGAAAAATTTTTTGAAAACATATTTAAGTCTATAGAGATAGAACCCCAAAGAGCTGAGCCTTATTATGACTTAGGTGATTTTTACTTTAATAAAAAAAATTGGTCTAAAGCCATTTTTTGGTATACGCAATGCATAACTATAAAAAGGCCTGCTTATTTATTGTCTTTTTATTATCCTCAATATTATACTTGGAAACCGTGGTTAGCTTTATGTCTTTGTTATAACAATATGGGTAATATACAAAAAGCATATGAGTGTAATGAAGAGTTTCTGAAATATAGGCCTGATGATAAAAGAGGTCATAACAATAGAATGATACTTGAAAATAGTCATTATAGGTTTTTAAGAAAAGATGGTGAAGGTAAGAAATTAAATTTAGGTTGTGGTAATAAACGACTTGATGGTTATGTAAATGTCGATGTTGTAGAAATAAAAGAAGTAGATGAAGTATTTGATATGAAGCAAATTCCTTACAAAGATGAGACAATATCGACAATAAGTTCAGAGCATAGTTTTGAGCATCTTTCTTTTAATGATGGCAAACAAGCTGCAAAAGAATTTTTTAGAGTTTTGCAGCCAGGAGGTGTTTTAGAACTTTACATACCTGATCTTGAATTATGTGCTAAAGGTTATATTAATGCAGATAACAATAGAGAAATAAATGGTTATTCAGAAAAGACATGGTATTCGATGACATTATTTGGTGCACAAAAAGCTGAAAATGGAAGTACTGCAGAGCATCAGTTTCATTTGTCTGGTTATTCAAAGGATACAATAAAAACTTTGTTAGAAGATTGTGGTTTTATAATTGTTTCTATAGATAATTATTAAAGGAAATAGAATGTATAGTTATGGAACACCATCGATTGCCATAAAAGCTGTCAAGCCTGTTTCTAAAATAAAAATTGGGTGGGTTTGTCCCATTAATTGGGAATCTGCACAAACACGTATTAGAGTCCTTAATGTGAACAAATATTTACGGTCAATTGGGTATTTTTCTGATATTGTAACTTATTCAGATATTATAGAAAAAAAAATTGATATTGCAATTGTTGGAAAGGCATTTGATGAGACTAATTATAAGAACATTGAGTTATTAAAACAACACGGTAAAATTATATTTTGTGATTTGTGTGAGTCTATTTTAGAGTTTGCTTGGGTAAAAGAGATTCTTGCAATTTGCGATCGCATAATAGTGTGTTCTTTTGAGCTAGAAAAAGAGACAAAAAAAATAAATCCAAGAACTACAGTTATTGAGGACGCTTGGGAATAAGTATGGGAATGCAAAAAGGTTCATATCATTGCAAATAAAAAAACAAAAAGATATATCAAGAAGAAAATTCAAATTTATTGCTCAGGAGGTCTAAATGAATAACCGCGAAATGTTCGTAGAAAAACTTAATGAATGTGGTGATGTGAAATATGAGATGTCTGAAATTTTTAGCAGAGTCTTGGGCAAATTGAAAGATGTCTATACTCTAGTTTTCACTAGAGAAAAAAGAGATTTCTTAGCTCTAAAAAATATGATGTACTTCAAGGGAGGAGTACCCGACCCTGATTCTCGTGCAAGATTACATGAAACACTAGATAAATTTATTAGTTTAGTGAATCATTATGACTTTTTGGAAGATGATGAAATAAAAGGTTATCTTGAGGAGCATGGCATAGAAATTAATGTTATTACACCACAAATACAAGATGGTCCGATTGTCATACCCAAAGAAGATGTAAAAAAGTTTGAAAGATCGTGGAATTTTGCAATGGCAAATATAAAAGTGCCAGAAACAAAAAAAGAATTGCTCAATGAAATTCTGGACAAATCAATTGAGACTCAGAAAGCAATTGAAGACAGAAAAGATAAAATAAGTGAAAAGGCCCAAGATGTGGATGTTGAATGTCAAGTTAAGAAACCCTTTTTCATGAAAGCTCTTAGTATAAAAGTGAAAGAACTCAAGAAAAATTCTGTCGATAATGAAATAAAAAAAGTAGAAGATGATATAGAAATGTCAAGAGACATAATCTCAGTTTTTGATACACAAACAAACGAAGAATTAAAAGAATGAAAGAAAAGCAAAAATTGATTATTTATAAAAATAAATCAAAGGTTTTGCCAAGCTAAAGCTTGGGATTGAGAAACCAGAAGAAAAAATGGTAATTGTAAAATCGGTAATCAATATACAAAGAGACAAAAATGAAAATTTTTTGGATAGGTTATGGTGGCACTAAACATTTAGCTGAAAAACTTAGACCTTTAATAGAAAGTTTAGATTGTACACTAACAACAATAAGTGAATGGAAAGATTCTGACGTTCTTTGGGAAAGAAATTCTTGGTTAGAAAATGTAAAAAAAGCAGATTGCGTAATAATACCTTGTAATTATATAGAACAACCCTGTAAATCAAATAATCGTTTAACTCAAGCAATGAGTCTTGGAAAACCTTGCATTGTTAATCCGTTACCAGCATACTTAAAAATCATAGAAGAAAACCCAGGATGTGCATTGGTAGCAACAACACAAGAAGAATGGAAACAACATTTAGAGTATTTGAAAAATCCCGCACATAGACAAGAAATAAGTCAGAAAGCATTAATAGCAGCACAAAAATATTCAATAGATGAAATAGGAAAAAAATGGGTTTCGCTCTTTAATACATTAGACCGAACTGATATTATTATTCCAACTTATAATAATTTCATTTGTCTTAAACAATGTATTGAAAGCATAAGGACTTGCACTAAAAGTCTTTATAATATTATTGTAATAAATAGTGGTACAAATGAAC
>Ga0265297_10002485_pt1 | contig 37352 bp, 31 predicted proteins | sample Munlanlwell13791_FD_192502 | JGI IMG/M metagenome (GOLD analysis project Ga0265297, IMG submission 192502) | Leachate microbial communities from a municipal landfill in Southern Ontario, Canada - Leachate well 137-91 | ecosystem: Engineered > Solid waste > Landfill > Unclassified | place...
AAACCTTGACAAACTTTGATAATCTGCTAATATATCAACATAACAAAATATTGCCATAGACAGCCAGCGTTTCGAGGCGGCTTAAAAGCCGATTAGATTATAAGTCTCGCCGAGGTATAAATACTTTATTTTTTAAGTATTCTTCCGTAATGTCTGTGGCTACCCACGGATTTTTTTATTATTATTGATATATATGCCAAAGAACAAAATTCAAAAAGGAGAAATTTTCCGCAATTTAAGCGAAAAAATCAAACAATCCAAATCAATGGTCTTCGCGGGTTTTAACGCTTTCGGCGTTAAGGACAACGAAAATTTACGCGATAAATTAAGAGAAGCGAACAGTGAATATTATGTCGCTAAAAAAACCTTGATGAATCTGGCTCTGAAAGAAAATAAATTAGACATAAATGTCAGGGATTTTGACGGTAAGGTCGCGGCTATCTTTTCTTATGAAGATGAGGTCGCTCCGGCTAAGGTACTGGGCACCTTCCGCAAAGATAAGGACAAAGAGAATCGAATTTTCTTTTTAGGCGGTATTCTGGAAGGAAGACTTATTTCCAAAAAAGAAGTGGAAGCGTTATCCGAATTACCGAGTAAGACCGAATTATACGCCAGATTAGTCGGCTCCATTAACGCGCCGGTTTCCGGTTTTGTTAATGCTCTCGCCGGCAACCTGCGTAATCTGGTTAATGTTCTGAAAGCGATTGAAGAAAAAAAATAATTAATTAATATAAATAATAATTTAATTTTTAAATGTATGGAAGAAAAAAATGTAGTCGTTCCGGCGAAGTTTGAAAAACTGGTCGGCGAAATTGAAAAAATGAGCGTCTTGGATTTGGCGGAACTCGTCAAAATCTTGGAGGAAAAATTCGGCGTTAGCGCCTCCGCTCCGGCGATGATGATGGCTCCGGCCGCCGGTGCCGCCGCCGCAGTCGAAGAAAAGGACAGTTTTGACGTCGAAATCACCGAAGGTGGGGCCAATAAGATTAACGTTATCAAGGCGGTCCGCGAATTGACTGAAATGGGCCTGAAAGAAGCCAAGGATTTAGTCGATGCCGCTCCGAAAGTCTTGAAAGAAGGCGTTAAGAAAGAAGAAGCGGAAAAAATGAAGAAAAGATTGGAAGAAGCGGGCGCTAAGGTCACTTTAAAATAATCTCTTTCTCAGTTCAGAATCTTTCCTATAAAAAACTAACCTTTCAGGTTGGTTTTTTGTACCAAAATATTTAAGTTTAACAGGAATAAATTGGCCTTTGAAGCCTTATTGATTCATCCCAATTTTATAGAGGATTTCGCCGTCCAGGAAATAAGCGGCCCGACCAGCCTCGTCAACTGTCACGTCTTTAGGAACCTGTGAATCGATAATATACTGGTTAACCAGATGCCCATCCTTCTTGGCTAACACCGCCAGACGCTTGGAAGAGGCTTCAAAGACATATAAATAATTCACGCCAACTATGAGCTTATTGGCGCCGATCATAACCGGAGATAAGGCGCCAGCGTCATATTTCACTGTTTTACCTAAAGAGAACTTTAAAACCGCGCCGTCGGCTTTTAAGACATAGATGTCTTTATCAATCGCCAAATCGACGGCCTGGCTTAAATCAGCGCTGTCTTTAAGCCAATCGGTCTTCGTGCTAAAACCGTTTTTATTGGCATAAACGTATATTTGATTTTTATCCTTAGCGACGGAATATAACTTTTTGTTATATATCTTGAAACCGGCCAACCCAGCGGCGGCCTCTAAATTGGCGGCGCTGATAAGATTACTGGCTTTAGTTTTTAAAGAAAACTCGACGATATTCGCGGTATCCCGATAATAAATAATATCGTTGTTAAAATCTTTATGTGGATTGCTTAAATTACTCGCGCCGGCTATCTCTGTTTTAGTGGAAGAAGCGGAATCGGGCGTTAGGCCATAAACGAATTTATCGGACGCGCCGTAAATTTTACCGCCCGCAAAAACCAAGCTGTTTATTCCCAATCCGCTTAAGTCATTAACTTTCACCGTGGTGGGGTAGATTACTTTCTGAATTTTTTCCTGATCAACGCGTAATTTTTCAGCTAAGCGCGCATAAGCGGCTTGCTGATCTTTGGTCTTTTGCGGCAGGGAACTAAGTAAAGCGGTGGCATCGGTCAGAACTGTTTTTGCGCCTTCATTATCGTTATACAATAAATGAGAACTGATAAGATTTTCCTTGTCTTCAATGGACGCCACCAGATTATTAAAATTGGTCTGAACAATTTGACGCTGGTGGTTCCATTTAGTAATCGCCAAACTAGAGATAAAAATCAGTAAAACCGCGCCTAAAACCACGAACAACAGGCGGTTCTTTTGGTTCAGTCCCCCTACTCGGGCTTTTAAGGCGGTGCTGAAACCGGACCAATGTTGCGGCTTGAAGAATCCGACCAACCCGCCGGCTATCGTTCTTAATTTTTCTCCCAACCAACCTGATTTTTTCTTAAAAAATATTTTGTCTTTGATCAAGAAAGAATCCGCTCGCGCCAAATTTAAACTTTTAATGGTACCCAGATTCAGAACCGGCTGAACCGGTTGAGCCGACTGGACTGACTGGCTTGGTTTATCTTCCGGCCGGTAAAATTTTCGACTCGGCTTTGGCGGACGGTAGCGCCAGCTTTTCAGTAAACGCTTGAAACCCTGGGAAATCTTAGAAAAATTAATTAATCCGGCCGGCGCCAGCATTTGTTCCGTTTTTTGTTCGGTATAGTTCAGGGAAGAAATAGAACTATGAGTCGACAAATTCTCTTCATCTTCTTCTCTTAATTCCGGACCGGCCAAACCGGTAGTATTTTTTATGATTATTCCCAGGAAGGGAATATAAGTGTTTATTCTCGCTAAAACGTTTTTAATCTGTTCGGCGGCGGCGATGGGCGGCAATTTTGTAAGAATATTCATCATTTCTTTGCCGGACAGATATTCCGGTAAGGCCTCGCTCGTAAAAATAAAGTAGGAACCGACCGGTACTTCGCCGCTAATAACGGAAGAAAATAATTTCGGCGTCTTTGCCCCGGCGGCTTCTTCGGCGCCGGAATCGGAATCAGCTTCGGCCGCGCCGGCCTCAACATTGATTACTTCGAAATCTTCGCCCCGGCGATAGATCAATAACGCCCGGTTACGCCCAAAATTGGAAAAATGTAATTTATTCTCATAAATGACCCCCAAAGTCAGGCTGGTCGCCGCCGGATTTATTCTGATTTTTTCATTAGTTAAAAAATCCGTCAGACTTTTATTGGTCTTAGCCAAAGCCGCTTCAAAAATATTCTCAATTTTCAAACCCTCTATTTTTCCGCGAAACAACAACTTTTCGTCGTTGTAATAATTATCATCCAAAGTTTCTATCAGAAAATTAAAAATCTTCCGGCTCTCGGCTTTCTTGCCGCCGATTTCCCCTAAAATAAAGATTTTCCCGGCTAAATTTTCTTTTAGCGCGTCCGGTTGAGCGACAAAGACATCGCTGAGACCGTTCGCCTTGCCGGAGTTTAAAATAATAGAAGCGATTTTATTATACATAAGCAAAATATCAACCCGGCACGTAATTCCTCCGGTTTGACTGTTCCTGATAGATATTATACTATAAAATCATAAATAAAGAAATATGCTAAACGCCCTTTTTGGTTCTCTCGCCCGGGTAAAAATCCTCAATCTTCTTTTATTATATCCCGAAAAAAAATATCAGGTTCGCCAACTGACTTCCGATCTTAATCTGCCGACCGGCGCGATTCGTCGCGAACTGGACAATCTGGTCAAATTCGGCCTGATTAACGAAGAAAAACTCCGGGAAAACGGGGAAAAAAAAGAAGGAAAGGGAGAAAAAAAATATTTCAGCTCCAACTCTAATTTTCTTCTTTTTCCAGAAATCAAATCCTTGTTTATCAAAGCTCAAATTCTTTCGAGCCAAAAATTTCTCGACCAATTACAAAAAACCTGCCAACCAAAATTTCTAGCCCTGACCGGCCTGTTTACCAACTACCCGGAAGCGCAGACCGATATCCTAGTGGTCGGAACGATTCACCGCCAGGCTTTCCTGAAACTGATCAAAGAGTTGGAGAAAGATTTGAACCGGGAAATAAACTTCACTATTTTAACCGAACGAGAATTCAATTACCGCCGGGAAATAATGGACATCTTTTTATATAATATCCTGGAAGGGCGGACCCTTATCTTATTGGATAATCTCCGTAAGGCGAACAGCCTGCAGATTAAATAATAATCATAAAGATATGAAAAAATATTTATCCCGTTGCCTGAAGCTGATTTGGCGATTTTTGAAATACGCTCTTCTGGCCGCCGGCCTGGTTCTTATCATAATTTTAATTCTATTAAGCCGGGCTTACAACGATTTCCGGGAAGCGCTGGCCGCCGGTCAGGAAGGCAAAACGGAAATTACTCTGGCTATTGAGGCCGCCCAAAAACAAAACTGGACGGAAACTTCGAGTAAAGCGCAGAATGCTAATGCCCGGTTTAACTCGGCGCTGGCCGCCTTAAACCGCACTCGCAATAATCCGGCGATCAAAAATGTCAGTTTAGTCCGGACACAAGTTGACGATTTGGAATATTTGTTGAAGACCGCGGAAATTTTGAGCCGTTCCGTGACGCGTGTCACTCCCATATTGCAAAATCTGGATGAAATCCGTTCCGGTAGCGCCAGCCGAAATTTCGTCGATCTGGCGCCAAACGATAAAATTCGTTTTTTGCAGTTAATTTACGAATCCGAACCGGAACTGAACGGCTTAAAAGCCAACCTTAATCTGGCCATCTTAAATCTCGATAAGATTCACCGCATCGGCGTCCTCTGGCCGGTTTATAAACAAATTGCCGATATTAAACAGGAACTGAACCAGGCCGTGGTTCTGATGACTAAGGCTCTGCCGCTCGTCAAATTACTTCCGGCTTTGGCCGGTTATCCCGATACCAGCCGTTTTCTATTGATCCTGCAAAATAACGATGAGCTTCGTCCGACCGGCGGTTTTATCGGTGTTTATGGCATTCTGGAAAACCGCAACGGTGAAATCGTTTCCATTAAAACCGACGACAGCTACCACCTGGATATGCCCGCCTCCACCAGCGGCTGGAATATGGAACCGCCAGCGGTTTTAAAAAAATATCTGGAAGTGGAGAAGTGGTATTTTCGGGACGCCAACTGGTCGCCGGATTGGCCGACAGCCGCGAAACAGATTGAAAATATTTATAACGGTGAAAATATCGCCACGCAACAGCCGGTCGTACCGTTTACCGGACTGGTGGCGATTACTCCGGACTTAATCGCGGATTTAATCGGTCTGGTCGGTCCAATCACTGTTAACGACGCTACTTATACCGCCGATAATTTCCAACCCTTACTGCAATACAACGTGGAGGTCGCCTATAAAGACCAGGCAATCGCTTCCTGGGATCGTAAAGAAATTATCAATGAGCTGGTGACGAAATTAAAAGAACGCTTGTTTAACCTGCCATCCGAACTCTGGGGAGATTTCTTTCAGATAATCAATAACCGAATCAACACTAAGAGCATCCAAATTTATTTTCCTAACACCGCCTGGGAAGACTGGACGCGCGTTTTGGGAGCGAGCGGAGAACTGAAAGATGTTTCCGGCGATTATCTAATGATCGTGGACAGCAACTTGGGAGCCTTTAAGAGCGACGCGGTCGTTAAAAAAAGCTTGACTTATACTCTCACTCTTAATAACAATCAGCCGGATGCGTCCGTCAAATTAGATTATCGCCACGAAGGCGACTTCGACTGGCGTACCACCCGCTACCGCAGTTATACCAGGATTTACGCTCCTTGGGGCAGTAAATTTATTTCCCTGAGCGGCTTGGGAGACGGAACCACCGCCGATCTTAGCGTAACGGACGACAAGGATCTAAAAAAGACGGTCTTCGGTTTTTTCCTGACAGTCGAACCGGGGACCGATAGGGAAATAATTTTGAACTATCGTTTGCCGGAGACCATCCGCGAACAACTTAATGCCGGCACTTATCAATTATTAGTACAGAAGCAAGCCGGCCAACGGGTGGAAAATTTTAAGGCGATTATCAATCAACCGAAAAAGAAAACCGTAACTTGGCAAACGAAACTTGAAACCGATCAGACTTTTGTTATAAATCAATAATAATTCATGTTAGAAACTTTCCTGATTTTTACACTGATCGCGGCCTTAACAGTCTTTTTTGTCTGGCCGGAATTCAGTTTATACGCCCTAGCCTTTTTCTTGCCGGTTATCGGCTGGTCTTTTTATTTTCACGGCCTGAACTTGCCGTTAATCGACGTAATCGCTGTCCTGGCTCTGGTGGCTTTCGGCGTTCGTTTGGCGAGCCAGATATTATTTAAAAAAGAAGAACCGATTAAGATAAAATGGCCTCTTTTTTTGCCTTTTGCGATTTTCCTGACAATCAGTATAATTTCGTCTTTGCTCGCCAAAGATCCGCTTTATTCTTTATGGTATTTGACGCGCTGGCTCCTCCTCCTATACTTCGCTTACATTTTTCTTCCTTATAACCTGATAAAAAATGGGAAAATCCTTAAAAGGACGGTAATCGCCCTGGCGCTAAGCTCGCTTCTGGTTTTGGCCAGCGGTTATCTCTCTCTTTACGGTCAGGACTGGCGGGACAGTTTTTTCCGTCTGAACTCCGTGTCCTGGTTCGGAGTTTTTCCTTTCGGAGAAAATCATAATTTGATCGCGGAATTTCTGAATGTCGGCGCTCTTCTTTTTTTGGTTTTAAGAGAATGGACGAAAGACCAGGCAAAAAAGAGATGGTGCGATATCGCTTTCGTGCTTACTTCTTTGGGAATTATCCTGACATTTTCCCGAGCCGGCTGGATTACCTTATTTTTGCAAGTCGTTATTTATTTCTGGTATAAATTCTCGAAGCCCGAACGGATAAAGATGATTTTTATCGGGCTGGGTCTGCTCCTAATCATTTCGCCGCTCTTGTGGAAAATGAGCCAGCTACAGGCCAAGAATGAAAGTTCTACGGAAAATCGGGTCTTGTTGCTGGAAATTTCTTCTCAGGCTTTAATTGATCGGCCTTATTTGGGTTTTGGCCCCGGCGAATTTATCAATCTGGTCGATGAAAACATCCGTTTTAAAGCCAAATACGGGCCGCCTATAGATTCACATGGCATGTTGCAGAAAGTCCTGGCGGAAAGCGGAATTTTTGGTTTAGCCGCCTGGATTTTCCTCCTGCTTTATCTTTTTAAAATCGGCTACCGCGGTTTAAAGCGCTACCAGCGGGACAATCCCTGGCTTCTGCCGCTCGGCCTGGCGGCCGCCGGCGGATTATTTTTCCAATTTTTCAATACCTCTTATTATAAAGGGAAGGCTTGGCTGGCCGTAGCTGTTTTTCTGGCGGCTATCCGGCTTTTGGAAACGAAGTTCGAACGATATGAACGAAACGAAAAAAGAGAAAACTGAAGAAAAAAAAATTAAGATTGTTTATATTCTGCCGACCCTGGACAAGGGAGGAGCGGAAAGATTTTCTTTGGACCTGATTTTAAATCTCGATCGCCACGTTTTCGCGCCGGCGGTAATTTTATTCAAGCGGGGCGGAGAATGGCTGGCCGAATTGACGGCTGAAAATATTCCTGTAATCATCTTTAAAAAAAACAGCAAATTTTCTCCTCGTAATTTCTGGCTCATATTCCGGGCTTTACAGCATCTACGGCCGCAAATTGTCCATACTCATCTGGGGGGAGACCTTTACGGCCGCCTGGCCGCCCGGCTGTTGCGCGTGCCGGTAATCTTATCGACCGAACATAATATCAACGCCGACGAGAAGGGAATTTACCGGCTTTTGAAAAGAATAAGCAACTCCTGGGCCGATAAGATAGTCGCGGTTTCACCGGCGGTGAAGAAGGATATTATTACCAGATATAAAACCGCGGCGGATAAAATCAGTGTCATCCTCAATGGCTTGGAAATAAATAAATTTTTAGCGCGGCAGAAAGAATACCGCCCGGTCGGCCCAGCAGATGCGGCCGGATCCGCGTCCGTTAACCGGATTAAAATTTTTGGCACTATTGGCCGTCTCAGTCCGCAAAAAGGACAGAAAGTATTGCTTGACGCTCTGGCAAAACTTAACCGCCCCGATATTAAAGGCCTAATCGCCGGCGCCGGGATTCTTGAACCGGAGTTGAACAAACAGATTAAAGAAACGGGAATGGCGGAAAGAATAAAATTAGTCGGTCCGGTATCCGATCCGGCCGCTTTCTTGAACTCGCTTGATGCTTTTGTTTTTCCTTCTCTCTGGGAAGGCTTGGGTATAGTCTTATTGGAAGCCGGCCTGGTCGGCCTGCCGATTATCGCTTCGGCGGTTGACGGCATCACGGAGATTATCGATGAAAATACTGGTTGGCTCGTTCCGGCCGGCGACGCTGACGCCCTAGCCGCCAAAATCGGCTGGCTAGCGGATAATCTGACGACGGCAACAGTTTTAGTTAAAACTGAAAAATTACGGAAAAAAATAATCGTCAATTTCGATATCCGGAAAAGCGCGGCCGATTATCAGACTCTATACTTAAGTTTACTGGCGGACAAACTGGAAAATAAATCAATTAATTAGATAAATCAATGAAAATACTTTTAGTCAACAAATTCTATTACCCCCGGGACGGGGTCAGCAACTACGTTCTGGAGTTGGAAAAAAAATTAAAAGAAGCGGGACATGAAGTCCATATTTTCGCCATGGCCGATCCGCAAAATACTCCTTGTCCCGACCAAAAATACTTCGTTTCCAATCTGTCTCTGCACCCGAAAAACCTGAAAGATGCCGCCCGCGCCGCCGGACGGATATTCTACAGCCGGGAAGCGAAAAGAAAATTCGCGGCCCTGATTAAAGATCACCGGCCGGATATCATCCATATCCACAATATCTATCACCAAATCTCCCCGTCAATTTTAACGGTCGCCAAGGCCTTACGGATTCCGGTCGTCATGCACCTCCATGATTATAAATTGATCTGCCCGAACTATAAATTGTTTGTCAAAGAAAAGATCTGCCGTCGCTGTCGCGGCGGCAAATATTATAATTGCCTGCTTAATAATTGTCTCCATGATTCCCGGTTAGAAAGTCTGGGCGGAACGCTGGAAATGTATTTCCAGCACGCCATCTGGCCGATCTATAAAACCGGAGTGAATTTATTTATCGCTCCGAGCCGGGCAATGGAGAAAACCGTCATTGATTTCGGCTGGCCGAAAGAAAAAATAAAATTCCTCTGTAATTTTTTCCCCGGCCGGATAAGCGGCGGGAATTCCCCGGCCGCGGCGGAAGGAAATTATCTTTTGTACTTCGGACGCCTGGCGGTGGAGAAGGGAATAGCTACCGCCATTGAAGCTTTAACCCTTAATCGGGAATATCTGAAAATCGCCGGCACCGGACCGGAAGAAAAAAATCTGCGGGCGCTGACCGAAAAATTGAAACTGGAAAAACGAGTGGAATTTCTGGGATTCAAAACCGGTCAAGAGCTAGAAGACTTAATAGCCGGGGCTAAAGCGATAATTATCCCCTCTATTTGGCTGGAAAACATGTCTCTAAGCCTACTAGAGGCCCTGGCGCAAGGCCAAGCGGTTATCGCCGCCAATATCGGCGGTCTGCCGGAAATAATCAAAGACGGGCAAAACGGCTGGTTATTTTTGCCGGGCGACAGCCGGGATCTGAATGAAAAAATAAAACGATTAACGGAGCTTTCGAGGGACGAAAAAATAAGCATAAAAACCGCGGCGCGAGAAAGCGTCAAGGATTTTAACTCCGATGAACATCTCCGGGAAATTTTAAAAATTTATCAGGCGGTTATAAACGAATAAAAAAATCCCGACTGTCCGTCGGGATTTTTATTAAAATCAGATTATAGAATTATTATTTGTTAACCTGGAACGAGAGGCTATAGGTTAAATGGGATGTTTCACCATCAACTTTAATATCCTTTTTACCGGCCGGCAAAGCGGGAACCGTCAAATCCTGAGTAAAGCGACCGCGCTCATCAGCTTTCGCCGTAACCTTCGTGTCGCCAAAGAAAATATTCAAATTTTCTTTAGGCAAATAACCGCCGCCGGTCAAAGTTATGACTGCTGTCGGCGCTCCGAAATTATGGTTTGAGCTTAAAAATAAATTCTCCAAGGGGTTAATCTCTTTTTCTTCGGTCGCTTCATAAGAAGCAAGTTTTTTCAAGTTATCATCAAGCACTAAGATATTAGAATTGTTGAAAACAACAACCTTATCGCCGGCGGCGTTAATCACTTTCAGATTCATTGCCCAACCGCGCGCGCCGCCCATATCACCGGTTAAAACCGAAGCGGGTGATTCCATCGTATTCTTATTGATCTTTACCACACCCAAACCGTTAGAAAAATAAAGGTAATCGGACAAGCCGGAAGCGGCGACATCATAACCGGGGTAATCCTGGTGTTTGAAGCTCCCCAATAAATGACCCTGGGAATCAAATTTCTTCATATAATAATCGTCAACCGCATAGATGTTATTAGCGGCGTCCTGATAAGCTCGGTGGATGTCGGATTCCGTTTTATAATTAAGCGGGATGCTGATTGCTTCGGAACGGCTTTCGGCATCGAAAACCGTTAATTTATTATCCTGGATATTCAGAATGAAACGGCTGTTGTTGCCACTGATATTATAAGGTGTTTCGGAATTAGTGAAAGGATAAGAAATAATTACGTCCATATTGGCATTCCAGATCTTGACCCCCTTATCACTGATCGTCACCAAATTATCGCCGAATTTATCGACGCGCGTATACCACTCCCAATAAGTATTCTTATTGGACTTTAAGAATTGCACTTCGTCGCCTACGATTTGATATTTGTAAAGGCTGAAGTCGCTGATAGCGTAAACGAAAAGTTTATCGCTTTCCACGGAAAACTTTAGATCATAAAATTTACCGTAATTGTTGAATCGAGCGTTAAACGGCTTAATTTTCGCCAGGAGTTTCAAGTCGCCATGTTCCAGCTTTAAAACCTCCAAGCTATTGGTATTGGCGGAGCCGACATATACCTGGCCGTTAAAACTGACCGCGTCGCCCGAATAGTAGTTTTTAGTTTGGCTCTGACCGTTACTGATAAGAGCGAAAACCGATAAGAAAACCACCAAAATTAAAAACACTGCTTTTTTCATATTAATTTTTAGCTAATATTATCTAAATTATTAAAAAATAAAATTCGTTCTCCTAATATTAACTCTTTCTATAAAAATTGTCAATAGTAAAAGCCAGCATCAACTATTGACAAATAAAAATATTTGTATTAGAATATGAGGATATAAAAAAATCATAAACAAACTTATATGGAATTTTCCGAATTCATTAAATTAATAAAAAACAAAAAGGGAACCATTTTAACCCTGGTTTTTATAGTTTTAATCTTATCCGTAGGTGTCTCCTTGACTAATCCTTTGAAATACGGAGCGGAGTCCCGCTTGCTGGTAATCCAAAATACCGTCGGCAATGATCCTTATACTGTTTCCAAGTCGAACGAATATTTAGGCAATCTTTTTTCGCAAATCGTTTATTCCGGTTCTTTCTATGACCTGGTTTTGAGTTCCCAATACGGTGTCGATAAAAATTATTTTGCCGGAAATTACAATCAGCAACTGAAGACCTGGCGGAAAACCGTGGAAACTAAAACTTTAAGCGATACGGGTATTATCGAAATATATGTCTATCACCAAAATCCCTATCAAGCGCAACAGATCGCTTTGGCGATTAATGATGTGCTGATTAATCGTAACGGCGATTACCAGGGTAACGGTCAGACGGTTAAGATTAATGTCATTGATCAGCCGATAACTTCCAGTTATCCCGTCAAACCCAATCTACCCCAAATCCTTCCTCTCGCTTTAGTCGGCGGTCTGCTTTTATCCTTATTCTACATTTACCTCTTTCCGGAAGAACGCTACGATCTTAAATTATGGACAGCGAAGAAAAATAAACTCCGACCGACCGGCCACGCCGTCAAGCTGGAGCCGTATTTTCCGGAAAAACCGGCCGTCGAGGAAGATAAATGGTCGCACGGGAATATCAATAATATCCTATAAAATTTAAATTAATATATAGTCGTCTTACGGTAAATTCATTTAAATAGTTATTTAAAAATCAAACATAAACGAAAGATATGTCATGAAAAGATTAATCTTTATTTTTTTGGTTCTGGTTGCAGCAATCGGAACTACTTATGCGCAGTCAAAAAGCAACCGGCTTAATTTAACGGTGCAGGAAAAAGGCTACGCTTTTAACGACCCCGCTTATGGTAGCGGAATGACATCAGAACTGGCAGTCGAATGGTTGCCGCAAAAGGGTAATTTATTCGGAACGATAGCCAGTACCGAAAGAGCGGCTGTCGGCGTTTACGCCGCCAGTACGATTAACAACCGGGATTATTCCTGGGAAGATAAAAGATTGAAAACTGACACCGCTTTCAGTATCGCCGATCTTTCCGCGCAAAACGGGGGAATAATGGCCATACTGAATATGAACGAAGTTCCAGGAGTCGGCGATTTGATCGTAACTTTTAAAACCGGTCCGAGCTTCTTTAAGAAGACCGCTAATAACCGGATGAAGTACAATTATTTCCTGGATTCGATTTTAACCCGTTCGGAAGTCAAAAGCTTTCAGGATAAAACCAGTGGTTTCGGTTGGGACGTTTACGCCAAGCTCATCCGTTTCAATCGGGACGATAAATGGATTTTTAGAAATTCTCTGGAAATCCGTTATCTGGCCTTAACCAATTCCGAAAGCAAACAGTACGCGGACGGAACACTGTGGCGCAAATTAATCAATAGAAACGGTTATTTGTCGCTAATCGGCGAGAGTAATATCGCTGACTTAAATCTCGGCAATAAAATCGGAATTGATCCGCGAATCCATTTCGGCTTAGTCAAAGGAGCGGATTATTATTTCGGCCTGGGATCAGATTCCGAGCAGATAATGATTGGCGCCAGTCTTTCCTTGGTACCTCGAACCGATAGAGAAAATGATGTCTTAAACGACGCCATTAATATCGGTTGCACTTACCAAAGCGGCCGGGGCTTTTCTTCCGGCAGTTATTTCCAAGTGACGGTCAATTTGATTTCCTTGGCCAGATTATTCTAAAGATTAAAAAAACAAAAATCAAAAGGCGCTGACGCCAAGCTTTAAAAGCTTGAAGTCAACGCCTTATTTTTTGGCTTTACGGCCACCTTTTTATTTAAAATTAGTAAAGGTATTGACAAAAATAAGAAAAAAGTATATAATCACTTAATATTGTATTTTAACAATTAACGCTTTGTAGGAACTAAAACACTAGATAATAATGAAGAAAACTGTCTTACTTCTGATTTTGGTCGTAATTTTCGCAGCTTGTGAAAAAGAAGCGACGATGCCGGAAAAAAAGGGAAAGGAAAAAGTAACCATTCCCAAAATTTCCTGGAGCTGGGATAATCCCGGCGAATTAAGGGCTCTCTGCGTCTATTTAGAATTTCAAAAAGACGCGACCACGACGAAAGAAGTGGAAGAACTCTGGCATAACGCCGCCAGAATCATGATTCCTTATAAAGGGATCCTAAAGATGCTGAAATGCAACTACGGTCCGAATAAAGCGGAAACGGAAGAACTTATTCAGGCTTTGCAAAATAATCCTGAATACTGTGATTTCGCCGAGCTAAAACCCGGAATCGATTATTTTTTGACCAAAGGAAGAGCGGTGTGCGTCGATATTCATGAATTCGTCGGTTACTTTCAGTACACGACGACCAGCGAAGAAGAAAAAGACGCCAGCCTGTTCGCTGATGATTACAAACAAGTTCTTCTACGGGAATTTGAACTACAACTGGCTCAATTTCTGCAAAAGAATTACGCCGCCCAGGTTAAAGCCGGCAATCTTTGTCTGGAACTTCTCAATGAACCGAAAAACGATTTATGGGAAAGTATCCAATTAAGCTTAGCCCGAGAAATTTCTCAAAAATTTCCCGAACTGTGCCTGGCTGTCCGACCGAATCAATCATACTCGATCGATTGTCTGCGCACCACCTGGTTTGAACCGGCCGATTATCAAGGCATCAGACATCTGACTTTCATAAACTTCTGGTTTATGGAACGCCCTGATCTCGGCGCTTCACCGGTCGACTTCACCATCCAATACGACAAATTCGTCCAAAAAAGGAATGGGGAAGAAGTCACCTTTAACGTTTTCGGCGGCGAGGCAGTCGGATTTTACTCCGGCAAAAAATACCGCCTCAGTAAAGAACTGCTGAAAACGGAATTCGAACTAGGCCGCGACTGGGCGAAAAAAAATAAAGAAAACATTTTTTTTGCTGAGTTGAGCTGTATCCGCTATGCTGATCCACAAGGTCAATATTTTCTGTCGTGCTTGAAATTCGGGCAGGATCAGGGAATAGGCATCGCCTTATTCGAAGTCGGAGCGCAATATTTCTTTGATTTTCAAGGAGACGTTCCGTACTATTTAAATGATCCTGACTGGGCCGGATTCAAATACCTGCAGATGAGTCCGGAAGAAATCGAAACACAATAAAAAGGAGAAATAAATCATGAGAAAAAAAGTTTTTTGGAGCCTACTGGGCATCCTGATGATAATTGTTACCGGTTGCGAAAAAGCCCCGGATGACTTTATTGAAGCAAGCGGAGGAGGCAACTGGAAAGCGACGATTACCGCTTCGGCTTGGACCTTATATATCGGCGACGATATCAGTCTAGGAGTTGTTTTGACTGATGATACCACTGCCGGTGCGGCCGCTTTCGACTGGAAAGTATTGGATCCCGACGGACTAGTGCAGAACTTTAAAACTAAAAACATTAAAGTTTCCGCTACCAAAGTCGGAGATTATTCTTTCACGGTGGAAGTGACTAAAAACGGGAAAACCAAAACAGCGGAAGCGCAAATAAAAATCCTGCCCCGGGGAGTCATAATTTCCTTAAGCCAAGACGGAATAAATTACCGGAGCGGCGATAATCTAGAACTTGATTCGCTAAAAATCAAATTCAAGATAACCGCCACCGCGACCGACAACGCCTTAGGAAGATTTTCCCTCAATTTCGGCGACGGTACTGTCATTGATTCCTTGACCAACAGCGGCCAGGTAATCGTCAGCCACCGTTATCAAAATTACGGCGACTACACGGTTGAATTTATAAATTCGGAAACGGTGACTAAGAAAATCAGTCTGGTGGAAAACGATCCGGAAATTCCGAACGATCCAGTGGATACCAGCACTACGGTTTACGACCTCGATATCGACGAATATACCGATGTGATCTATCCGTCTTCGACGTCGACCACGGAATTCAAAGACGCTCTCTTTGGAAAAGTGGATAAGATCAATAAAAAAGTTTATTTGCTCTTTTCCGTAGCCGCTGGAGAAAGACCGATAGGACCGGAAACCGAAGTCGCTTGGAAAGGAAACTGGGAAGGGAAGAATTACGGCGATTGGAGTAAATACAGCTCGGGTACCGGTAAAAAAATGGTCTTTACCACTAAAAAAGGTAAATATGTCCGTCTGGTAATCAATAATTATGTCGTTGATTTCCTGTACCGGGGTAACATTCACTTAGATGAAGAAGTCTGGGTAAACGCCAAAAATGCCTCTCCTTTCTACGGGACCGATCCTGGTATCGGTGATACTGGAACAATGCGGTTGACGATAGACAATGACGGAAAAATCCACGCGCCTAAATAGCGCCTGGTAAAAATAAAAATCAAAACAAAAAAAATAAGGCCTTTCTTTTAAAAGAAAGGCCTTTTTAATTTACAGTTTTTAGCTGTTGAACATTTTAAACGATTACCTCTTCCGCAAAGCCGGATAATTAGCCAGTAATTGGCTGGCTTCTTGCTGGCTGATGGGCGCCAATTTGGCTTGAGATGACTTCAGAGCGACTGCCGGTACTTTGATTACGATGGCACCGATACTGTCGTTATACAGCGCGTAGCCGGTGATATCGACGGCTGTTCCTCCAACCAGCGGGTTGATGATAATAAAATTCTTTCCGCCGGCGGAAAATTGGATAGGTGCGATAGCGGTTCCGCCCCACATCGTATACGAATACATATTAGCCGTCTTATTGACGAACTGATTGGTACTCGGGTTGACGATCGCGTGAATCTGACGGTTAGTGTCGGTAGTCGTCACATAATTGAAGAATACTGAATCGGCTTTTATCCCGACCTTATTATCGCTGGAAGTGATAAAAGGCAATTCCGACGTAGAAAGTATCGGGAGCAATTTTCCTTTATAGGGCACGTAGCCAATCGCGGTCGTGCCGCCGGCATGATAGTAATATGTCCCGATATTGTCCGGATTGATTGGAAACCAATTACTGGTTCCGGAATGGGGCTGAATGGTATTACCACAGAAATTACTGTCCGCCGAAACGATAGAAGTCGGATCGTAGTTAGCGTCGGTGGCATCAAATTCGAACCGCATATACCCGGGATACTTAGTACTCCACGTAGTGGCATAAGGAAACCAGACATTAGAACCCTTAACCCCGTCTGCCTGGATAGTAGTGGGACTCCAACCGTTGTTGGAAATCAACCAAACATAATGCCAGACGCGAGCGGAAATCCGGTAAGAAGTATCCAGGATATAACCGCCAGGCGAAGGTATGAAAGGATACTCGTCCGAAAGCACTAAGTTAAAAGTGTCAGTCAGATGAATACCAGCAGAATCAGCGAAGACAACTAACTGAATTAAGCCGGTTTTAGTTTCGGAAAAATAGGAAGTCAAAGCATCGTTGCCTTTTAATTCGGCGGTAATACTTTTCGATCCCCATTTAAACACGATGTTGGAATAAACGCCGGCGACATCAGCCATCCGATAAAATTCCCAGACCTGATACCAAATAGTATCATTATCTTTTAAATAGGTGGGGACTGGACCGGATTTTTTAGTAGTGGAAACGAAAGGCGTTCCACTCTTTTCAATGGAAAAATTAGCTTTCATTTGAGCTATTCCATCACCTTTTCCATAAAGGTTTTTTTCGTAATCATCGTCCTTCTGACATGAGAAGAACAAAACTAAGCCTAAAAGGCTTATTAAATACAACCATTTTTTCATTTTCTACAGTATTAAGTTCAACATTATTTTAACTTTATTAATAGCCTCATAAAATCTTGGGGAAAGCCCCAAAATTCTCGAAGATATTAATAAAGCGCTTTGTAAATGAGCAATCCTATTAACCATTAATTATATGCCAAACGTCCATTTTTGTCAATAGTCTAGCTCTTTCTTTAATAACGCCCTAAAAAGCCTTAGCTATTGACAAAAAAAATATAATTCGTTATGATAAAAGGTCAGGATTTTCTTTAAAAACAGAATATAAACAAACAAATATTGAAACATGAAAAAGATTATTAATCTTTTAGTATCGCTTCTGGTCCTCACCGGACTAAAAGCGCAGGATGTCGACCTTTTTCAGGTCAAACTGCCCTGGTCTTACCATGGAATGTATAAGCCCAATAGTCTGGGAAACGGTTGGAAAATCGCTCCCGAAATAGGCTATTACTTCCTGGTGGTTTCTCCGGAGAAGAGCTATTTCGCTCCTTGCCAGCATATGGTGACATATGAAAGAAATTTTCTGGTCGGTGCCTATCTGACACCGACTTGGCAGGAAGAATGGAAAAGGGAAACGCTTAACGATCGGCCAAAAATCATTGTCGGCGATCCCAGCACTTCGCTACAAAATTTTGAACTGGGTTTAAAATTCTTGTACATTCCTAACCCTAATTGGTATTTCACTTTTACCGGCGGCTTGAACTTAAGCAGTCAGTACGTGAAGAACGGGGTCAGGGATTCGACGGGACGCTATCCGTTCCAACAAAGTCTAACGCTGGGGTTGGAAATCAATTATTTTGATGATAATGCTTATATCTTCAACAAAGTAAAATTATCATTAAAGAAAAATAATTCTTTCTATCAATACCAAGCGATTAAACAGGGGGGCATATATCTGGTCGATACCTCAAATAATTTGGAGGAAATTAGGACCTTTGCCATTGGTTTGGAGCCGACGGTCTACTCGGCTAATATCAATGATTTCAACGTTGATTTCAATCTGCTAAGCCATTGGTTATGGTTTAAAGGAGAAGATCGCTTCGGTTTGGTACCCGGGGAAAATGATAACTTTCAATTCGGCTTGGGAATAGCGATTAGGCGCTATCAGAAGCTGGAAGAAGCGATTAAAGGGGAAGTTCTTTTTGACCGTTACGGTTTTCAACTGGGACTAACGATAAATTCCTCTATCTTCAAAAAATAATTGTTAAACGTAAAATCTTATATCATGTTGAAAAATTGGAATTTCTGGAGCACCGGGAAAAAAATAGCCATCGTGTCGATTTTAGTGACATTGGGGTTAGCGCTTCTCCTGCTCGTAGTTTACGTGGTTGCGGATTATCTGCAAACCAAAGAAAAAACGGTCACGACAATCAAAACGGTCGATTCCTTAAAGAATGCCGCCGATTCTCTGGACATAAAAGTTAAAAAAGTATACGACTATACCGATTCTCTGAATGTAAAAGTCAGAAAAGTATATAACTATACATTTTCCGATTCGGCTAAAAAAATGGATTCTCTAGTCAACAGGGAAGTTCCAGCCATTAAAAAATTGGCCAGGAGAGTCACGCGGACGGAAAAAGGACAAATATTTTTGCGTCGGGAACAGAGAGCAATCGTTAAAAGGATTAAAATTCTAACCGACGCTTCGCAACTGCCGGCAGAGCTTGAGCAAAATCAAGCCGCCAAAACTCCTGACAAAGCGATAATCAGAATAGAATCAAACAACGCCACCGCAAGTGGTGCCGGCGCTGCTCCTGACATAGCACCAGCTCCGACCCCAATTACGGTTCCGACCGCCGACTACGAAGAAGCTCCGGCGGCCAAGACGGCCTCAAGTAAAACCGAGTCCGGTCCGGTCTGTTGGCGATGCCGCAAGCATCTTCACTAATTAGATGTTTTTCGACATCATAAAAGGGTATTAATAAAATACCCTTTTTTTAATATCATCATCCTCTTGACAAAATCGCTATTTATGTTAAAATTACTAGATTTCCTAAAATGGGAGTCTTATAAGTTAAATTGTATATTAACAACTAAAAATAATAAAGCATGAAAAAAAATCTGTTATTGATGTTAGCTATTATAATAATGATAGCTATGGCCGCGACGTCTTATTCGCGGACGAACGAAACTTCTAAAAAAACAAAGCTTGTGAACGGAGTCATAAAGAACTCCAGTTCCCGAGCTTTAACCTTGGACTGCCGTTTGTATTCTGAAAATTTTAAAAAGTCCCAAGACAAATACGTTTTGTCGCCGGGCGGAATAAAATCTTTAAGAATCTTCGAAGCGGGAGTGGGAAAGGTACTGCCTTTCTATTATAACAACGACGGAGACACTCTGCTTATCGAAGTCACCGTTAGAAATGAAGGCGATATCATCGAGATTTATGACAGCTATCTTAATTCGCCGCTGGCACTAGTTAGAACCACGCTTCCGGACGCGCCGGCGGCAATTAGTCCCAAACCAACGCCAAAAATGGAATATTCTGTCGGGGTCAAGGTTGTTAACGATCTGCCGTGGAAAATTTTCCTGCCGAACAAAAAACTTTGTTTGTCGGCCGGAGCCACCAGCCGGGGATTAGTAAATTGGACTCCCGGTCAAAACAACGAACCGATAATTATTGAAACAAACGGCCGGTTAACCTTTACTGAAATCCGTTTCTATGTTGACGCCAAAAACCGGAAACAGCTCGTCATCGACGAGAATATGCTTCTACAGGGCCAAAGCGGCGATAGCCTCAGGCTGACGTTAAAAGCGGATAAGATGGCCTACGTTTTCATCGATGATAAAACTTCGGAAATAGAAGTCATCAAGCCGATTAAAGGAAGAGGAGGGTATTCATACTCTCGATATTTCAGCGAGGGAGTCAATACTTTATTACTGAAAATTCTGGAAGACGGAATCGAAAAAATTCGTTATTTCACTTTCGTCGCGGCGCCGGGAGACAATTATGTCACTCCTGAAGCTTTAACCAACCCACCGTTATTCTGCGGGGAAGGAAAGCATCTGCCACTAGTGGGTTTCGACCGCAGTTGTTTATTCAGCCTGGCGGACACTAACTCCGGTGCCAAAAAAGCGGCAATCAAAGAGGTAGTCGGAGAAAACGACACTTTATTCAATCCTAACGGCAATTTTTTTCTAGGGATGAACCGGATACTGATAAAATTCTTTGAAGAAACGCCTCAGGGCCGAATCGATCATTCCGTCGAGTTCTACAAACTCGTAGCTGAGGACGATTCTTTCTTCGTAATAGAACCTAAGTATTTCTGGTTCCTAGAAGGCGCCCCGGTTCCGGTAACACCCAAAAATGTTACCGCTGACGGTAAATTCTCGAAAATGGAATTCTGGGCTCTGGAAAAAAATTTGGAACCGCAAAAAATCAGTCTGAAGAAAAATTATCCGGCGGACAAAATTTACGCTAAAGTGGGAGTCCTGAAAACGGTCGCCTATTATCCCGACGGATTATTTAAAAAATCAGCGACTATCAAGGTGTTGATATCCAAAGGAGATAAAAATAAAGAAGTGGAAATCAGGGAAGAGAATATCGACCGGACAAAATAGTCCCCGATAATTTCCTATAAATTACAACGCTTGCCCAATCGGACAAGCGTTTTTTATTGCCAACTTAAAAGTATCAAAAAACGCCCCTCCGACGGAGAGGCGTTTTATATTAATCAGGCGATTATTAATTCAGCTGGTTATTATAAACCAGCAAAATCTTAGTCGTGATATCCACCCAGTTAAACTCTTTCTTAACCCGCTCATAAGCCGCCTGAGCCTTGATTTCGACTGTCTCCGGGCTATTCAGCGCTATCTCCAGCTTAACCCGCAAATCGCTAATATTCTTATCGGCAAAGATGAATCCGGTTTCGCCGATCGCCTCCAAATTCGCCTTAATATCACTTACCAGACAAGCAGTCTTATAAGCCATCGCCTCCAAAAGAGCGATAGACAAACCTTCACTTTCCGAAGGCTGAACGAATAAATAAGCGTTAAAATATAGTTCTCCCAGAGTCCGACCGGTCTGGTTGCCGGTAAAGATGATATTATCATTATCGGCGGCTAAGGCTTGCAGTTCCTGGACATAATCGTCCGTATAGGCGCTCTCGCCGACAATCACCAATTTTTTATCGGTCTTCAGCTGTTTATAAGCATTGATTAGATAATGAACCCCTTTGTGGCGCACCAAACGGCCGATACAAGCGATATAATTCTTTTCTTCCAGACCCCAGCGTCTGATTTCCCGTACCGGCACTTTTTCGGAAGTTACGGCGCCATTAGGAATATAAACCGCTTCTTTATTATATTTAATAGCGACATATTCAGTCAGCTCTTTGGAAATAGTAATAATCTTATCAGCCAGCAGGCAACCGACTTTTTCCCCGAAACGCAGATAAAAACGGGCTAAGCCGCCCCATTTTTGGTGGTAATAGTCCTGACAATGAAAAGTAAAGATAATCGGCGTTCTCGGCTTTAATAATTTGACCAGCCAAATCAAAGAAGCCGGGCCGATGGATTGAAAATGGATAATATCAACCGGACGGCGAATTATATCCAGACAAGCAAAAAAAGTATGGGAAATCGCTTCCAGGTTCTTACCTCGCAGACTCGGCAGGGAGATGATCTTCACGTTTTTATATTCTCTTAAATCGCCGCTATAACCCTGACGCGCATAAACAAAAACTTCCTGGCCGTTTTCAGCCAAGTTAATCGCCAAATTTTCCACGTATCTTTCGACACCGCCGGTTTTGGCTGGGATTCCTTTCTGTCCGATAAAGGCAATTCTCATACTTTTATTATACAGCTTAACGATATATTGTAGTATATTATAAATTATTTGTCAAGTACCAATTAACCAAGGGGCTCAATCTTTATTCTCTTCAATTTTTGGCTTAAAATAAACAAAAAAATAAAATTACAAAAACCCCGTTAATGATAAACGGGGGTTCTTATTATATCTTGATATTTTTTACCTTTTTCAACTGAAATTCCTTTATTTCAACCATTTCTTCTTTTCAAAAAAGAGAAGCATAAACAGTGAACAAATAAGCATTATTCCCAAAATCATCCAAAAACCGGCCGGATGCTCGACAAAAGGCATATACTTGGCGTTCATACCGAAAATCGCCGCGAGTAAAGTAAGAGGAAAAACAATGACCGAAAAAATCGTCAGAGTTTTCATAATATCGGTCATCCGGTCATTTAGAATCGACTCGTTCGTATTATTCAGGACTTCGACCATTTCTTTTTGGTGATCCAACATCTCCCAGATTCTTTTGGAATGATCGACCAGACCGGCGTAATATCTTTTAATGGCCGCCTTCTCCACCAGACTGCTTTCCATAACCATTAGTTGCTGTAAAATATTCTTATGGTTCTGGATAATCAAACGAATATTAACGATGTTCCGACGTAAATTCAGGATATGCTTAACCGCTTCTTTCTGCTGATCCGAAAAAATCAATTCTTCTATCTCGTTAATCTTTAGACTATTGCCGTCCAAAAGCTGATAGCAATCGTCCAGCAGATGCCCCAGGGTTTCATAGAGCAGGATGGCGGAAGATTCCAAAGAATAAGAAAGCAGGGAATCGGGGTTCTTTTTACCCAGGTTAAAAAGATGGGACAGTTCTTTTAAGCTGTTATTATGAACGGAGATAAAGAAACCGTGACCGATAAAAAAATCTACCTCGCTGGGAACGATCTTGCCGTCTTTCAAAAAAGGAAAATGCAGAATCAGGCATAAATAATCTGACCCTTTGAAAATCATCGGCCGCTGAAAAGAAACCGAGGCGGCGGCGGCTTTCAAATGCACTAAATCGAAATTATAATTCCGGCGCAGATAATCGATTTCATTTTTGCCAGCGTTGATAATATTAACCCATTTCAATTTTATGTCGGTCTTAGGATTATCAATTATCAACTCTTCGACCCGATCGCTAATCCTCTTATAATTGTTCATAAAAAATAAAAAAATTACTTTGACGAAAGACGATTTTTATAATAGAATAAAGGCATAAATATTATAACATATGGCTAATATTTTGGGAATAAATCTGAGCGAATTGAGCCGACTGGGGGTCATGAAGAAAATCGGAGAATTTTTGAATGGCACCGGCCAGCATTATCTGGTAACTCCCAATCCGGAAATAATCTTAAACGCGCGGCGGGATGAAGAATTGTTCTATATTTTAAACAAAGCCGACCTGGCGGTAGCGGACGGTTTCGGCCTGAAGCTGGCCGGTTTTCTCTTCGGCAAAAAAATACCCCGGCTGACCGGCGCGGATTTGACTTTAGATTTATTACGTCTCGCTCAGGAAAAAAATTTTAGAATCACGGTTCTGAACTGGCGCGGCGGACTGTCCCGGGCGGAAGAAATTAAAGATGTCCTAAAAAAAGAATACCCCCGTCTGGAAACTTTGATCTTAGACGCCAGCCGCTCCCAGCCGCTTGCCCCGAAAATTATCGACCAAATCAACGACTTCGCGCCGACCGTCTTATTCAGTACTTTCGGTTCGCCTTATCAAGAAAAAAAAATCTATCATAATCTGACCAAACTGCCGGCGGTTAGATTGGCGCTGGGGGTCGGCGGCACTTTCGATTTCATCACCGGCCGGGCCAAGCGGGCGCCTAAATTTTTAAGAGCCGCCGGCTTGGAATGGCTTTGGCGTCTGATAATACCCGCCAAAGGACACGGGGCAAAAATCCGAAGGGGAAAAAGAATTTATCGGGCAACCCTGGTTTTTGGCGGTCAACTTTTTCGCGCCAAAATCAGCCGTTTCTTTTATCGTCCTAATGTCGCCTGTCTGCTGTATAAAAAAAATAACGGCCTGATTAAAATATTAATCGTGGAGCGGGAAGACGAGCCCGGCCATTGGCAGTTGCCGCAAGGCGGAACCGACGGCGAGAGTTTAGCTAAAGCTGGGGCGCGAGAAATGCGGGAAGAGTTGAACACCGATAAATTTCTAGTTAAAGCGACTTTTAAAAATACTTATAGCTATCTTTTTCCGCCGGTCAGCCAACAACGATCTTTATCTTTGTCCCCGAATTATAAATACGACTATAAAGGCCAGCGACAAGGACTTTGCATCGCCGAGTTTACCGGCCGTGACGAAGATATCAAAGTTAATTTCTGGGATCACCGGAATTGGAAATGGGTAGAAGAACACGAACTCGTTTCTCGGATTCAACCGGCGCGGCAGGAAAGCGCCAAAATATTTTTGACTAAGTTCAAATCTTTAAATCTTTAACTATTTTTTAAATTTACCATATGTCATTCTTTGGCTCTAAAATTCGTTTGCGTTTCGCTCCTTCGCCGACCGGCTTTCTACACATCGGTAATTTACGTTCGGCTTTGTTCGGTTATCTCCTGGCAAAAAGCCAGGACGGTAAATTTATTCTGCGTCTAGAAGATACGGATCAAAAGAGAGAAGTGGCCGGGGCGGCAGAAAGTCTGATTGAAATCCTGAGATGGATAGGCGTCGAATTCGACGAAGGACCAACTCGGGGCGGAAAATACGGCCCCTATATCCAAACGGAACGCCTGGATATTTATAAAAAATACGGCGCTGATTTACTGAAACAGGGAAAAGTTTATCCCTGTTTCTGCACCGCCGAGCGCCTGACGGAAATGCGCGCCGCTCAGGAAGCGAATAAACAGGCACCGGGTTACGACCGCCACTGTCGTGATCTGGATCCCGCGGTCAGCGCCGCCCGAATTCGGGCGGGCGAAAAATTTGTTATCCGACAAAAGATGCCGCTGGCCGGGGAAGTGATTGTCCACGATGAACTACGTGGCGATATCAAATTCTCCGCCGCCGACTTAGATGATCATGTCCTAATTAAATCCGACGGAATTCCGACTTACCAATTTGCCAGCGTCGTCGATGACCACCTCATGGAAATCTCCCACGTAACGCGCGGAGATGAATGGCTAGCCTCTTTTCCTAAAAATATTCTCTTATACGAAGCTTTCGGCTGGTCGGCGCCCAAATTTATCCATTTGCCTTTAATCCTGAATAAGACCGGCGGCAAACTAAGCAAGCGCCGGGGCGACGTCTTCGTCGAACAGTACCGCGCCAACGGTTATCTACCGGAAGCGATTATAAATTTCTGCGCGCTTCTGGGTTGGCATCCTAAGAGTGACAAAGAAATCTGGTCGCTAGAGGAACTGAAAAAAGAATTTTCCCTGGCTGGCTTAGGCGCCAGTCCGGCGATTTTCGATTCGGAAAAATTGGATTATTTCAACGGTTATTATCTGCGCCTGAAACCTTTAGCCGAATTGAGCGAACTTTGCCGGCCTTATCTGGAAGCGGCTGGACGATCGGTCGCCGACCAAAAAAAATTAGAAAAATTTGTCGGCCTGGCGCAAGATCGGTTAAAAAAATTATCCGATATAGTCGAAGCGACCGATTTCCTGTTTACGACGCCTTCTTACGAGCCGGAACTGCTGAGCTGGAAAACCTTGACCTTGGAAAATGCCCGAAAAAACTTGAAGGAATTGACGGCCGAACTGGAAAAAACCGACGCGGCCGAATGGACTAAAGAATATCTGGAAAAAAATATTTTAGACTGGATAAAAAAAATGGATTATAAAAACGGCGATTATTTATGGCCCTGGCGCGTCGCTTTGACCGGACTTAAAAACAGTCCCGGTCCCTTTGAAGTGGCCGGAGCACTGGGAAAAGAGGAAAGTTTAAAAAGAATAAATAAAGCTCTTTAAATAAGCCTATTATTCATATAAGCAGGCTCTTTATTCGTATTTACAGAAATTATAAAATATGTTATACTTAAGGGACTATGAAAAGTCTATCTAAAATCTCCGGCCGTTTCCTGAAAATAAGCCTTTTGATTTTCATTTTTGCCGGCCTATTGGTCGCGGCGCCTTTGGTTTTTAGCCAATATGGAAGCACGGATGACGAAATTAATGATCTTAATCTCAAAATCCAGAACCAAAAGAAACAGTTGGAACAGTTGCGAGCCCGCCAACAGGAATATCAAGCGCAAATCGAACTTAAACAGCGCGACCGGATTAATTTAAGTAACCAACTGGCAATTCTGGAAAATCGTCTGGCGAAAGCGCAACTGGATATCGAAGGCGCGAATTTAGAAATAGACAAAACCAATCTGGAAATAAAAAAAATTGAAGTGGATAGCACTAATCTGGATGAAGAAATTGAAAAACAAAAACAGCATATCACTAATTTACTCCGCCTGATCTATAAACAAGATCAGGTCTCTGTCCTAGAAATGCTACTCCTTAACGATTCGCTGACAGAATTTTTAAATCAGGCCAAATACCTGGAAGATACGAACAAAGAAATTGGTTCCAGTGTGGAAGAATTGAAACTGGTTAAAGAACGCTTGGATCAAAATAAGTTAACGCTCGGCGAAAAGAATAAAGAGTTGGTATCCTTAAAAGAAAAACTGGAGGAAAAGAAAGGTAATCTCGCTTACGAGCAGGAAAATAAAACTTTTATCATGGAAGAAACCCGTTCCTCCGAACGGGAATACCAGAATTTATTGCAACAGGCTAAAAGAGAACAACAGCAAGCGGAAGCGGAAATCGCCAGCGCCGAACAGCTGATTCGGCAAAAAATGTCGCAAAAAGACAAAAACCGCCTTAACGACGGCAATAATACTATTGCCTGGCCGGTGCCGAGCAAAATAGTAGTCGCGACTTTCCATGATCCGGATTACCCCTATCGTAAAATCATCGGCGAACATCCGGCCGTTGATATTCGAGCGAAGCAGGGAACAACGGTCACCGCCGCCGCCGACGGCTACGTCGCTAAAGTTAAATTCGACGGCACGAAAAACTACGCTTATATCATGATTATCCACGGCAACGGCCTATCCACGGTCTATGGCCATGTTTCCGCCGCTTATGTTCAAACTGATCAATATGTCACGCAAGGGCAAGCGATTGGACGTTCCGGAGGCACGCCCGGTGGTATCGGTTCCGGTGGTTTCTCAACTGGTCCGCATTTGCATTTCGAAGTCCGTTTGAACGGCTTGCCAGTCGATCCGGAAAATTATCTGCCTTAAAAAATTTAAAAACCCGGGTCAAGACTGATCCGGGTTTTAGTTTATTACTCTTCGATTTTTTCGTTTATTCTTCCGCTCTTAAAATTGTTTAAAGACATTCGCCAGACGACGCGCGTCAACTAGCGCTAATATCAAGAAGGTCGCCAAAAAAACAAAAACGGGAATGGCGGCCAGAAGAAAACTTTCTTTCGCGTAAAAAAGCCAGATCGAAAAAGAAAGTATCGCCAGCAAGGAAGAAAGGGATATTATCTTTCTCCCGGCTAAACCGAAAAAATGCATAATCATATTGACAATCAATATAAAAAATAAAGTTCCCAAAGAAAGCGCCGCCCCGGCCATTCCGCCTATTAAGAAGGACAGACTAAAAGAAAAATCAGACCGAGCAAGCAAAAAAGAAGTGACGCCGAAGCTTAAAAATAGCGCCAGAAACATCAACGGAAAGCGAAATACTCCCGTTTCTAGTTTTTCCCGACCCAAAATCGCCAAAAAAACGGCGACCAGAACCGGAATAACGGACAGACCGATTATTTCCTTGACAGTCGGAAGCGGATTGGCGGCGACGCAACCGGTACAAACCAAGCCGAGCAAAAAACATAATCCTTTTTTCATATTCAGCCCCTCCCGGGCTTTTTTATTTTAATTGTTTATTCTTCAGATTTCAACGAACTGTTTACTGTTTATTTCCGTTTATTATAACGTTTATAACGGGATTGTCAATCGGACGATCATAAAATTCAATCTTTTAAGGGATGGAAATCCTTTTGCGTTTTTTGGGCGTACAAATCAGAGGCGTGGACATAACGGGTTGTAGTATCGAGCGACTCATGGCCCAATAAAACCTGGATGGCGGCCGGATTAGCCCCGGCCTCGGCCAAATAAGTGGCGAAACCGTGCCGCAAGGAATGGGCTGAAGTCGGCACATTTATTCCCAGTATTTCCCGATATTTTTTTATTTTAGCCTGTAGATAATTAGTCGAGATTTTTTTATTTTTTAAATCGGGGGAATTCAGGCCGCGATAGGGAATAAAAGCATAAGGAGAGTCGTCTACCCGCGAGTCGAAATAAGCTTGGAGAATCTTGGCGGCGCGCGGCGTCAAATAAACAAAACGTTCTTTTTTACCTTTGCCTAACACGAAGATCCGCCCGGCTTTATCGACCTGATTTATTTTCAGATTAATCAATTCGGAAATTCTCATGCCGGTCGAGAACAAAACTTCCAACATCGCCCGATTACGCTGAGCGACCCGTTTATCTTTTTCAATCTGGGAAGGGAATTCAATTAATTTTACCAATTCCCCCAGCTCCGCCACCTGCGGCTTTTTCTTGATGGTTTTAATCATCTTAATGACATCCGGCGGCAAAGGCGAGGCATAGTCCATTTCAATCAGATACTTGAAATAACTTCTTAAGACCGAAAGCATCCGGTTAATGGAATAAGCGTTAAGCCGTTTGGCACCCAGGACCCGGCTGGCGGTTTTACGGTCGATAGAGGTTAAAAAAGCTTTATAGGTCAGAATATCTTTCTTGCTGAGTGTCTTGAAAAAAATTTTACTTTCCGACAAAAAATCTTCAAAAACTTTTAAATCACGCTCGTAATTATAAATAGTTTCCGGGGAATAGTTATTAACTTTCAAATTTAGTAAAAAATCTTCTAACAGGGGTAGCGAAGGATTCATACTGTTTTTTATTATATATAACTGAGTGTAAGAGATATTATACTCAATTATATCATATCCCTTAAATAAGGGCAAATATACATAATCCGGACTATTCCCGCCTTTAACTGATAATCAACCCCATTAAGTGCACCTGCGGCTGAAACAGAAGAATTATCTTACAAATCAACAGGAAAAATCCGACCGTCGTCAGGCAGAATACTATCACCGCCAAAACGAATAAAAATTTAAAAATACCTTCCATATATTTTAATTTATTTAAATTCCGGATTAATAAAAATCTTGTCGCCGTAACGCAGATCAATATAGTTCGTCTTACTGAAATTATCCTTTATTTTCTCCCTTTTGACAAGCAACAGGAGTTCGACCTGCCCGGCCGCCGCTTCTTCGGTGTTAAAATAGACCGTCGGTCCGTTCAAAAATTTGACCGTCAGGGTATTGGTTTCCTGGCTGATAATGAATTTTTCCGCCGACAATTCGGAATTACCGGTTAAAAGGGCGCTCAGTTTAAAAATAAAATCAAAATAATCGCGGTCAACGGTAATCCTGTTCTTGGCGTCAATCAGACTGTCGACTTTTTTATTTTCTAGAATAAAATATTTCTTTTTATCCGCTTCGTTAACCGCCGGCTCTTTAATAATATAACCGTCGCCGGAAGCATAAAAAAGGCCAGTCCCCTCCTGAAAAATAAAAGCGTAAGGGCGCTCGTTTACTTTTATATCCAAAGTCCGCGGCCAGGTTTTTTTAATCTCGACGCCGGCCAGATTATAAGCGGCATTTATCTTTTGGATAGCGATTTCGGCGTCAAACAAAAAAATATTATCCTGTTTGAGAAACAACCAGCGCCTTTGAGTCGCTTGATCCCGAATAATCCTCTTCAACTCTTCCCCGTCCGCCCGCGTCAGACCCTCGATCCGCAAATTCTGGAAACGCCAAAAAGAAGAAGCGAAAAAGAACCAAAACAAAAAAATAATCAACAGGCTTCCGAAAATCAGCGAGCATTTAAATAACCGTCCGCCGTTCTCTTTCGGCTTCCTAGCGAAAAAAGGATTCCGCCTTTTTTTTCCGTGGTAATCTTTTTTTATTCTACGACGATAAGAATGATTATCCATATACTATTTCACGCCGGATAGCGGCTTGTAATTTTACTAAGAATTCGTAAGAAATCGTGCCGCTTAAGTTTGCCAGGTTAACGACGGAGTTGGGGTCGGCCGGATTGGCGGAAACGATTTCTACCAAATCACCGATTTTAGCCTGATTTTGGCCGATATCCAAACAAGTTAAATTCATACAGACCCGACCGGCAATCGGCGCCCAAAAATTACCTTTTTCGCTTCGAACCAAAAACTTAGCCCGATTAGATAACTGACGATTCAGTCCTTCGAAATAACCGAACGGTATCACGCCGACTTTCATCGCTCGTTCGGCGCGATAGCTTTCATTATAGGAAACGCTCTCGCCGAATTTTAAATCCTGCAGGGAAACCAGATGAGAAAAAACACTAAGAATCGGTTGCAGTCCGCGTTCCCTTCCCTTAGCGTCATCCGGCGCCGGCGCGAACGGGCTATAACCGTATAAAGCTATCCCCGGACGATAAGCGGTCAGCAGTTTATTATTCAAGACAAAGACCGCGGCCGAATTTCCAAGATGAACCCAGCGCGGAAAAAAACCGGCGGCGCGTAAAGCTTCCAGCGCGGCCGCAAAGTTATTTTCTTGCTCTGAGTTAAGAACGGAAGTCTGGTCGGCCGAAGCTAAATGCGAACATAAGCCGACCACTTCGACCTGATTCAGATATTTTTTGTTTCTGGCGATAAAGGCCGGCAAATCTTTTATGCCTTCGCGATTCATGCCGGAGTTAACGAATAAATGAATCTGCGCTTTCCGGCCGTAACGCGTCAAATATTTTAGAGTCTCTTCATTATAAACGACAAACTCCGTCCGTTTTCGTTGACAATAGCGATAAGCGCGGAGCGGCATTTCTCCTAAGATTAAAACTTTCTTCTTAAAATACCGGGAAGCGATTTGCGCCTCCGGATAAGAATCAACCGCCACCAGCGGCGCGGAAGTGGAATTTAAAATCTGGCAGACCTCTTTCAGGCCGTGGCCGTAAGCGTTGGATTTCAAAACCGGAAAAATTTCCGCCGCCGGCTGGAGACTCTTCAGATAATTAAAATTGGCGATCAGTCCGGCGGCGTTGATTTCTATCAAATTCAGAGTTTCATATTTCGGCTTTATCAGCCGCCTTAAAAAATTAATCATATGGCCTAAAAAAAATTTGAGATTTCATTGACCGACCACTTCCCCCCGACCTTGATTAAACTGATCTTTCTCTAGATTCGTGGTCAGTTGGTTGAGCGCGCCCTTTGATTCTTCCCCGGTCAAAGCGTCTTCGGCGTAATAACGTGGATTAACCAACAAAGGCAGAACTTTGCCAATTTGTTCGGTCGTCGGTATCAATCGAACCTCAAAACTGAGACGGTAGCTGTCGCTTCGACCCGTCAATTCTTTTATCTTCCAGACTATCTGCCGCGAAGCCGCGTTATAAGTGAAATCACCAGCTAAAAGCGAACGTCTTTCAGTCAATTCCAAGCCCTGGGGCAGATAAGCGCTGAAGACCAAGTTCTTAAAACTATCACTTCCCTCGGCTTCCCAAAAAATCCAGTAGTCAGTAGGCAGGCCGGCAAGCGGCGGTATCGGGCCGATACCTAGTTGATCACCTTGCGGACTGGTATAATAAGCGGCTTCTTCGGCTCGCAGTTCCGCTTTTAGCGTTAAGGACGGCAAAGCCACAGTTTCCTTTAATAAATGACCGTCAAAAAAGTATTGATTTTGCGCCTGCCAGTCAATAGTTCTTTCCGTGGTTTCTTTGGCTTTAAAATAGACTGCCAATTCCACCTCTCCGCTGTCAGCGGCTTTAATCGGCATCAAAACAATCTGCCGGCCATTGACCGTGGCCGGAGAATTATTAACCGTTTTTATCTGGTTTAAAGTAAAATTTTTATTCGTCGTCGCCAAGTCGATAACGGCGTCGGTAATGACCGCCGCACCGTTATTCTTAAAGCTAATTTTTAAAATCGCGGCGCCGTCTCTCTCCAGAATCGGACTGGCCACGGAAAAATCCAGTTCCAAGGGCGGATTATCTAGATCCACTTTGCTTTGGGTAAAGCCGCCGAACCAATTTAAAGCCGGCCGGTAGAAATATAAAGTAACTAAGCTGGCGACCAAAAATATAACGACTATCAGAAGAGATAAATCCAAAACCAGATGCCAATGGCTTTGGGAATAAAACCGTTCCCAACGGCTATGCCAGACATGATGCATAATTTTTTTGAACATATATTTATTGATTTATTATCGGTAAAATTTTTTAATAAAAATTTTTCAGCCCGACTAATATTTCCGCCCGACCATCGCCGTTGACGTCGCTCACGCTGACTTTTATGCCACCGTTAAAAGTACGATCATAAGCGAAGAAACTGCCTAACGTCTGACCCGCGCCGGTAAATATCCGAACCTGCGGCCCGCCGCTACCGACCGGTCCAGTGATGATTTCCGCTTGGCCGTCGCCGTTGACGTCGCCCGCCGCGACATCCACGCCGCCACGGAATTTAGAATCATATGCCAGGAAGCTGGCTTTCAGTTTTCCGGCGGTCGAAAAAATCTTAACCAGCGGTTCTTCTCCTTTCCCCGGTCCAGTGATGATTTCCGCCTGGCCGTCGCCGTTGACGTCAGCGAAAGCGACATTGACGCCGCCGCGCGAATTTTTATCGTAAGCAAAAAATCCGCCGAGCAACTTCCCGGCCGGCGTGAATATCCGAACCTGTGGCCCGCCGCCCGGACCGGTGCCGACTATCAGGGTTTCAAAATAGCCATTCTTAATTTCCGACGCTAAACTTAACTGCCCTTTGAATAATTTATCGTAAGGATTAAAGGCGGCGACTGACCGGCCGTTCCGATAAAGATTGACCTGTCCGGCCGCGGCGCTGATTCGATTATCGATTTCTTCACTGCCGCTAGCGGCGATCAGCGTCTCCGCCTCACCTGGAAAAGATTTGACGTAAGAAAAGAAACCGTTGCGCATCTGGACGCCCTGAAGATTAAAAACGCGGTAAAAATAACCATTGGCAAAAGCGCTGTTTTCAACCAAATTATTACTCTTAAATAAAACTATCCCCTCCCGAGGAGCTAATTGTAGATAATTTATCCTCTGGCCGTTATTGAAAATCGAATCCTGTTTGCCCTTTATTTTTTCAAATTCTTCTTTTTGGAAAGAATAGGTCTGTTTCTTATCCGTGGAGTTGACGATGGCGACGCCATTTTTAAAATCGCGACGCCATAATCCTGGTTTGATTTCCGCGGTAGCGGAAAGAAGATTATAAGCTGGCGCTTGGGCGAAACCTAAATTGACGTCATATTCGTCATACCACCAGAGCCGACTGTGGTCGGAAATGTCGTAATCAAAACTATAAAAACCATCACCCAAAAGAGCGCTGGCCAGACCGTAGCGCAGACGCTGATAATCCGTCTGGCTCTTATTAAAAACATTAATAATCGGCAAAGACGGAGAGGCATTTAAAGACGGCAAACGCAGATAAGTCTGCATTGATCCGGACCAGGTACCACCGTTTTCCCAGGTCGAAGGAAAATCTTCGAGCATCATACCGTTGATAATCGACTGGTAATCGCCGTAAACGCGGCCGTTGCCGACAATCATAAAATCCGCTCCGGCCAAAGCGCGCGTCTTCGCCAATATTTTCTTAAATCCGGCGGACCAGAGTCTATCCGCTTCCGCCGGGCTATCGACCGTTCCGTTATTATTCAAATCCAAATTACCGCCGTTGACCCAGGAAACATCGCCCCAGGTATTATCGTAAAAAACGCCGTCCCACAGACCGGTCGCTTGTAATTTATTAACGATGAATTCCGGCAAATAATCATTAAAACGATAACCGCGGGAATCAAAACTGGCGCCGTCGGAAACATTAAGCATTGAGGTCTGCGGCCAATGAGAAACCTTATTCCCCTTCCCGTCCTTCAGCCACCAACCGTCAGCCAGACCGCGCGCCAATTCCTGCCGCAGATAAGCTTTATTATATTCATCAATATCGTTTAATATTTCCTGCGAAGTGACATAGGCTAAAATAATGACGCGCGGGTTTAGTTCGCGGATTTTTTTTAGTTGCGCGCGGCTGTTTTCCTGGACCTCCATGTCCAAAATTAATAAATCCCATTTGGCCAGTTCCCGCGCTTCAAAATCGCTGATTTCCCATTTCAGAAAATAATTAGCCAGACGCGGATAAGTGTTTTTCAAAACCGCCGCTCGCGAAACGAACGGCCAGAAAAAAATGACGATTAAAATCAAAACCCCGATTTTTTTCATGTTTCTTATTTTAAGACTTAAGCCGCGGCTTGATAACTTTTTGGTGTCCCGGCAAATAGCGACGCAAAGCTTTGGGGATGATAACCGAACCGTCCGCCTGTTGATTTTGTTCTAAAATCGCCGGTAACAAACGGCTGGTCGCCAGGCCGGAAGCGTTCAAAGTATGGATAAATTCGTTTTTACCGGTAGTCTTATCCTTATAGCGGGTATTGCCGCGCCGCGCCTGATAATCCAGGGCGTTGGAAATACTGCTCACTTCCTTATAAATTTCCATACTGGGAATATAAACTTCCAGGTCATAAGTTTTAGCCATCGCGGCGCTCGAATCGCCGGCGGCCAGTTTGGAAAGCTGGAAATGCAGATCCAAGCCCTCAACCAATTTTCGGACATTGCCGACCAACTCGGCGAACATTTCCCAGGTTTTTTCCGGGCGGGTAAAAATAAACATCTCCACCTTATTAAACTGATGGCCGCGAATCATTCCCCGCTCTTCCTGGCGATAACTGCCCGCTTCCCTCCGGAAGCAAGGCGAATAAGCGAAATATTTTTTCGGCAGTTCGGTCTCGGGCAGGATTTCCTCTCGATGATAATTGCCGAGCATCATTTCGCTCGTCGCGTTCAGGCATAATCCGTCCTGCGTCCAAAACAGATCATCGCGGAATTTCGGCAGATGGCCGGAAGTATAGGCGGATTTTTCCGTCAACAAAAAAGGCGGAATTAAGAATTCATAACCGTTTTTGGAGTGAAAATCGATAAAATAAGACAAAAGCGCCCATTCCAAAAGAGCGCCAACCCCCTTGTAGCACCAAAATCCGTTGCCGGACATCTTGACCGCCCGGTCGTAATCAATCAAATCCAAGGAAACCGCTAACTCAACATGATCTTTCGGCGGAAAATTGAATTTCGGTTTTTTGGAAAAAGTATGGATAACTTCATTATTCTCTTTGCCGCCGGGCAGGACATCGGGCGCCGGAATATTCGGCAAAGACGATAATCGGTCGTTCAGTTCCTCTTCCACGGCCGCCAGTTTTTCGTCGCCGGCTTTTATTTTTTCGCCCGCAATCTTCAGCGTGGCGATGATTTCTGGCGTCGGCTTAGTCTTGGAATGCTTATTGCGTTCCGCTTTCAATTCCTCCACGACTCTGGTTAATTCGCGCCGCTCATCATCAAGCGCGATTATTTTTTCCAAATCTAATTTTTCCGCCGGCATTCTTTTTAAAAGTCCGGCTTTAGCTTCTTCCAAATTATCACGAATAAATTTGATATCCAACATAAGATTATTTCCGCCTGTCGCGGATTAATTAATTACTTCTCCACCGAAAGTTTTTAATAAATCAGCCATCAAACCGCTAGTTTTTACCGGCGTCTTTTCCGGCGTCCGAACCGCCGACACGCTTTCCGTCGCCGACGATTCCGGCGCGGTTAGCGCTTCCTTTCTGATTTCCAAATTTTCGTCAATCAGGGAATTAAAAGTCAGAGGCGAACCGAAAACTTCGGCCAGAGTGCTTTCCGCGATACTCCTGATGCCGGAATCATTGATTCTGTCCTGATGAAACTTATATTTAAAAACCAGGCATAATTTTCCGTCTTTCACTTCCCGCGGGACGCAATTCTGCAGAACAAAAGATAAGGAATGATTATATTTTTTTATCTTGACCAGAAATTCCGGCCATTTCGCCATGATTTCCGCCGCCGTTAAATTAACTTTGGAAACCGGCCGGTCGATTTTAGCATCCTGAACCGCGGGCGAAACCGAAGCAACTTTATCTTTTTTCAGAGACGGAGGAACCGGAAAAGAAGCCGGAATCGAAGAACGATTAGCCGTCAGCGGCGGCGCGGCCGGTACCAGCGGCGCGGAATTAACCGTCGAAGCCGCCCGGCCTGTTCCCAAACATAACTCCACGATTGCCAATTCCAGCGGCAACTGTGGAATCAAAGGATTTCGATTATCCCCCACTGTTTCCAAAAAACGCCGGGTAAAAGCCGTAATCTGTTCCCAACTCATTTTTTCGACTGCTTTGCTTAAACGTTTCTCCAAATTCTCTCCTAAATCCAGGCCCAGATTATTAGCTAATTCCGGACTCAACTTATCAAGCAATACTTTCCGTAACAGACTGATTATTTCCCCGATAAAAACTTTAATATTAACACCGCTATCGACTAGATCGTTAACCAGCGCGACCGCTTTCGCCGCGTCTTTACGGCCAAGACAATCCAATAGTTCCACCGCCTCATTACTGTTATAATGTGGCATTACCAGCTCCGCTTGTTCAGTCGTGACTCTCTTGTCGCCGAGAGAAAAAATTTGTCCGAGCAGGCTTTCCGCATCGCGCAAATGGCCGCCGGAACGAAGAGCGACCGCCTCCAGAACTTCCTGATCAACCGCGATCTTCTCGCTGGCGGCGATCTGAGTCAATTTTTTAACGGTTTCCTTAACGCTAATCTTTTTAAAATCAAATCGCTCACAACGCGAAATAATCGTACCGGGGACTTTTTGAATCTCCGTCGTGCATAAGATAAAAATGACGTAAGCCGGCGGCTCTTCGATTATTTTCAACAGGGCGTTAAAAGCAGATAAAGAGAGCATGTGGACTTCATCAATGATAAAAACTTTACACTTCGCGCTCGACGGCGCCAGGCGTGAAAAAGCAATGATATTTTCCCGGACATTATCCACACCGGTATTGGAAGCGGCGTCGATTTCTACCACATCCAAATTACGGCCGGCCATGATGCTTAAACAACTGGGGCAATGGCCACAGGGTTCAAACGCGCCGTCTTTTTTGGTTTCGCAGTTAACTGCTTTGGCCAATACCCGCGCCAAGGTCGTTTTACCGACTGCCCGTGGACCGCAAAACAAATAAGCGCCGACTAAACGATTATTGGCGATCTCGTTCTGCAAGGTTATTTTGATGTGGTTTTGGCCGAGAACTTCGGAAAAATTCTGCGGGCGATAATCACGATATAAGGTGGACATAGAATAGTTTAATTTATCATTTCTTTAAGAATTTATCAACCGCTCTCTGCGTATAAATCCCATAGTAAGTAGTCGTGTAAGGGAAAGTGAAATAACTGTATTTCTTAAGGAGAGTCTGGAGGGTTTTCACTTTAGGGTCGCGGGTGTTGGGTTTGAGGGTATTGATGAGGGATTGGATGATAAGGTTATCTGAATTAATTGAAG
>Ga0265297_10002486_pt1 | contig 37351 bp, 42 predicted proteins | sample Munlanlwell13791_FD_192502 | JGI IMG/M metagenome (GOLD analysis project Ga0265297, IMG submission 192502) | Leachate microbial communities from a municipal landfill in Southern Ontario, Canada - Leachate well 137-91 | ecosystem: Engineered > Solid waste > Landfill > Unclassified | place...
GGGCAGAAAAAGCCCCTTTCTTTTTATTTTGCCAACGATAATATAATAGTAGAGGAATTCAATGAGCGACGGCGTAGACCCAATTTACTTTGAAAAATTACTACTCAAATACATGTTTACGGACATTGATGTTAGAGAGAAAATCATCCCTTATCTAACTATTGATGTTTTCGATGTTAGTGAGTGTATTGATATTGTTAAGTCCGTTCTTAAACATTTAGAAGAATATCAAAACTTCCCATCCACAAAACAGATGAAGTTCAGTCTTGATTCAAACACATGGAATGCTCTGGTTGATATTTGTAACATCGATGTTAGTGAATATGATAGAGAGTTCATTCTTGACATGTTAGAAGAGTTTTTCAGAAAGAAACTGGCTAACGAAGCTATTCTGGAAGCAAAGGACGGATTGAATGGAGATGACGAACAAAAACTTTACGCCGCTCCAGACAAACTTAGAGAAGCATTAGCATTTACATTTGATACTAATATCGGGTTGAGTGTTATTACAGATGCGGAAAGAATGTATAGTGCTTTACATGATAGAGATAAAGTCATATCAACGGGATTAAAAACTCTTGATAAATTGATTGAGGGTGGTTTTCATGAAAAGAGCTTGAGTTTGGTTTTGGCAGAATGTGTCACAGAAGACGGTAGAGTAAATATTAGAGTTAGAAAAAATAAAAATTCAAAGATTGAAGTCGTTGAAGACATCAATAATGTCGTACCATTCCAATATTATTTCTCAGAACTTAACGACCAACGCTGGATATATGATAACTGTAAAATAAAAGATATTTTGAAATATAACGATGGATATGATGTTGAAATCGATTCGGCGGATGGATATGTCCCAGTTACACATTATATTCGCAAAGGTATGAAAACAATTTGGACAGTTGAAACAAGCATTGGGTTTACTTTCGAATGTAGTGGGAAGCATGTTGTCGAAACCCGGAATGGATTGAAATTCGTCGACTCTCTTACACCAGATGACGAACTATTAACAAGAACAGGATATTACAAGGCAAAAGTAACAAAAACCTCAGAAATAAAACCCGTAATTGATATTCGCGTTGAACATCCAAATCATCGTTTTTATTACGAGAACGTGTCTGTAAAAAATTCAAATTTAGGTAAATCGCTTATTAAATGCGCTCTTTCAACAAATTCTCTTCTACAAAATAAAAATGTTCTTTACATTTCTCTTGAGATGTCTGAAGAAAAGATATCCGAAAGAATATTAGCAAATCTATTTGATGTTGAATTGAATGATTTGAAGATGCTTGACAAGAATAAGTTTATGTTAAAAATGGAGAGAATGAATCAACAAACTCAGGGTAACCTTTACATTGTTGCTTATCCTCCAAAGACAGTAAACTCAAATCGCATAAGAACAATTCTAAAAGAGTTGAAGTTAAAAAAGAAATTTGTCCCGGATATCATTTTTGTCGATTACATGGGATTGATGTCACCAAACACATCTAATAAAAATTCAAATTCATATTCAGAGCAAAAGAGCATTTCAGAAGAACTTAGAGCGGTTGCTGTTGAATATGGCATTCCTGTTGTTTCGGCTGTTCAGACAAATCGCGGAGGTTTTGGTAACGCAGAACTTGATATGACTGACGTTGCTGATTCTATCGGAACGGTTGCTACGGCTGACGTTATTTTTGGCGTGACGCAGACTCAAGAAATGCGTGAAGCTGGCCGTTACACTTTCCTTCTTCTGAAGAATCGTTACGGTGAAAACAAGAAGAAGTGTTACATCGGAGTTAACTATCCAAAGATGAGAATCTACGATGTTGTTGAAGATGATGACGATGACAAAACACCACAAAAAGATTCGGCTGATGAATTGGTTAATAACTTGATGAGAAAAGATAGAAAAGCTTCAAAAGATAAGATAATAAATTTCGAATAAGGATATAAAATGGAATTAGAAGAAGAATATGCGAATCACCTACAAGACCCACAAAATACATTACAATTTCTAGAGAAGATTGCAGTTAAAAAAGATTTTTGGGTTCAGAGAGACGCGGAACATGAGCAAGTTAAAAAGATTACAAAGGAACAATTGTATGAAGAAATCAAAAAACATAACATTGAAATGGATGTTGTGGCTAATGGAAAACGAATTGGTAATGAGAACTTTCACAGATTCAATTTGCTTATTCGGCGTGTTACTAAATTAGGGTCAATGACATTAGCGGATATCGCATTTTACTTAGAAGAAGATTATTTCGATTTCAAAGTTGTAGTATCATGTTTTAATGAAGAAAATACATATTTGTTAAGAGAAGAATTAGTTAAAAGATTTAATTATAAAAAGAAGAAAACAAAACTGAAAGAGTTCCTAGAAGAAGATGGTGAGTAACAAAAGATTATATTCGTTGATTTTGAACGTAACAGATTTCTTGAATGGTAAAGACGACAACCCATTCAAGAATCGTTATCTTCCAATGATTCCTGAATTGAAGTTGAAGCAGTTAAATAATATTCAAACATTTCTGAATAACAATTATTTCACGGTAAGACAACTTCTTCTACACATTTATTATAATTCTTTATTTGACCCAAGATACAATTCAAAACTTCACACATACGACTATAAACACATTGACGAAATATCGAAATTGTTCACAAAGAAACGGTTTGATAAAGACGACGAGCTATTAAAAGGATTTGTTGAAAAAGGCACCTTGAAAAATTATTTTGACAGCGTTATCATAAATAGTAGTGGAGAGATGATTGCGCTGGAGTTAATGAAAGCAAAATACATTTCACCTATCTTTGTTATTCGGTTCAAAGATAGAATTGTTCTAAAATCCGAACCTTCTGACGAAACTGTAAGAATGTTAAGAATAATAGAAGCAATAGAAAGAGTGTTAAAAACCGATTTAATATAAGAAAGAAAATAAGGAGAAACTAAAAATGGCAGAGAGAAGAAAGTTTAATTGGAGTGCTGTAGCAGAACAAATGCAGACTCAGGCAAACCCAAAGAAGAATCAGGAAGAGGACGCTCGTTTTTACAAGCCAAAGATTAAGGACGATGGTTCGTTTGAGGCAATCATTCGTTTCCTTCCATCTCCCGATACTGACCTTCCTTACGCAGTTCTTTACAATCACGGATTCCAGGGACAGGATGGAAAGTGGTTTATTGAGAATTGCGCGAAGACTCATGGAGAAGATTGTCCTGTTTGTAAACACGCTTCTAAGGTTTGGAATTCTGGAGACGAAGACGCAGCACGTCGTCGCTTTAAGAAGATGAGTGTATTTTCGAATATTCTCGTTGTTAAAGACCCACAGGTTCCCGAGAATGAAGGAAAGGTTTTCTTGTTCCGTTTTGGCAAGAAGATGTTTGAGCAGATTAAGGCAAAGATGATTCCCGCTCAGGGAAGCATCGATGACCCTGTAATGGTTTTTGATTACGACGAAGGCGCTAATTTCAAGCTAAAGATTAAGACTAAGATTATCAATGATTACAAGGGAGCAAAGAAGCCCGTTCCTAATTATGACTCAAGCGAGTTCATGTCGGTTTCCCGCCTTTCTGATTCCGTTGTTGAAGCAATCGAATCCAATCTTTATCCTCTGAAGCCTCTCATCTCTCGCGATAAGTTCTTGTCGAGTGAGGAGTTGGTAGCTAAGTTGAACGCGGTAGAAGGAATTATGTCAGCACCTTCTACACCTCGCACAGTAAAGCCTTCGGAAGCGACAACCGACCCTCTTTTCGTTTTTGACGACGAAAAGCCAGCCGCAAAGGTTGAGAAGAAAACTCCGGTTGTTTCGGATGAAGATGACGATGGAGGAGACTTCTTTGCCGGACTCAAGAAGAAGTAATTAGAGATAAAACTACCCCCGCAAGGCTCGTAGAATCAATCTACGAGCCTTTTTTATAGAGGGACTGCCTCTGGAGTCATAACATGTTTGTAAGAAAGTTTTACGAGTCAGCAGAAACAGCGATAGATTTAGATTTTGAACTAATTGTTAAACAAATAATTAAACCAAATGTATATTCTGATAAAAACGAAATTCCACTAATCTTCGCATACAATTTCAAAAATTCAACAGCAAACAAAGACAATGCTGTTTCTATTAAATATCTAATACTTGACTTTGAAAAATCAATTTCAATTTCAGAATTCATAGAGAAATACAATCAATTTAATTTTTATCTTTACACGTCATTTTCTCATAAAATTAAAGATACGTCTGATAGGTTTCGTGTTATTCTTCCTTTAGATAGAGAATACACAATTGAAGAATATTCGGATTACAGCACAAAAGTTAAAATAGAAAAACAACACTGTATTCTTAGCAAATATTTTGAAGGTGTTGATAAATCTTGTTTCGGAATTGGATTTGGACAAAAGGCTCCAGGTGATAATGGATTATATTCATATCACATAAACGAAGGCAAGTTGTTCTCATTTTCAGACATTCCCGAAAGACTTGTTAAACGTTTCAAGAATTCTATTGCTATTGATAAGAATGTTACGGGATTAAAAAAGAAGAGAGAATATGTAACAACAAGCACAATGACAGATTCTAACAAGATTAAATACTACAAAGAGAAGTTGGAACACACTGTAAAACAATTGGAGAGAGAAAATAACTTCAATTGGAACAAAACCGGAACGGGACAGGGAACGGATCAATGGTTGTTTAGCGCAGCGATTCGGTTGATGAAGTGTAAAATAGACAAACAAGAAATAGTTAATATTTTACTTCAAATGACTAAAGGTAAACGTAAGAGAGAAATAGAACATAAAGTAGATGATGTTCTTAAGAAAGCGGTAGAATGAATAATTTTTCACTAATAACATGTTCATATAATACTCCAATTGTAACGGAGACGTTGTTAAAATCGTGGTTGTTTAAACACCCAATTCCAAAAACAAATATTATCTTGATGGAAAATTCAACAAACAATGAGACAGAACAACTTTTGATGAATTGGCAAGTTCCATTCTATCGTAGACCAGGAATGACACATAGTTTAGCAGTTAATGAAGCTTTGAAACTATGCAAGACCAAGTATGCTCTATTAGTTGACACCGATGTTGTTTTTAATAAATGTGTATTCCCAATTATTGAAAAGTTTATTTCCCAGGGTTATACTATTATGGGTGAGCGTTGTGCTGACAGAGGACCATATAAGTTATTCCCTCGAATTCATCCTTGGTTCTGTTTGATAGATGTTGAAAATGTAAACTCAAGAAATATAAACTTTCACGACCAAGAAAGAATAGATAAAACTAATTCAACCCAATTCTTCAATAACATTCCGGTAGCAACAGACAATTCAAATACAAAATATGATGTTGGTGCTACTTTTTACGAAGACATACACAACGCCGGATTAAAAATTGGAAATGCTAAATTAGACACGGAGTGGTTTACGCATTATGAAGGATTGAGTTGGTATAATAAAGTAGGAAACAATCTTTTGAGTAGTGTTTATGAATTTAGGATTAGTAAATATAAACACATTCAGCAATCATTAGCTGGTGTAGATTTAAGAGGAAGATTTCAATGATAAAAATTATTTCAGCACACTCTACATACGGTGGTTCAACTACAGCATTTATAAATTTAACAAATTTATTTAACAAGAATGGAATTCCTTGTAAATTTTACGGTCCTCATGATTGGCACTTGAATAAATGTAATGCTGGAAAACTGGCGGATTATCGTCCCGAACCAGATGATAGAGTTATTGTCCATTATATGAATCTTGCCGAACGAATCCCATCAAGAAACGTTATTCTTTCAGTTCATGAACAGAATGTTTTTCCTTTGAAGAATGTTAATCTTGCAGCATATGATAAGATTCATTATGTGTCAAATCATCAGTTAGAATATCATCAAGTTGACAAAGATTATTTTATTCTTGGAAATGTGATGGATGATTTGAAGAGGAATCAAAAACCCGAAACTCCAACTGCTGGAATTATTGGAACTATCGATCCAAACAAACAAGTTCACGTTTCTATTGCCAATGCTCTAAGAGATGGTTTTAAGAAGATTAAAATATATGGAAACATTGGAAACGAAGCATATTACACACTGAAAGTTCTCCCATATTTGAATGCTTATAAAGGCGTTGTAACTCATGAAGGCTTTTGTGAAAATAAACAAGAAATGTATGATTCTATAACAGATGTTTACTTCTCTTCAGAAATGGAATGTTTACCATATGTTATCGGTGAATGTAGAATGACCGGAACCCGACTTCACACATTAAAAGGAAAGAATTATACAAAAGGTAATTATGAATTTGATAACAATAAGATTTTAGAGACTTGGCTGAAAGAACTTGACCTATGATTACAATTATGACAACTTTGTATAATGCTGAAAAATATATTAAAACCTGTATAGATTCAATGAAGATTCAAAAAGAAGATTTTCATTGTTACATTACCGATGATATTTCAACAGACAATAGTGTTTCAATAGTAGAGACAGAAATTAAAAATGATTCTCGTTTTACTCTTATCAAAAATACTAGAAAGCTGTATCAACCAGGAAACTATTTTCAGATTTCCAAATTAGACATTCCAGATAATTCAATTGTTGTGACTCTTGATGGTGATGACTGGTTTTCGGATAAAGATGTTCTAAAACGAGTTCTTTCATATTACTCAAATCCAAGAGTAATGATGTCGTTCGGACAGTTTGTTTCTTTTAATGGAAGTAATTATTCAATGGGATTCACACAAAAACCAAGTTCTTTGGAATTTATTCGAAACATGCCTTGGACAACTTCTCATCTAAGAACATTCAAAATGGAATTGTTTAGAAAAATTCAAGAACAAGATTTGATATCACCAACCGGAAATTATTGGGAAGTTACGGGTGACCAAGCTATTATATTCCCAATGGTTGAAATGTGTTCAGAAGATAGAATTCATTTTACAAATGATATCAATATGGTCTATAATAATGCTAATCCTATAAACGACCACAAAGTTAATTTTGACAGGCAAACGCATTATTCAAATATTCTTAGAAGTAAATACCGTTATACGAAAGAGTTTATATGATTACGAAAGTTGACATTGATAATGATGCTGTTGTTGGACGATTAGGAAACAAACTTTTTCAAATCGCTGCCGGACATTCAATGGCAAAAGAAGCCGAAATGAAATTTGAAATCCCTATTTGGAAATATGCTCATGTATTTCCAAATGTTAAAGTAGGACAAGTTACAACATTTAACTCAAGCTATTCAGAAACAAGTTTTACATATTCTAAACCTCCCGTTGATTATTTTCACGGAGTTGTTCATATCAATGGTTATTTTCAATCAGACAAATATTTTTCATCAAGACAAGACATCTTAAATCTTTTTGAATTTAGCACTTATTCAAAATCAATGGTTAAGATGTATGCTGAAAATAATAAAATAAATTTGGATAACTTTTGTTCTTTACATATTCGCCGTGGAGATTATACAAACCTAACTCATTACTACACAGACTTAGCAAATACAGATTATTACAGAGATGCGATAAAAGAATCCGGGTTTAAGAAATTTTTAGTTTTCTCAGACGACATTAACTTTTGTATTCCTTATTTCTCAGAGTTTCAAGGATGCGAGTTTATTTTTGTTGAAGGAAATGTAGACCATGTTGATTTGGCTTTGATGACAAAATGCGGAGCAAATATTATAGCAAATAGCTCATTCTCTTGGTGGGGAGCTTATCTTAACAAAAAACAAAATGTTATAATGCCAAGCAGATGGTTTGAATGTGGAATTGATAGTAAAGACTTATTCGTGGAAGGCTGGACAAAGATTTGAAAACTATAGAAGAACAGATAGGTGAGTTGATTGAAAATGTAGGAAAAGAACATAGCGTGTTGCGATATGTTTATAACAACGGAAGTAAATTTGTTCCAGGTGTTAGTCCTGTTTATTATTCTGGACCATATTTTCAAAACGACAATGAAGAAATAATTCAAGGAATCAAAACACTTCTGACAGGAGCTTGGATAGCATCAGGTGAAGAAGTTAGAAAATTTGAAATTGAATTTGCTCGTAAAATCAATATGAAACATGCTTTGATGTTGAATTCGGGAAGTTCAGCGAATCTTGTAATGATTGCTGCAACAAAAAAGCATCTTAGTTGGAATGATGGAGATGAGATTATAACATCGGTAGTCGGCTTCCCTACAACCGTTGCTCCAATAGCTCAGAATAACTTGGTTCCTGTTTTCATTGACATAGAGATGGATAGTTTGAACTTTAATTTGGATTTAATTGAAGAAAAAATAACGGAAAAAACAAAAGCTATTTTTCTGTCACCGGTTCTCGGAAATCCCCCAAACATGGAACGAATTGTTGACATTTGTTCTCGCCATAATTTGATTTTACTATTAGATGATTGTGATTCTCTTGGAAGCAAATGGAATGGAATGTATCTGAATGAATATGCGTATGCTTCTTCTAATTCCTTCTTTGTCAGTCACCATTTAACGAGCCTAGAAGGGGGAATGGTTGTTTCTAATGACAAAGAGTTAATTAGAATCGCAAGAAGTTTTGCTTGGTGGGGACGGTCATGTTTGGAAAATAATGCTCCAATTTTTACAAAAAATGGAGTTGTAGAAATCAAGGATGTTTCCGTTGGTGATGAAGTTTTGACACATACCGGCCAATATAAAAAAGTAACGGAACTTATTAGAAATAGATATGTTGGTAAGATGGTTAATATTAAAACTAACGAAACTTTTAGATTAAAATCAACCGCAAACCATCCATTTTTAGTTTTGCGAGATGGTAATGAACAGTGGATTTCAGCAGACCAAATAATGTTGACGGATAAATTATTACGTCCAATAATTAAAGAAAATACACACAACTCCAATTTCAAATTAGAATATGATACGTTTGCTGGGCAGCATCGTTCGGAAGAATATATTTTTGACGAAGACCTTATGAGATTGTTGGGTTATTACGCAGCAGAAGGCTCTCTTGTTAGTTCTTGGACATCAAAAGGGAAATTCAAAAAAGGGTATAGATATCCGAGGATGAGGGTTGATTTTGCTTTTAATAAGAACGAAATAGAATATATCAAAGATGTTGAATATTTAATGAAAAAATATTTCAATGTTTCTATGCAGTCAAGAATTTTAAAAAATCAAAATGGGATATCTTTAAGTTTCAATACTCTTAGAGGTTATGAATTTTTCAAACAAATTATCCCAGGGAAATCTTATGAGAAGAAACTTCCGGGGTATTTTCTTGAAATGGATAAAAAATTACTCATTGAATTTGTAAAAGGATTCTGGAGAGGAGACGGCTCAGATAATGGATGTAATTACTCAATATCAACAACTAGTCCATCTTTATATGAACAAATTGTCCTTATACTGAATAAGAACAATATAAATACTTCGGTTATCGTTAGAACTCCCGAACAGCACACTCAAGCGATTGTTAATGGACGTATTATAATTTCGAGGAGAAATACGTATACTATAACGATAAACAAATTTAACTCGGTTATTTTTGAAAATCTTACAGGCGAACAAAATTTAACAAACCACAAAACTATACACGTTCACAAAGTTAATAAAATTTCAAAATTCACAAACAACCATGCTTGGATTGATATTTCCGACATAACTTATGAAGAAGTAGACGATATCGATGTTTACAATTTTGAAGTAGAGGATGACCATTCGTATGTTGCTTTTGGCGTAGCTGTTCATAATTGTCATTGTGTTGGTGCTGCAAATCTTCTTCCAAATGGCGCTTGTGGAAATCGTTTTGATAAGCATCTTGAAAATTATGATGGTATTATTGACCACAAATATGTTTTTGAGACAATGGGATACAATCTAAAACCTCTTGATTTTCAAGGTTCGATAGGTTTGGTTCAATTAAAGAAGTTTGATGAGATTCACGAAAAGAGAATTTCCAACAAAGAACGAATTGAGAAATGTATTCTTGAAAATCTTGATGTTCACGTTCCAACCAATCTTCCAGAAGCCGAAACATCTTGGTTTGGTGTTCCTTTTGTGTGTAAGTCAAGAGAACAAAAAGAATCGCTAGTTGCTTATTTTGAAGAGAAAAAGATTCAGACACGACATTATTTCGCGGGAAATCTTCTTCTTCATCCTGGATACAAACATCTTGGAAATTGGCAAGACTATCCAGAAGCTAACAAAGTTCTTTCGCACGTTTTCTTTATTGGCTGCACTCCACAATACACCGAAGAGATTCTACAATACATTGAAAAAGTTATTAGAGAATATAAATGAAAAGATACCTAATTCTGGGAGATGGTCTTCTTGGTTCCGAAATTCAAAGACAAACAAGTTGGGATTATATTTCAAGAAAAAGTTCAGGATTAGATTTTGAAACAGATTTTGAAAAGTATTGTCGAAAAATAGATGAATATGATGTTATTGTTAACTGTATAGCTTTTACAAAAACGTATTCAGAAGACAAAGAAACACATTGGAATATAAACTATCGTAGAACTTGTGATTTGGTTGATTATTGTTGTAAAAATAAAAAGAAACTGATTCACATTTCTACGGATTATGTTTATTCAGGGTCGGTTGAAAATGCTACCGAAGAAGACGTTCCGGTTCATTGTGGAAATTGGTATGGTTACACTAAGTTAATTTCGGATGCTTATGTTCAATTAAGAAGTTGGAGATATCTTTTGATTAGAACATCATTTAAGCTAAAACCGTTTCCATATGAGAAAGCTATAACAACACAAATTGGAAACTTTGATTATGTTGATGTCGTTGCTTCAAAGATAATTGAATTGATGAATAAAAATAAAGATGGTGTTTTTAACGTAGGAACGGAAAAGAAAACAATATACGAATTAGCAAGACAAACAAATTCGGATGTTTTGATGAGTTTTGAAGAACTACATCAAACAATGCCAAGAAACATAACAATGAATGTTGAAAAAATGAGAAAGGTTGTTGAATGAAACTAAGTGTTGCTATTCCCTGTTGGTCTATGAATGAAAAAGGCCGCGAAATGCTGGATTATAATTTCAAAATCCTAAAATCCCAAAAGTTTAAGGAATTTGAAGTTGTTATAACAGACCATTCAGAAGATTATGAAATTGAATCATTGTATCGTGTTTGGAGATATTTACTAAACATCAAGTATATTCGAAATGAAGAAATGAGAGGGAATCCAGCACAGAATACAAATCTAGGACTGAAAAATTGTTCAGGAGATTATATTAAGTTGTTGTGTCAGGATGATTTTCTTTTTGGGACTGATGCGTTAGAAAAGATTTACAATAACATTTCCGAAAACGATTCGGATTGGATGTTTATGAGTTATTGGCATTCGAATGACAGAACAACATTATATCGTCATCATACTCCGCAGTATAATATGAACATTGCTTTTGTTAATACTTTTGGAACACCTTCGGCACTAACCATAAAAAATAAAGATGTGATGGAATTTGATACAAATCTAAAGTCAATGTATGATTGTGAATTTTATCATAGAATGTTAATGAAATATGGAATGCCGAAGATTGTAAATGATGCTACAATGATTAACTATCTACATGAAAATCAAACGACTTCTTCAATAATAAATAATGACATACTGGCGAAAGAAGAACAATATGTTAGGAGTAAACATTGCTTGAACTAAAAGATGTAACACTAACAATTGTAACCTCCGTCAAACACGAACAGAATGTAAAAGCGATGATTAAAAGTATGGAAGGAATTTCATATGGCGCTGTTAAATTCATTTCGGATATTCGTCCCGACAATCTTTCGGAAAATGTTGAATATGTTAATTGTGATAAACTTTCATATGATGGTTTTAGTGAATTTACATTTTTGAAACTTTGGAAATACATAGACACAAAATTCAGTTTATTAGTTCATCATGACGGATTTGTTGTTCGTCCTGATTTGTGGAATCCTGATTTTCTTAATTTTGACTACATAGGAGCACCCTGGGCTTATTCAGAATCATCTTACGTAACCGACGACGGAGAACATGTTCTGGTTGGAAATGGCGGTGTTTGTTTGAGAAGTAAGAAAATATTAGAACTTCCAACACAATTAGGTTTAGCTTTAGAACAACGTCAAGGTTTTTATAATGATGATGGAAACTTTTGCGTTTATCATAGAAAAACAATGATTGAAAATGGAATAAAATATGCTCCAATTGAACTTGCCGCCGAATTCTCAACGGAGATTTTGATAGATGGTGTTAGTAAAGAATCATTTGCGTTTCACGGATTCGGCCACAACAATCATGAAGAATATAGGAAATTTGTAAATGGATAAGTTGGTAATTTCGAGATTCACTGAAGATGTTTTGTGGATTAAAGAATATGAATTAGATTATATCATTTACAACAAAGGAAATGATTTAGATTCGTCTTTTAACTGGATTAGAAAAGAAAATGTGGGTGAAAATCAAAAAGATATTTTCTCATTCATTGTAGATAATTATGAAAATCTTCCTAATTCCGTTGGTTTTGTTCAAGGATTTCCATTTGACCATTGTAAAAAAGAAACATTTGATGTGTTAAAGAATAACTATAAATTAACTAGGTTAGAAGATTACAAACATTTAATACCATGTCCTAATGTTGACCAAGATGGATTTTATTTTGAAAACAACGATAATTGGTATATTGCTGCTCATAATTCTTCAAGAAATCAATCGTGTCAATTTAATTCTTTTGATGAATTTATGTCTTCTATTTTTTCTAACTATTCTCATTTAGACCGATTACAATTTAGTCCAGGTTCGCAGATTATTGTTGAAAAAGAACGAATTTTGTTTTATCCTAAGAAGTTCTGGAACCATTTGTGTAATATTCTTAATCGTAGAAGTATGACAGAAGGACACATAATTGAGAGGTCGTTGTTCTTGATTTTTTCGAATGTATATGTTGTAAGAGAGGAATTTAATGAACTATAATCAATATGCTCCTGGGTCACATAAACTAATTCATCATCTAAACCATCTTGACAAACTCGTTAAAGGTGAGGTTGTTGCTCCTATCCATGTTTCTATTTGGCCAACTGTTTTATGTCAAAGAACATGTGATTATTGTTGTTGTATGGAACATGTTAACAAAACTGCTCCAGAATTTAATCATCTTGATTGGGTTTCTTTCAAAACAGCAATAGATGTTCTGGCCAAATACGGAACCAAAGCAATTGAATTTTCTGGAGGTGGTGAACCTACTTTGTGGAAACATTTTGAAGATGGTGTTAGGTATGTTCATTCAAAAGGAATTAAACTTTCACTAATAACAAATGGTCTTAGATTTCACAAGATTTCTCCAGATGTTCTTGAAATGTTTCAGTGGATTCGCGTCAGTCTTCATTATATGGACCATGCTTACAAAGAAATTAAATGGGAATTTGTTCCATCAAATGTGAATGTTTCGTGTTCGTATATTATTACCAAAACAGAAAACAGAAACATTTTGAATGAACTTTCGGAATTTGGAGACAAGACAAACAAAGTTGTTAGAATTGGAATGGCTCGTCCTTGTTCAGTTCAAGAAGAAAATGAAATGGAATCTGATGTTTTATCTGTTGGTGGGTCTTTGATGTTTTCAAGAAAGACTCCAGGCTCTCCTAAATCATGTTATATGGCTTGGGTTAGAGCAGCAATTACATGGGATGGAGATTTTCTTCCATGCCCTTCAATTCAATTAACAGACGAATATAAAGGAAAAATTCCAAAGTCTTTCAAAGTTTGTCATGTTAGAAATCTCGAGGAATGGCTTAACGAAAACACGATACGAGATTTAGGTTATAGGTGTAAATTTTGTAATTGTGGAAAAGAAAATAATGATTTGATTTATGATTTATTGAATGGTGGTGAAGATGTCGATTTCGTCTAATGTTTATGATGGTAATTTTTACGATAAAGATTATTATGAAAATGGAAAACAATCTGGAAAAGGTTGGCTGGAAAACTATCGGTGGATGCCACGTAGAACTTTCAGAGAAGCATTAGCATATGTTGATTATTTGGGATTAGATGATAATAGCAAAGTATTAGATGTTGGTTGTGCTAAAGGATTTATTGTAAGGGCGTTAAATGAATTAGAAATAAACGCAGAAGGTTGTGATATATCAACATATGCGCTATCATTCGCGGGTGATAAATGCTGGAATTGTTCGGATGATTCTTCGTGGGACGATAGAGCAAATAAATATACACATGTGGTTTCAAAAGATGTGTTTGAACATTTAACAAAAGAACAACTTCCATATGTTCTTAAAAACATTTCAAAAGTTTCTAATAAAATAATGTGTATTATTCCGATGGGAGATAAAGGAAAATATAGAATTCCCGAATATCATTTGGAAATTTCACACTTGATTTGCGAAAATGAAGATTGGTGGATAAACGCATTTGAATCTAATGGGTGGAAAACAATAAAATTCACAAGTCACGTCCCCGGACTAAAAGACAATTGGTTAGAACAATGTCCAACAGGAAATTGCGTTTTTGTTTTGGAGAAAGTTAATTGATAACTGCTTTTTTAACAGGAAACTTTGGAAACAATTTAGCAGGAATTGTTTCGTCTAAATGTATTGCTAAAGATTTAGGATATGAATGGGGAGTAAACCCAAGTCCGAAATATGATTACCACAACGGAATGATTCAGACATATTTCTTAGATTTAGATTATGGCAAGTTTCCAGAGAACATTCAACACGAATATTACGAAAAAGAAATAAGATACAATCATGATGGAGACAATGTTGATGTTCGTGTATTTGACGAGAATGTGTATAAAATAAAAGATAACACAATTTTGCTAGGTGGTGTTTGGCAATCTTATGGTTATTACGAAAAACATATGTCGGATGTTAAAAAATGGCTTCAAATAAAAGAAGAATATATAAAAGAATACGAACGAAGATTAGCAGAAAACAACATAACTCTTGATGAGAATCTTTGTGTTATAAATTTTAGAGGAGGTGAATATAGAAGCTATTCGCGGTTGATTGTCAGAAAAGAATATTATCTAGATTCCATTTATGAGATGATGAATGTTAATAAAAAAATGAAATTCATCATTATCACAGATGACATCGCATGTGTTAATTTATATTTACCAGAAATTCCCGCGCATCATTTTGATATTGGTATGGATTATTATATTTTGAATAATTGTCAATATTCTATTTTATCTAATTCATCATTTCCAATTTTCGCAGCACTCACTAACGAAAAATCAAAACAGATACTCGCTCCTAAATATTGGGCAAGACATAATGTTTCAAATGGTTATTGGGCAATAGGTGACCAATATTATCCTAAATTCAAATATGTTGACAGAGAGGGTAAGATAGAAACTTATGATGAAGTAAAGAAACAAGCCGAAGATTGGTTTGTTTATTCGGGATTGTAATAGCCTAAATATCCTATGAGAAAGAGAGACGCAAATGATTTACGATTGTTTTTTATTTTTCAATGAATTTGAACTTCTGAAGTGTAGGTTGGAATATCTTTATGATTATGTTGACTATTTTGTTTTGACCGAATCAAATTTAACACAATCAGGAAGCATAAAACCATTATATTATGGAGAAAACAAACATCTTTTTGAAAAATGGAACGATAAGATAATCCACAATGTTGTTGATTTTGTTCCACAGAATTTTCAAGAACGAACTGGAAATAACGTAATAGATTCTTTGCTAAACATCTGCGCTTCTTATACACACTATCCTCATAATGTTTGGCGATATGAAAACGAAACCTTTCAAAGAGAATGTATTATATTACCACTAATTGAAAGATGTTCAGATGATGATTTGATACTCGTTTCGGATTTAGATGAGATTCCAAATAGAAATGTGTTCAAAGAATTAAAACAAGAAGACGGAATTCATACAAATTTTCACAATTCAATGAGACAATATTACATAAATGTTCTGAAACAAAACGAAGACTGGATTGGAACATTTTCCTGTAATTGGGCATATTTGAAAAACTTAAACAATGGTCTTAACGGCCTAAGAATGGCAAAACGAGGTCGTGGAAAAACCATTGAAAACGCCGGATGGCATCTAACTTTTCTTGGTGGGTCGGAAAAGATAAAAGAAAAGATTAGAGCGTATGGTCATCAAGAAATGAATACCGAACATATTTTGAACAATGTTGACAATAGAATGGCATCAAATCAAGATATTTTCTTTAGACCAGATGCTACATTTTGCGATGTATCTCTTGATGATTTTGATAAAGATTTGTTAGATATAATTAAAGAGTATTATCCTATCGCTTTGAAAGGCTAAAATGAAAATAGATAAAGTTGTTTTTACGGACATAAAACATTTGACACATTTGGTTATATACATTCCAGTTATTATAAAGCATTCAAATCGTTGGGATATGAATGTTATTGGGTTAATACTGTATCGGAATTGAATATTGATTTTGCTAATACTTTGCTCTTCACCGAGGGACAAGTTGATTCAAATATTCCACTAAGAACTGATTGTTATTATGTTCTTCATCACTGTAACTTGGACAAATATATAAACGCAAATTGTAAATATACTCAACTTGGAAATTATTTGAAATTTTGCGATGAAGGAAAGAATCATTATTATCCTGGAGATTCCCTTGAGAAAATAAAAGAATTGTTTTATGTTGATGTTAAAAACAAACTAATGTATCAACCATGGGCGACCGATTTGCTTCCAAGTGAAATTCATGAAACTCCGATAATGTTCAATGAGAATCTAAAGGATGTTTACTATGTTGGAACTATTTGGGATGTGAACAATGTTGAGATAAACAATTTCGCTAGAGCTTGTAATGATAACGGAAAAGTATTAAAATCCGCCGCAAGAATTACAGATGACCAGCATAGAGAACTAATCAGACAATCTTATATAGCTCCAGATATTAGAGGCCAATGGCATAAAGACTGTGGATATTTGCCATGTAGAATTTTCAAAAACATAAGTTATGGTAAATTTACGGCAACAAATTCAGAACATGTTTATAATGTATTTGACGGATTGATTCCATATGCTTCTAATGAATATGATTTGTTTAGGGTCTCTGTTGAAGGATACAAGAGCCAAACTCCTGAAAAATTAACATCTCTAATCAAACTTATCAAATTTAATCACACATATTTGAACCGAATTGAAAATATATTAAACTTCTTTAATATTGTTTATTGATAAAATCTTTCTGGTAGATGGGTGTTGGATTTGCTTTAGTTTTTCTTGATAATATATGCGAATGATGAGGAACCAAATCTTTTAACTGTTTGGTTCCTTTTCTTATTCTTAATTCTTCTATGAGTAAAATACCAAGAAAAAAAGCATCGACCGCATCAGATAACGGCGACACCCCGTTCTTATTTCTTAATCCAGCAAATTGTCCTTTTTGATGAACCGGAATTTGGGGCAAATCAGACAAATCTAATAGATGTGAATTTGGGTCCGAAACAAAAGCATCATACATTTCCGGCTTCTGAGCTTTTCCGGAATTAGTAGCAAACATTTTTAATGTAAGTGGTTCGATTAGTCTTAATTTTGAGCCGTTTCGTAAAGCCTGGAATTTTATTTGTGAACTAAAATCAAATATTTGGTCCAACAACCCGCTACTAAATAAAGAATACGCTTCTTGACAAACATATTCACAATCTTCTATAAATGGCCAAATGTGTTCCATCATCATTATTGTTCGGTTGTAAAAATCATATTTCTCTTCATCATAAGAAATAATGTTTTGGAAACTTGGAACTGTCCAATTTTTCTTTTTCTTTGGTTCGGTGTATCCAAAAAAACCCAAACGTTCTATTTCTAAAATGTTCAGGTCTTCGTCTAATGTAAATTTCACCAATCCTGTTGAATGTGGTGATGCGTCAATTCCTATTATTTTCAAGGTTATCTCTTTCGGTAGTGTGTGTTAAATGTTGTTTTTGTTAATCCAGCATCTAATATCTTTGCTTTCCCATCTACTTCACCCCAAGAAGAAATGCGTGTCAAATCTCCGGCGGTTATGTCAAAATTCATCATCATGTCTGAAACTCTGCTTAGAATAGAATCTTCATCATCCAGAAGCTGTTTAACACCATCTGTTAATTTTCTTTTTCCGTTATAATTTAATTCAACATCGGTTAATGCTTTTCCAAATTCTTTGAAAGACATTTTTGTTAATTCTTTGAAACGATTGGGGGTAATTTTCTTACCGGCTTTTACAATCAACCAATAACAATCGTCATTTTCATCTCTTTCTTTTAATTCAGGAACTAAATCAGGATACATTCTTTGAATTCCCCAATCTCCGTCTGTTAAATTTTGTTCCAATCCTTTTTCATTTTTTGCCAATTTCAAAACATAACCATCTTTCATATCAAAAACAATTCTCGAACTTCCTTCTCCGAGCTTTGTTAGTTTTGATTTAGCATATTTTATTTTATCTGAAAATTTCTTAAAAGAATCTAATATTTTAATATCAAACGTTTCTTCATTTTCCGATAAATAAAAATTCTTGAATCTCACTTCTTCTTTGCCTTCTTGATGTTTTCCAAAGCAATTGCCATACGAATACAAATAGATTTGAATTTTTCATTTTTCTCTTTTAGCTTTTCAATATCGGTTTTTGAAGCAGCTTCTTTACCAGTGATAGTAGAATAAAGAACAAGTTCAAGACCGTCTGTATTCTTTCTTTCACCTTTCAGAAGTTCATCAACAATGTGTTCTGAAACATTAAGATTCGCAATTTCTTCGATATCTTTAGATAGTTTCGTCAAGATTGTTTCGATACCCGAGGCAGATTGTAAATTTTCACGGAACTTCATTAGAAACTTCCAGAATGCTCTTTAGAATAATCAAGAGCGGCTTGAAGATTAGAAACAATTAGATTACATTTCTTAATAGCATCTTCAATGTTTCTTTCAATATCGGACTTGTTTGTTCCGTTCTTTGCCTTGTTAATAACGTCAACAAGTTCTCTCGAAACAATCTTTGCGTTCTTAACGTTGTTTGACACAATCTTGTCTTCCGCACCTTCATAAACAAGATTAAAAAGGTTCTCAGCTTTTTCTAACGAATTCATTTTTGTCCCCTTGGTTCAAGCAAATATTCTACAGTTGAGAATGTCTTCTTATGTTCATTCTCGCGTTCTTTTAATTTACGTTCAGTTTCAGATTTTTCAACAGCTTCCTTTTTCAGATGTTCAAGAGTTATCTTTCGCATCTTTTCAGCTTCAATGATAAAATCTAAAGAATTATCGTTCATAAAAATTCCCTCTTAAATGTATTTATGGTTTTAATAAATATAACTATACAGGAGTAAATTATGAATATTGACGAACTAAAGAAACTTGTTAAGGCTGTTAAAGTAGAAGCCGAGAAAGTTGAACCCGACGAAAAAAGTTTTTACACCAAGAAACGCAAGGCTCAAGTAGACGAAGCAATTGCGACGGCTTTGGAAGATTCGGTAAATGAAACCAAACGAGCTATTGCTGTTGATAATCTAATTCATCTAATTGCTAACACAAGAGAATTAAAGACTATTAAATCGTTGTTTGATGCTTCTACAAAACTTAGTAAATTTGCTAATGACTGGATTCAGGAAATTTATGGGGATGCGACAACAAAAAGTGCCCACCGTGACGCAGAAGAAATAGAAAATAAGAAAAAAGAAGTAAAGAAAGATGAAGAAGAAGTTAAGACCGACGCATACCTAAAGTTGATAAAGGAAATTGGAAAAACAGTAGAAACTGCTAAACAAGTCTTTGATGACACTAAACACGACACGCCGTCAGGAAAGAAAGAAGCTGGTGAAAAGCTTTCTTTATTTGAAAAACTAATGAAGAAAATTAAGATTCTAATTTCCGACGACCTTGAAGACGCCGACCTTCTTCGTCTACTTCGTCTTGTTGATAAAGCGAATAATGATTTTGATTCGTCAATTTATTCAGATATTACCAAGAGACTAACCAATAAGATTGCTAAATTTTATGAAACCGACAGAAAGAAAGTTGCGGAGAAAGCAATTTCAGAAGACGAAACTATCGGATTCTCTCTGCTTTTAGAATACACTATGGTCGCTTCTCTTTCTGACAAACTACAACGTCTTGCGGATGTTGCCAAGGGTTGTAATAAAGAAGTTGAACTTATGAAAATTGTTAAGACATTAAAACAGTTGACAAAAAATGGAATGAAAGACTCAGACCTAATTCTTTCTCAAATTGAAGCTCTTGAAGCTCTAAAGAAAGATGTTAAGACTACCGTAAAACAAGAAATTGACGCAGTAATTAAAACCATTGAGGCCGCTGTTGGAGATGAAATAGAGAAAGAAGAGTTGACAGAGGCTGCTAAGTCAACAGGAAAGCGGATTTCAACTTCTTATGAAACTTGGGATGATGAATCAGAACAAGCTGGTGAAACAGATGATAAAGGTTGGAAAGATGAAGAGGGAGAAGAATTTAGTGATGATGAAGACGAATCTGCTGTTAAACAAGCGGTGAAGTTCTTGAGGAAAAACGGCGCGGTTGATTTTTCCGCAAGTCAATACGAACCTCGAGGCTGGTATTCTACATCAACCGACAGTGATTCTCGTGACATTCGGACAGGAGAACTCACAATCTATTCGTTCCATTTGAATGATGGTTGGACCGATAAAGAGAAGAAAGAAATCTACGATGCCATTACCAAAAAGAAGAAGATTACCGAATCTTACTACTCTCAGGTAAACTATCTAATCGACTAAAAGATACAGAAATGAAAAATCAAAAGCCTGGACAAAAGTTCAGGCTTTTTTATTCCATTCATTCAACAATTCGGCTTTCAGAGTCTTATCATTCCCACTCAAAAAAGGAATAAATTGAGATAGAATCAATTGAGAGAATTTTCGTTCGTTACGAAACATTCTTGAAGCGGTTCCGCCATTAACTAATTGATTTTTGTTACTTAAAAATTTTCGATATTCCAGAACGTCCGCGCTTAAATCAAAAAGCGCTTTTAATAAATTTACGCCGATTCGTCGCTTACTCGCTAGAAACATAATCTTATCAACATCTTTCAAAATTCTTAAAATTCTCTTGTTGAATTCTAAATAGACTTCTCTGTCCACATCAATAGGTTCTTTAACATTTTCTTTCTTTTTCACAACATCATTCACATTTGTAGGAACACCCTCTTTTTTAATTTCGGGTTCGGCTTCTCTCAGTTCTTCGGGTTCAAGCAAATCAGAAAATTTCATATACTTCCTTTGACATCTTTATTTAGCCGCGATAAAATAATATCAAAGGACTTCCTATGACACTCTCCAAATTTGTAAAGAAAGACGAAAAGAACAATGGACCTACTCTAATTCTTGATTGCCATAATTTCGTCTTCCGGGTTTTATTCATTGCTCTATCTCACTCTAAGAAATTCCACGAAGATATTAACGAAACCGGATTTGCTTATTGGAAATATCTCTTTACAAAATCAATGATGACTACAATTAAACAATTCTCGCCATCAAACGTAATCATCGCCACGGATTCTTCCTCTTGGAGAAAAGATGTTTATTCTCTCTACAAAGCAAATAGAAAAGTCTCAAGAGATGCTTCGGCTGTAGATTTTGAAAAGTTCTTTATCATCATGGAAGAGTTCTTCAATGATATGAAAAATACAATTACAAACATTTCTTTTCTAAAAATTGATAAGTGTGAAGCAGATGATATCATAGCAATTCTTTCAAAAGATGTCATCAAATCAAACATCGTCATCGTCTCAACAGATAAAGACCTAAACCAACTTCTCCAATATCAAAATGTAAAACAATACGACCCAATCAACAAAAAATATTTCAATGTCACAAATCCAATCCAAGAACTAAACATCAAAGTTCTTACAGGTGATGCGGGAGATAATGTTCCTGGAATCATGCCTAAATGTGGGCCAGTCAAAGCCGCAAAATTGATTAACGAAGGTCTTATCACAGTCACAACAAACTCAGTATTGATGGCAAATTATACAAGAAACCGCCAGCTAATAGATTTCAATTTTATCCCTAAAGAAATCTCCGAATCAATCAAAAATGAGTATGATAAATATTCCTACAAACCTCTTGACGGAAGAAAATTGTTTAACTTTTTCATCAAGCATAAACTATCAGCTATGCTCGAAGAAGTCCAAGAATTGTCAGATATGCTAAAACGGAGTTCCAATTGCGACATCATGAACCGAGAAACTACGACCGAAGAGATTATAAACTCTTAAACCCAGCAAAATACTTTGGACCAAAACAACCAGAACATAAATCAAGTTTCGAATTAAGAATGATGGAATGGTGCGACAAAAACGCAAATGTTGTCAAATGGGCTTATGAACCTTACTGTATCGAATATACACTCAAACCAATTCCAAATCTTCCTGATTGGACCGCAGAATTGGTCGATAATAAAACACATAGATACTACATAGACTTTCACGTTGAACTTATAGACAATAACGGAAAAACAAAAATATATATCATAGAAATCAAACCAAATAGAATGACAAAACTTCCAAAAGAACCTAAAAAGAAAACAAAAGCGGCAACCGTTAGATATGTGAATGAAATGAAAGAATTTATAAAAAACCAAAATAAATGGGCAGTGGCTAATGAATTCTGCTTGAAAAAAGGATATGAATTCAAAATACTAACAGAAAATAATCTGTTCTATTAAAACTAAAAAGGAGAAGAGGAACGAAATGACACGCGAAGAAGCAATTATTAAGAGCACAGAATATTTTAATGGCGACGAATTGGCAGCATCGGTATTCGTTGATAAGTATGCTCTAAAAGATGATGACGGTAATTATTTAGAAATGACTCCTGATGATTTACATAAACGTTTGGCTAAAGAATTGGCGAGAATTGAGAATAAATATCCAAATCCTATGAGTGAAGAAGAAATATATGAATCTTTGAAGAATTTTAAGAAAATCGTTCCACAAGGTTCGCCTATGGCAGGTATTGGTAATGATTCTCAGATAATGAGTGTATCGAATTGCTTTGTTATTGGTTCTCCCGAAGATTCGTATGGTGGAATTATGAAAGCCGATGAAGAAATAGCTCAGTTATCAAAGCGCCGTGCGGGTATTGGATTGGATATAACTAATATTCGTCCTAAAGGACTTGTTACAAAAAACGCAGCAAGAACTACTGACGGAATTGGTGTTTTTATGGATAGGTTTTCTAATACGTGTCGCGAAGTAGCACAGGGCGGTCGTCGCGGTGCCGAACTCCAATCAATTTCAATTCATCACCCAGAAGTCGAAACATTTATAACAATTAAAAATAACAAGACTCGTGTGACGGGTGCCAATATTTCTATAAAATTAACGGAAGAATTCATGACGGCTGTTAAGAACAATCGGGAATATGAACAGCGTTGGCCTGTAAATTCTCCAAATCCACAAATTCGAAAAACAGAAAATGCTAAACGAATTTGGAATTTGATTATAGAAAATGCTTGGTCAGCAGCCGAACCGGGGTTGTTGTTTTGGGATAATGTTGAAAAAAATACACCTTCGGAAGCATATGAAGAATATAAAGCAGTTTCAACAAATCCATGTTTAGTTGGAGATACAAAGGTTTATGTTGCTGATGGACGAGGAGTTGTAACTATCAAAGAACTCGCAGATGCTGGCGAAGACGTTGATGTCTTTTGTTATGATAATGAGAACAATGTGGTTATTCGTAAGATGCGTAATCCAAGAGTAACAGGATACGATGAAAAGATTTATACCGTTACTTTTGATGATGGTAATACAATCAGAACAACCGGAAATCATAAATTCCTATTAAAGACTGGCGAATACAAGGAAGTTAAAGATTTACAATTTAACGACCAACTTTCTACCATTGTTAGGTTTGAAGATTCTATTGCTTATAAGTTTGATTCGAAACCATCGCAAAATAAAAATCATTATGTTTGGATAAAATCGGATAATTCGGAAATAACAGAACATCGGACAATAGCTAAACATAATTGTGGAAATATTGATGGATTAGTTGTTCATCATATTGATTTCAATTCAAAAAATAATGCTCCTGAAAACTTAAAACCTATGACTCGCGACGAGCATGTCTCTTATCATAAAGATAAGATGTGCGGAGATAATAATCCAATGCGACGTGCTGCAACAGAATGGTCTGCTGAGAAAATTCAACAATATTCCGATAATATGTCTAAGATAAAGTCGGGATTTGGTAATGGTCATGTTTTTGAAATATCTAATGATGATATTAAACAACATGCTATTTCTTTCACTAAATCGTTAGGGCGCAGGTTCTCTTCAAAAGAGTGGCAGGTGTATGCTGAAGAAAATTCGCTACCTAAAGCATTTACAAAATTCCGCCAAACCCCCGAGTATAAAAATCCTGTTGAATTGAGTTTTGTAGCGGCTAATGAATGTGGATTGGTTGACCAGAATCATGACCCTCGGTTATTGAATACTCGTATTAACGCAGAATCCCAAGGGTATGAAACGAAAATAATTGAATCAGAATTATATGTTAAAAAAGTTTGTGAACGTTGTGGAACAGAATTCTGGACTTCATATTTCCATAGAGAACAAGGATTGTGTTCAGTTAAATGTGTAACGGATTATTTGAATTCTAATTCTCAAAGAACAGAACAAAGAGTAAATGCTACCAAAAAAGCATATTCTGAAAAACAAAATGTTACAAAAAATAAGATTCTTGATGAATATACAAAACTAAAAACAACTCTTGGAAGAGAACCAATGTTTAAGGAATTGGAAAATCAATGTAAATCAAATTCCGTTCCGATTAGACTCTATACAAAATATGGATTTAAGTCATATGAAGAAATAAAAGAAGCAGCAAAATATCACAACCATCGTGTCGTTTCAGTTATTGAATCTGGAAATGAGAATGTGTATAACGGAACAGTTGATGAATTTCATAATTTCTTTGTTGGCGGTTTTGATGTAAACGATGTGAAAAATAGTTTAATTTTTCTGAATAATAAAAATTGTGGAGAAATAGTTTTATCTCCATATGATAGTTGCCGCTTAGTTTCAATGAATACTTTGGGGTTTGTTAAGAATAAATACACTGCGGATGCTTATTTTGATTACGACGAGTTTTCAAAATATGTAAATCAGGCTCAACGATATATGGATGATATTGTTGATATTGAACTCGTGCAGATTGAAAAAATTCTTTCAAAAATTGACAGCGACCCCGAAGATGACGAAACAAAGAGAACTGAAAAAAATCTGTGGGAAAAAATTAAGTCCGCATGTTTCCGAGGACGAAGAACCGGGTTAGGAATTACAGCGTTGGGTGACACACTCGCGGCCATTGGTATAAAATATGGTTCCCTTGAATCTATAGATGTAGTTGAAAAGATATACAAAACTCTTGAAATCGCTGCATATGAAGCATCTATCGAAATGGCTAAAGAGCGTGGTTCATTCCCGGCATTTGATTATAATAAAGAAATAAACAATTCTTTCATAAGTAAAATAATTGATAATGTTTCGGATGAACATAAGAGCTTATATAAGCAATATGGCCGTAGAAATATCGCATTAACAACTACTGCTCCGGCTGGCTCGGTTTCGATTATGACACAAACGTCATCGGGAATTGAACCTGTGTTTATGTTGTCGTATAACAGAAGAAAGAAAATAAATCCATCGGAAAATGTTGAACCCGATTTTATTGATTCGGTTGGAGATAAGTGGAAAACTTTCACGGTTTACCATCATGAGTTGAAAAATTGGATGGAAGTAACAGGAGAAACGGATGAAACTAAGTCTCCTTGGTATGGTGCTACTGCTCAAGATATTGATTGGGTTGCTTCGGTTGATTTACAAGCAACTGCTCAACGTTGGGTGTGTCACTCCATTTCAAAAACCTGTAATCTTCCTAATTCCGCAACAAAAGAATTGGTAGCGGATGTTTATATGCGAGCTTGGGAATCGGGATGTAAAGGTTTCACGGTTTATCGAGATGGATGTAGAGATGGTGTTCTTGTTTCAAATACAAAGAAAGAAGAAAAAGAAGTCTTCCAAGAACACAATGCTCCAAAACGTCCCGAATCTCTTGAGTGTGATATTCACCAAGTTAAAATTAAAGGCGAAGCTTGGACAATTTTTGTTGGGTTGATGGACGGAAAACCTTACGAAATCATGGGTGGGAAATCATCATTTGTTAACATTTCAAAGAAGATTGTTAAGGGAATGTTGGTGAAAAATTCAAAGAAAGCTGGGGCAAACAAATCTATTTACGACCTTCATTATGGTGACGATGATGCTCCAACAATCATTAAAGATGTTGTTAGGACATTTGAGAATCCGACCGAAGGTGAGTTTTCCAGAATGGTTTCTTTGGCATTACGACATGGAAGCCCTGTTCAATATATTGTAGAGCAACTTCAGAAAGACGAAGAAGGAGATTTGTATAGTTTCTCTAAAGTTCTTTCTCGAGTTCTGAAAACATATATCAAGGATGGTATAAAAGTTAAGGCTGTGTGTAAGAATTGTGGAAGTGATAAGTTGATTTATCAAGAGGGGTGTCTTAGCTGTAGTGACTGCGGATTTTCAAAATGTTGAATTTATACTACTCACAACAATGACAGATGATACAACCTCCACATAAATACGTGTGGAGGTTTATTTTTATGATAACTTGTAAAATATGTAATAAAGAATTTGTCAACAATCTCGGTGGTCAATTAACACTTCATTTGTTTAATGACCACAATATAACAATGGAAGAATATGTTATAATTACCGAATATAATGAAATTCCGCCTATTTGTAAATGTGGCTGTGGCGAAATTCCTAAATTCTATAGAGGTTCGTATCTGGATTACGTTCCACTTCATAATTCATTTGAACATCGAGAAAATCAATATATTAAACAATTTGGTGAACCTATATGTAAGGTATGTGGTTGTCTTGTAGGCTTTCGTCGAGCAATACCGCACGATTTATGTAAACAATGTCAGAAAACTTACCAATATAAAAATGGAGAAATTGTTAACAAAATATATCATTTTCAAATCCAGGGTTCGCAGGATAAGGTTCGGAAATCCGTTATAGAAAAATACGGTGTTGATAATATTTCAAAAGTCCCGGAAATTGTTGAAAAGATAAAAGAAACTATTCGTGTCAATCCAAGACCAATTTACATACCTTCCAACAAAGAGCGTGAAAGAATGTCAGTTTCCGCCAAAGCTATGTGGAACAACCAAAATACTCGTGACAAAATAATTACAAATTTGAGAATTGGTTGTAATCTACCTGAAGAACGGGAACGAAGAAGTAGGGTTCAAAAAGAAAGATGGAAAAATATTAAACAAAATGACGAGCCAACACCATTATACAAATCTTCAAAATTACATATGGCTATTCGAGAAGAATTAAATTTGTCGGCATATGGGTTTGTTTCGGAACAGATGATTGATTGGTATGTTGCTGATGAATTACAACAAGATAAGCAAATAATCATAGAAATAAATGGTGATTTTTGGCACGCAAATCCTGAAAAATATTCAGAAACGGATATTATTGAAGCTCCGGGTGGTTCGTTCGTAGCAGGTGATAAATGGAAACAAGATATGCTTAAGTATAAGAAATATATTGAATTAGGATATGACTTGATTGTTATTTGGGAATCTGATTATAAAGAAAATAAAACATTAGCCACTTACAAAGAACAATTAAAAAATATATTTGGTTTCTAACCTTATAAATAATAGAAACGAGAGGAATAATAAAATGGATTTTAGAAGTTACATTCATAATGCGATGCTATGTGAGGAACTTGTTTCTCATGTTGCGCTTGACGAATCGGAAGTTTTTGCTTCTGAGGTTACTTTGCTTGAAGCTGAATTAAATGAGCTTCTTGGACTTGGAAAGGTCGCTGACAAGTTGAAGAGTCTTTCTAACAAAGGTGACAAGGCTGTCGAGGCTGCTAAAGAGAAGGGTAAGGAAGTTCTTGATACTGCTAAGTATGCGGCTGGTAACATGGCTCGCGAAGCAAAAGAGAAGATTACCAGAGATGCTACAGAAGTTGCTCAGGCACACAAGGAAATTGCTCAGGCTGCTGGAAAAGCGGCTGTTGGTTTGTTTACTAAATCCCAGGCGATGTTCAAGGAACTGCTTGGTGGTGAATGGAAGAAACTGACTCCAGAGCAGGAAGCTACAATGAAGGAGCTTGAGGGAATTTTCAAGAAGATGAAGAGTGGAAAGTTCTTGTCTGCTCCTGAATCTATGTCGGTTCTTGCTACTATTCTTGCCAAGGGCGATTCTAAGGAATTTCCTGGATACAAGGCATACACAAAGCAACTTGAACGTCTTCAGGCTATTCCCGGAATGAAGATGGTTCGCGTTGCTGTGAAGAATGCTAAAGCAGAGTAATTGAAATAAAACTGAAATGAATGAGGTCGGTTCTTTTAGAATCGGCCTTTTTTTTATTTTTATCATAAATAATATTATGAGATTTAAAACCTTTTTATTAGAGTTCTTTGATGGTTCGACCACTGTAGAATTATCAAGAGAAGAAGTTCCGGAATATGGTTATTACATTAAAAAAGAAGAGATAACATATCCAAATACAAAACCGTTCATTATGTATAGCTGTTATACGATTGATGGAGATTATTACATTGGCCGTGACGAAGAGGCCAAGATGCTGACGAAGAAAAGAGGATTAACAAAGTTACAACCCTGTTCAAAAGATTCAAATGTTGTAGCTGTAGGATTTAATGAGAAAGAACAAAAATGGTATGGCTGGAGTCATAGAGCAATGTTTGGTTTTGGAATTGGAGATAAGATTTTTCGAGAAAGATTTGGAAACGACAGAACTAATTTTTCTAAACATGGAACGGAAACAATCAAAACATTAGGCGATGCTAAGACTGCTGCTAAGAATTTCGCGGAGTATGTAGCATGAGGTTTAAGAATTTTTATTTAGAAGAGATGGCTTCATTAAATTCTTTATCTGATGAGAACGATGGTGATGAAGTTTTTAACGACATAGTAACAAAAAACCATATTGGGTATTCCGAACCGATTGAGAAATTTAAGTTTGATAATATTTTGTGGGCTAGATATGGAAAGAATTTATTTGCTGGGTTTGATAATAGTTTGATTCGTCCGGAAAATGTTATGATTGTTACTCTTGTAGATTTTAGAAACAAGTGGAATTTACCATTAGTTTATGGAATAGAAACAAAAGAAAAATATAGAAATAAAGGTCGGGCTACAAAAATACACGAATATTTTATTAAGAAGTATGGTGGATTTATAACAGATGATTCGTTATCATTCTCCCCTACAAATGGCGGAATCTATTTTGTTTATAAGAAGTTTATTGAAAAATATCCTTCGTATGAAATCAGTCCAAGAAAGAAAATATTAAAAAAGATAAAAAACATTCCAAACGCAAAAGACATGTATGATATGGACAATATGAATATGTTCTTGGTTTCAAAAGATGAGTTAGATGAAAAGGAATGGAATCAAATTAAAGAATCTGTTATTTTTGAAATGCCGGAAATTCACGACAGATATGGTTCTACTGCTAAACATTTACAATATACAAAACCAGAAATTGGAAGATTCTATACAAAATATAAAGAATCTAAGCTAATGAAAAAAATAGAAAATATTGAAATTCGTCGTTTAGATTATATAACAGATGAGACGTATCTATATTATGTTGTAGATGGCAAACCTGTAGCCGTGTTGGTTTATAAATTCCTTGACAAAAAAGCAAAAGATTTTAACAAATATCCGATGGTTGGGTGGATGTATACAACTCCAGACCATTTGAAAAAAGGAATTCAACAAGAACTTCATAATTTTCTAATGGCATATCATACTGGAATTTTAATAGACACAACATTATCCCCGGAAGGGTTTAAGTTTTACAAGAAATTTTCAGAACCGTTCTTCACATATTCGTTTGATAATGATGATACATACAGCAAAATTAAACAAGTTGATTGGAATAAAGTAAAGAACAATAGACACGAACGATTTGTTGTTTTGAAAAATAGGATGGAAGAATGAACTTCAGACAATTTTATTTGACAGAAGAACCAGTAATTACAGAAAATTCATTAGGTAATCCCATACATTCCACAGAAGAAGGAATTTGTAATTTCTGGAAATGGTTTTCTGGTTCGGTAATGGTTGACGCAAAAGGTCGACCAAAAGTATATTACCATGGAAACAATGATGATTTTGATGAATTTCAATTGAGATGGGAAAGAGATGGTTATGATGAGAATGAAGAAGATTACGGGTCGGGTTATACTGGTGGGAATTTAGGAGAGGGTTTTTATTTTACAGATGAAAAAAATTACGCAAAACGATTCGGAAATGTAAAAGAATATTATTTGAAAATAGAAAACTTATATGATTTAACCACGGATAAAAATATAAAGGAATTTGAAAACGAATATAAAGAAATGGAAGACGATTTAGTTTATGGTAAGCACGGAGAAGCTATAGAAAAAATCATTAAGCAGAAACGTTACGATGGTGTTATAGCTAAAGATGTTGGTGGATTTGCTTATGGTGCTATTGAAATAATGGTTCCAAAATCAAAACAAATTAAATTGGCAAATAATTCTGGTAAATTTTCTAATACAGGTAATTATAAAGAATGAGCTTCAATTCGTTCTATCTTACTGAATCTGTTAAAGAAGAAACTAAATCTAATGTTTTTTCAACAACAACAAACAAAAAATCAATTGTTATCAAAAAGATAGTAGCTCCTATTGTTAAATCATCGGGAGTTAAAGCGTTGTTAGAATTGTTTTCAGTTGCCAAAAAGAAAAACAAAAGAGTTGATTTAGAATTCGGAATGAGTTTTGATTCTTTTTGTGACGAATTGAAATTGTTAGAATATACCGATGGAATAATATTGGTTGCGGCTTTACTTTTGGAGAATTCTCATGGATTTTAAGAAATTTTATTTAACAGAAACGAGCAATCGTAATTTAGTTGTTGTTGATGTTCAGCCAGCTTATAAAAAGAATATATCGTTTAATGTTGAAAAACTCTTACACGAAATAAAAGAAAAGAAATATTCAAGAATTTTATATTTGTTTAATGGCCCAGACTTTGGATTTGAAAGCGAAAGTGATATAAAAGATTGGCTATATGAAATAGTTGATTATGATGAAGAAATAGTTGAATTTATAGAAACCTTTGATTTTTATGAAAAGAACTATGGATTTTATAGAGATTTAATGGATGCCGGATATGACTATTCGGATATTGTTAAACTAATAAAATTCATGATGGATAAGAAAATAACAGATAGTAGAGATTTGGAAGATTCTGATTGGGAAAAATTAAATTTGGATGATATTTCTCCAAACATGATTTATATTCCAGATGTTCTTGATGAATTAAAGAAAGTTTCTAATATTGATTTGTGTGGCGGCGGTAAAAACGAGTGTTTGGCGGAAATTGAAATGTGTTTAGATGTTTTAGATAAAGAGTATAATACATTGACCAAATGGGTTTATTGATGAAGTTTAAATTATTTTATATCCAGGAAAGTTACAGTAAAGAAACTAATCAAAAAATATCTACGACAATAAAAGATAATGGCGGCAACATATATATTGTCGGCGGCGCTGTAAGAGATGAATTACTAGGATTGACGCCAAAAGATGTTGATTTTCTTGTCACCGGAATTCCATTAGAAAAATTATCAGACATTTTAAAACCTCTTGGAAAAATCAATGAGGTTGGGAAAAGCTTTGGGATTATTAAAGCGGTGATTGATGGAGAAGAATATGATTTCTCTATTCCAAGAACCGAGGCATCTACGGGATTTGGCCACAAAGAACAAATAACGAAAACCAATCATAATTTATCAGTGGAAGATGATTTATCACGACGCGATTTTACATTTAACGCAATAGCAAAAGAATTATCAACGGGAAAAATAATCGATCCTTATAATGGAAAACAAGATATAAAAAACAAAATTATTAGAGCCGTTGGAAATCCTACTACTAGATTCGAAGAAGACCCGTTGCGAATTTTGAGAGCTATTCAATTCGCAGTTCGTTTTAATTTCGAAATAGAAGAAAAAACAAAATCTGCGATTTATAAGAATATTGAATTGTTACACCATCTTCCATCTGAAAGGTTTTTGGAAGAATTTAAGAAAGCTATTACAAAATCCAAAGAAAAGAATAATTCAAAATTTGTTGATTTGCTTATAGATACAGAAATTGGTAATTTGTTATTTGGAGAAGAATTTAACCCAATTAAAATAAACACGAATGATTATATTGTTAATCTGATATCGCTGTTTATAAATGGGGGAAACTACAAGAAATTAAAACTACCAAACGAAGAAGCATTTATAATTGAACTTAGTAGAAAATTAAATTATAATATAAAAGAACCATGGTTAATTGTTAAGAATAAAAATTATTTACAATTTGTTAAAACATTTATGGAACAAACGAACCATAAAAATGTAAACTTAATTAAAAGAATATTCGAATACCCTATGAGCCTAAAAGAATTGGCCGTAACTGGTGATGACTTACTAGATGTTGGGATTAGAAATGTTGATATTGGGAAAACAACTAATAACATTTTGTCGGCTATTTGGGAAGATAAACTAAAAAATCTAAAACCCGATATAATAAACTTTGTTAATAAATAACTATATGAAGTTCAAATCGTTTTATTTGTTAGAAATGCCAAAAATCATAAAAGGTAAGGAAGATGACTGGTCAAAATCTTCACAATACTGGAAAGAAATTGATGATTTGTATAAACAGTCAAGATTTGTTAAAGAATATAAAAAAGATTTTACTTATAGAGTTTGTAAAGATGAAAGAAAAAACACAAATATATTTTGTTTGAACCCTTCGGAAAATGACGAGCAAACAGTGATTGGTGTTTTACAGTTACGCAAAGACCCGCCTTTAAAAAAACATAAATATCCGAAGATTTCTTGGGTGGCGGTTCATCCAGATTTTAGAAATAAAAATATTGGAACGGGATTATATGTTACAGCTATAGCCCATTTTGGTGGATTGGTTTCTGATTCAAGTTTGACAAAATCCGACATTGGTACGGGTTCTCAGAATATTTGGAAAACATTATCAAAGGTATATAACATTTATGCGTATGATGGTAAATTGTTCAAATCATTAAGTAGTTATGACATTGATTCCGACGAATACAATTCTTATGAAATCTTTTTCGTTGTAAGCGAAACTCCAATAAAAGGAGCAATTGACGATGATTAGTTTCAAACAATTCTATCTAACAGAATCTTTACAGAAAGTATATCATGCTCTTGACATTCGCGCTCTACGTTCTATTTTGAAAGATGATAAACTTGAATTGTCTCCAAATGTATTAGGGGTTGAAAAACAAATGGGGGCCAAGAAACATTATTTTCTATCAACAATGAGAAACAAATCCGGAACATATTTTCTTGGAATTTCTAAAAATACAAAATATCCGATGAAAGATGCTTACATAGAATTGGATGCTGATTATCTTTCCGACCATATGAAATCTGCCCCGGTTGATTATTGGGGTGCTGGTAGAAAAGGTAGTGAGGAAGAAGAACGCTTTTGGTCAAATGACGATTCAATCGGTAATGTTGGTAAATTCATAAAATCTATTCATATTCTATTAGATAAAGATGAAGAACGTCAGAAGAAACAACGACAACTTTACGTAGACATTCATTTTTATGCGTTGTTCAAAAAAATCCCAGTTTATTTTTATGACAACACTCAAAACTTTGTAGCAGGAAAGAAACCGGTTGAATATGATATTGGAAAAGATTTTTATTCAGATAAAACTAAAAGTGATTACGTGTCGGAAATAGAATTTGTTATTAAATTGATGAAAGGCGACAAGATAACGGGAAAAATGAAAGAGCAGTTTGGTCGTCAAATAGCTTGGCCAATGTATCGTGATGATTTTGTAACTCAACTGGTTCATCAAATACATGGTTCAAGAAAACAAACAACAAATACCGACAGAGAGTTTGTTAGAGAATTTATGGATATCTACAAGAAAAGCAAACGAAATTCTATTGCCGAGTTTGTTGAAAAAGATGTTACTGCGAAAATGAAAGAACGCCATTTGATGTAACTTGCCCCTAAATAGTTCTATGGAAATGAACAACATATTTTTGACCGCGACATATTTGTTAGAGAATTCACACATTCAAAACTTAAATGAAGCATCATCTCAACAGGTATTCGAAGTTATAAAAAAGTCAGCACCCGAATTAACCAACAGCGTTTCGCAAGCAATCACTTCAAAAGATGACAATAATCTACTTAGAGTTCTAAAAGATTATACAAGAAAAGTCATCGGTCGTGAAGCAAAAACAGTTGATGATGCTATTAAACTAATCACACAAAATCCTCAAAGCGAAATCACTTCAATCACGAAGATGTTGGAACGCGCTGCTAATTACAAACAGAACGATTTAGACTCAATGACGGCGATTCAGAAAAAGAGAGAATTGTCAAAGGTTGCTGAAAGAAAAGGTGTAGATGTCAAAGGAAAATCAACAAGTGAAATCATGACATCTCTTCATAACAAGATTGAATCTTCTAGAGCTAATCCGGAAGCAAAGTCAAATGAAACAAGTGGAAGAACTGTAAATCAACAAGAACAATCAACCGAACCATTCCCAGGAAAACGGGATTTGTTTCTTTCATCTTATAACAAAACCCTTCAACTCGGGTGGCCTGGAGAAAAAATCAAAGTTACCGGAAAAGACAAAGATGGAAACACCGAAATGGAATCGTCTGTGTCCGGAAAATTGATTCCTCTCAATATTGGAGAAACTGTTTTGGGGCTAAAGTATAAAAATTTCGCAATCACCAAACCAGTTACAAAATCGTGGGTAAAATTGGCTCAAACTTTAGTGTATAATAAATTCAAAAATAATCCAGCAGCTTTAAGAAAATTATCACAAGCTGTAGATGATATTATTGAAAAAAATAAACAATATAAATTATCAAGACGTGTTATAGTTAGAGATTTTATTTCATCTGTTGGTGGAGCATTCATTTCGCGTTTCGGGGGTTCTGAAGCTGATAAGGATTTGTTTAATTGGTTGGTCAAAAAAACAATACAAATGGATATTTTTGAATTCCAGAAAGTGATAATTGATAAAGTTCTATCAACAATAGATGTATCTGACGATAGATTAACAAAAATGGAAAAAGTGGCTCAAGGAATCCGCAAGATGATGGAAGGGGATTCACAAAGTCCAAGGTTTACGGTATCACCAATGAAGTCACATCAGGGCTGGGATACATATGAAGTTTCTTATGGAATTAAATCTAATGTAAAACCAAACAACACTCCAGCGAGAATGACGGAACCTCTATCATTTTATCTAAACAAAATGTTGGCGTATAATAAATCACCAGCAGCAAAATCGTGGACAGAAATTCCATCAAATGAAGATATTCAAAATGAACTAACAAAGATAAGAGATTATATTACAAATCCTAAGAATGTTTATGAATATTCTCCCGGTGAAGATGGACCACTTTCATATATCCAAGAAGATAAATCCGGCGATAAATTGATTGGAACGCAATATATGTATCCAACATTTTTAGGAAAAGATGGTTTGAGAATTACTGTGAAATATCGTCCAGAGGTCAAAGAATGAAGTTTAATGAATATGTAGAAAATTTGAAAAAGGTTTCGCTTGTTGAAGATAACACTCAACAAATAGCTTCAATCGATAAACAAATAGAAACCATTAAGAAAAATATCGAATCTCTTGATAAACAAAAAGAAAATCTAAACAAACAAATCGCCAGTTTAGTTACAAGAAAAGCCGCCCTTGGTGGAGCCGTAACTAAGGATGTTCAATGAGTTTTCTAGATTCCTACGAACTATTATACGAAGCATCTCCTTTGAAAAATAAAGGATTTGTTACCGAAGCATTGGTTTCTATTGCCATCTTTACCAAATTCAAAAAGAAAGGTGAAAAAGTTTTCTATTCTGATTTAGAAAAATATATTCGTAACTTAAGAACAAAATACAAAGTGGGAAGCCTAAAAGAAAGAGGCGTTACGATTGTAGAAGATTTCACAGAAGTCAAAGATTCTTTAGAAATTCGTATTAAAGACAGGATAAAATTAAATATAAGGATTACCAACCGTTCTCTGGAATACCTAATGGGTCACCCTGGAACAAAAGATTTCGATCCAGATAATCATCGTTATTCTTTAGATTTTGGTGAAGAAATGTATTCGGCTGTTGCTTTTGTAAATTCGGAAAGAATTACAAATTATGTGAACAAAGTCGTAACTAATAAAGAAAAGAATGTTGTGAAAGTTTCATGCGATGGTATTTCGGAAAACAACAAAGTTAAGACAGATGTTTGGACGGAGATCGATGGTAAACGCATTCCTTCATTTGATTTCTCAGTAAAGATGAAGAACACCGACCAACTAGCACAACATACCGACGCGCATAAAGAATCGTTACAAACCAGATTTTGGCAAGACTTGTGTGGTATCAATGTGGCACCATATTTCAAATCTAAGGGAATTTCTGAAGTTGATGACAATTATTCCTTTTTTAAGTATGTTTCTGATTTAATAAATAAACAGTTGACTTATCAAAAAGAAGACGCTACATTCATATCCAGGCTAGCTCAAGGTATAAAGCACTCCGCGACTCTTGGCAGTGACTTGCTTCTTTTATCCATAGATGGAACAACAAAAGGATTGTTTAGAACTTTTTCCTTTGTATCATTTGTAGACGCTCTCGTAGAAACTGGCGTAGATTTAGCTTGTAAGCACGGCTCAGAAACAAAAGGGGATGGCGAAAGTAGAAAACAAGCTTGGTTAAAAATCTATGATACTGCTAATGATTCTCCAAGCGGAATTTTAGTAAAGATTCGTTTTAGGAACGATAATACGATGACCGCAATTACCCTAGAGAAGGGGCCATTGCTGGAAAGGTTTACACAAATTGATTAGAATCATTACCGCTATGACTAATGACCGAGTGATAGGTAAAGGGAACTCGCTTCCTTGGAAAATCCCGGAAGAGTTGAAATTCTTCAAAATGATGACAATTAACCAAACTATTATCTACGGCTCAACCACATTAGAGTCAATTGGTCATATTTTAATGAATCGTTGTAACTTGATTCTGTCTTCAAAACCACAATCGTATTTCGATATTTACGGCGACTGTCAAGTTTTTTCAGACTTTGACGAATGTGTGAAGTTCGCAAAAACATTATCGAAAGATGTTTATATTTGTGGTGGGGCGAGTGTTTACAAACAAGCATTAGAAAAAGATTTTGTTGACGAATT